>Ga0209580_10000296_pt1 | contig 29482 bp, 29 predicted proteins | sample Coa_R1_5_FD_187153 | JGI IMG/M metagenome (GOLD analysis project Ga0209580, IMG submission 187153) | Surface soil microbial communities from Centralia Pennsylvania, which are recovering from an underground coalmine fire - Coalmine... | ecosystem: Environmental > Terrestrial > Soil >... | reverse complement strand
GTCCGTTGATGGCGATGAGCTTCATACCTGGACCGATGCCCGCCTGGTACGCGGGAGAGCTGGGGATCACGTCGATCAGTTCGCCCTTTTCGTCTATGGCAAATCCCAGCGAGTAGTAGTAGTTCTGAGCTTTGCGCGATTTCTCCGTGGCGTGAATGTAGAGATTGGGCTTGTCGTTGTACACAAGTTTCCAGCCGCCACGCTCGATTCCTCCCAATGGCGCGCGCGGCTGGAGGTTATTGACGCGCCCATTCAGCAGCTTTGCCCAGTCATAAGGCGAGACTTCATTCAATGCATGCACGAGATCGTCGAATGTGTACGGCAGAACTTTGGGAGGGCCGCTGGGTGGCCCATGAAATAAATGGCAAAAATCGTCCAGCGATTTCTGCCCATGCGTCTGCTGGCGGATCGTGGCATCGACTTCGAGCCAGATCAATTCACCTTCCGGATAGTAATCAAGGCTTCGGCGCCAGTTCTGCCACGAACGTCCAACCAGACGCAGCATCTGCACCGATCGCGCGGTGTCTTCAAGCGAACGCCATTCGCGGCCCGAGCGGTGATCGAGCATGGCTGCGGTTTCAGCCAGCGCTTCGCGGTACTGCTCCGGCGTCCACAGGCCTGAGCGCGCGGTGAGCACGTTACCCAAGTATTCCGTCAATCCTTCGTAGACCCAAAGCAGATCGCCACGCATCGGCTCTTGATAATTGGGGGTGGCGAGGCCCGCCGGACGTCGATACTTGCCGTTCCACGAGTGCACGAATTCATGCGGGAGCAAGCCCGCCTCGATCAGATGCATGTCTTCATCGGTGAGGGTTTTTTCGCCAACGCCGTTGTCGCTCGACTGATGATGCTCGAGGCCTCGTCCTTGTACCTGATCGCTGAGCGTGTACAGAAAATCATAGTGAAGATAATGACGCGCGCCGAACAACGCTCCCGTCTCGGCGACCAGCTTGCGATACGCAGCTTCATCGGCGGAGGTCATCGCCAGGCCGGCCTCGCTCTCGCTGACCATGTCAATCACATGCGGCGGCGTTTCTCCAGGTTTACTCAGTTCGACCTTGCGGAAATGGTTCCCGGCAATGAGCGGCGAATCGACGAGCATGGTCAAAGAAACCGGATGAAACTCGACCGAATCGCCAGCCTGATTTGCCACTTCGAGTGCTGTGCCGAATTTCCAACCGGCGGGCAATTTCACCGACGGCGCAAGCTGCACGTCGTCGGACTTCGCGCCCTGCGGATAGAGAACCACTTCGTTCCAATTGAGCCCGAGAACATTCGACGATGCCTGCGGTGCATTGCCAAATGCATTTCCGCTTTGCGTAATTGCATCAAGCGAAACCTGAAGCTCAGTCGCACCCGCGGGCACGTTCACGTGAAACGCGTACATATCCACGTCATCGCGTTCCCAGGGAATGGCGCGTCCGCCAGCTTCTATGCGCAATCCGCTGAGGTTGGCGACCGGGCCGCTGGGCCGGTGATTTCCAGGAATCCATTTGGGATAAACCAGCGTGAACAGACCCGGCTTGACTGGAATATTCAGCTTGGCGTGATAGATGTTGCGCGGCGCGTCGGTGAGATCGACGGCAATCCGTATGGCTTGCGCATGTGAAATTTGTGCCATGAGTGCGAACCCAAAGAGTGCAAATACGCGTTTGCGAGCATGAAGAGAGGTCACGCGATCTCCCAAGGAAACTCCGAGAGCTTAGCGGAGAAGAGAGCAAAAGTGCAAGGTGGGCTGGCCCAATTGCCGGGTTACCCTTGAGCAACTCCGCCGCCCTTCCGCCTGCCTCATCCACTAACCTTCTAATACACTTATCCCAAGGATGGAAACGCAAGTACAGATCAACGAACAGGCGCGCAAAGAGCAGACGTCTGCGGCGAGCGAACAAAAAGGCGCCGACGGGGCTGCGGACTCAAAATCCGGCGGGGACGGAGATGCCGCGACACACGAGTCCCCGAAGTCGCTGCTCGACACGCGGATCTGTGACCTAGGCCTCACGATTGAAGGCTCGTCGGTGGAGAAGTTTGTGCAGCAGCTCTATCGCGAGCTGGAGCAAAAAAAGATCATCAAGTTTCGCCCGTCCGTCTATTTGACCGACGAGTGGGGATGCCCGTCCGGGGAGCCGACCATTGGTATTCCGTTCTACCTGGCGCGGCCCGACCTGGCGCAAATCGAGAGCGAGCACAACGACCTCGAAGACACCCGCGAGATCATGAAGTATCTGCGGCACGAGGCCGGTCACGCGTTTAACTACGCCTACAAGCTGCACCGCACGTCGGAGTGGAAGCAGTTGTTCGGGCCGTATCGCAGGCCGTATCGCGAAAATTATCGGCCAGTCTTGTTCTCGAAAGAGTATGTGCGCTACCTGCCAGGATGGTATGCGCAGAAACATCCGGATGAAGATTTTGCTGAAACTTTCGCCGTGTGGATGACGCCGCGATCCAACTGGCGCAAGAAATATCGCGGATGGGGCGCGCTAGCAAAGCTCCAATATATGGATCGCATCGCGCGCGAGTCGGGCAAGGCCGATCCGCTGCGCAAGCGCGGTACGCCGGACATCACGGTCGCAGATATGGAAGTCACGGTCGGCGAATTTTATCGCCATTCGACTGAGCAGATACCGCTGCTCGAAGTGAATCTCGATGACGACCTCGCGACGTTGTTCAGTGTGCCCAAGAAAAAGCGTTCCGCTGAATCGGCGCAAGCTTTTCTGGCGCGGCATCGGAAAACTCTGGTTGATCAGATTTCTATTTGGACGGCGATGCAGCGACCGCTGGTGCGCAAGTTGATGGAGTCAATTGAAAAGCGCAGCGGCGAGATGGGATTGATGATTGATCGGCGAAAAGAAGCGGAACATTTGTCGGAGTTTACGGTGTTTGCTACCACACTAGTAATGACCCATCTGGCTCGTAGCAAGGCTTTTCAGGCGTAAGCTAATAAGAGAAAGGCAAAAAGAAGAAGAGCTTTTAACCGCGAAGAACGCAAAGGAGCCGCAAAGACCGCAAAGGAATTGTAGAGAAATGGGTGACAAACTAAAAGTCGCGGTGCTGTACGACCAGTGGGGTGAGGAGGAGACACCCGAGTCAGAAAAGGCGGCACAGCCTGGACGCAGGCGTAAAGAAAAGGAAGATCGGGAAGAGATCTTCGACGCGCTCACCAAGCTGGGCCACGAACCTTCTTACTACATACTGGACGGACGCCCGCAGTCGCTGCACGGGTTAACGAAGTGCGGGGCTGACCTGGTGTTCAATCTCACCGAGTCGTACGCCGGCGACGACACCAAAGAGATGAACGTTGCCGCATACATGGATTTGATCGGCCTTCCTTACACCGGCGCCGGGCCGCACGCGCATTTTCTGGCGCAAGACAAAGCCACCGCAAAAAAGATGTTCCATTTCCACGGAATTCGCACGCCCTATTTTGCAACGGCGTATCGCGGAAACATCGATCACGCGCACGATGTGAAGTTTCCGCTAATCGTTAAGCCACAGTTGGAAGACGGCTCGATCGGCATCGACGCCGAAGCAGTTGTGAACAGCGTGAAAGAGCTGATGGAACGAGTGGAATACGTACAGAACGAATTCGACTCGCCGGCGCTGATCGAAGAATACATCGAGGGCCGCGAGATTTACGCGGCGATCCTGGGTAGCTACGAAAAAACTGAAGTTCTTCCGCTAGTCGAGTTAGACCTCTCGCAATTGCCGGAAGGCACTCCAAGGATCGCGAGCCGCGACGTGAAATTCGAGCGAGACTCGGAAGCCTACAAACTAACAAAATCCAAAGTCGCCGATGACCTGGACGAGCCGACGACACAGAAACTTTCAGAGACCGCCCTGGCTGCATATCGTGCCGTGAAGTTGCGCGACTATGGCCGCATCGACATGCGGCTCACGCCCGAAGGCGAAGTTTATGTGATCGAAGCGAACCCGAATCCGTGGCTTTCGAGCAAACACGAGTTCGCGATGGCGGCGAAAAAATCCGGGCGATCCTACACACAGCTGATTGAAAGCATTGTCGAGATCGCAATCGAGCGTAACCGGCGCGCGAAAGACAACTCCGAGTAGCCGTGTTCGAGTTCGCGAGTGCACCCCCCAGTAAGTGACCGTTACCCGGTTCGCTCTGAACTATATTGTTTTTCCCGCTTTGGCCCCTGCCTTCTTGCGCCGCTGCACCAGAACTACCTCGATTCGATTCCTTCCGTTTTGCTTCGCGCGATACAGAGCTTTGTCCGCATGTTGAATGACTTCGTCAACATTCAATCTGGAATGGGATTCGGCCGCTCCAATGCTGACGGTAACCGATAGCAAGTCTGATTCGGGCCGCGAAACCGCGTTCTTGCTGCGCCGGCCCGTGGTGCGCCGGTCCGCCTCGCGGGGGGATTTACGACGGTCCTGGCCGGTACGAAGACGAAACGGGGAACTCTCGATCTCCATCCGAAGAAGTTCGAGGTGATCGATAATATCCAGCGTCGTGCGTCCCGGGAACAGGATAGTGAACTCTTCGCCGCCGACGCGAAAAACTTGTCCGCCGCCACTTACGCGCGCCAATTTTGACGCGACCAGGCGGAGCACCTGATCTCCGGTATCGTGGCCATAAGTGTCGTTGATGCTTTTGAAGCGATCGATATCGACGGCCGCAATGGCGTACGGCGGCTTGAGGCGCAACAAAGCATCGTTGAAGGCGCGCCTTGACTTCAATCCGGTCAGCTCGTCCTGATAAGCGAGCGAGTAGGAGTTCTCAATAATCGAGCTGGCAAGAATGAATCCAGCGACGCCGAAATAGGCGGTTCCGATCCGGCCGGCGCCTCCAGCTTCCAACCCCAGGCATGCCGCAATTAACGACCAAAGCATTCCGTTGTCGATGGCCTTGTGAAACTGTGCCAGGCGAACCATCAGCAGGACGACCGCGGCGGTGACCATCAGCAGCGCGGGCTGGGGAAGTCTCCAGTGATAGGAGTGGACCAGTGAAAAATGCAGAAACGCCGATGGCTGGTCGGGCCGCGCCAGGGCAGCAACGAAAACAGATTCGAAGAATAACAGCGCTAAGAACCAGAATAATGTTCGTCCCTCGGAACCGCGCTCAGGAAAAAATGTCAGAAAGATGAAGTTCAGAGGGACGAGCAACGCGACGGCCTCGAATGCGACCTGGCCCGGACCGGAGGTTGCGATTCGGCCATGTCCATACCAGTCGATGGCGTGGTGCGCCAGCACCAGAACAATTGCGGAGAACAGCACTCGCGTCGAATGAAATCGCCATGCCAGCAGGATCGCAGCGATGAACACGGCGTAATAAAAGAAGTTGACTCCAGCAGGCGGAAGCGGGAGCCACCCGCTGTCGAGGAGCAGCACAGCTCCCAGCAGGATCGCTCCTCCAGGAAGAAAAATGGATTTGAAAGTTCTTTTGCTCCAGAACTCCATTGCAATCGGTCCGGCTTCCATTATCCTCTTGCGCTTGGCATGGATCAGCGAAGTGGCTTGGCAGGTTCAATAAGGTGAGGCGTGTTCCAATCCTGAACTCTGAGCCCTTCGTGCGGTGGCATTTGCTTGTACTCGCGTCGGGAGTACCTAAGAATGAACTTATCTTAATTATGTGTGAGGGCTTATATGCGCGTTCTCATAGCGGAAGACGATGTGGCTCTGGCCAGCTTTGTGCGTAAAGGGCTCGAAGCGGAACATTACGCGGTGGACGTCAGTCACGATGGCGAGCAGGCCCGGGCGATGGCCGGCGAACTGGATTACGACCTGCTAATGTTGGATCTCAACCTGCCGCGGGTGGACGGCGTCACAATTCTCCGGCATCTGCGGACCCGAAAACCCAGCATGCCGATCCTGGTGCTCACCAGCCGTAATCGCGTAGAAGACCGCGTTCAATGCCTCGACTTGGGCGCGGACGATTATCTGGGCAAACCGTTTTCCTATGCGGAGCTTTCAGCAAGAATTCGCGCCCTGCTGCGGAGAAGCCATCTTCCGGCTGCGTCGGTGCTCACTGTAGATGATCTGAAACTCGACCGCGTGGAGCGGCGGGTGGAGCGTGCCGGCAAGCGCATTGAACTTACTTCGAAGGAATTTGCTCTGCTTGAGTACCTGATGCTGAATGCCGGAAGACGCATCACTCGCGCCATGATCATCGAGCATGTGTGGAACCTGTCATTCGATACCTCGACAAATGTGGTCGATGTCTATGTAAATTATTTGCGCCGTAAAGTAGATGATGGCTTTGGAAAGCGGCTGATTCACACCGTGCGTGGAGTCGGATATGAGCTGAGCACACGCATGGAGACGATGTAAGGTGACGAGGTCTTACTACACTGCTTTCACAAACCACGCGCCAGCGTGATCTATCGATATTTCATCGGCAGGTTTTCCTTCGTGTACCTTCGTGCCCTTCGTGGTTGTTTTATTTAGTGGCGGCAGAATTTTCCCACTTTTTCTCGTGTTCTCGAAACTGGGAAAGATTTGCCGACACTAAATTTTCTTAATCTCCAGCTAATCGCGTTCTTAACTTCCCCTGATGAAATGAGCTCATGACGAGCGCAGCATTTCTTCCAGCGATTTCCGGCGGCGTACTAGTCGCCAGCCCCAGCACGCAAATGCGCGACCGGGTCCTAAGGAAAATGGAGAGGCGCGGGCCAGTACAGGTCGCGACCGGCGGGGCGGAGGCGCTGGCGAAGCTCGAAAGTGGGCAGTGGCAGATGTTGTTTCTCGATCGCCGCCTGCCCGATCTGGATGCTGAAGAATTGCTGGAAATCATCGAGCGGCGCTATCCCGGGATTCGCGTGGTGATGGTGGATTCTGCGCCGGATGGCGAGCCGCAGGAGTCCGTTGCCAGTATTTGCGACAGGGTTTCCGCCATAGCGGGTCCGGTTAGCGTTCCTTCCCCGAAACACGACCGCAATGAAGACCCGCTCCCGGGAATGATTGGCGATTCAAAACCCATGCGGCTGGTTTATCGGCTGGCGCGATTAGTCGCTCCGCGAAATACGACGGTGCTGATCAGCGGCCCTACCGGCAGCGGCAAGGAACTGGTAGCTCAGGCGATTCATCAGTTGAGCGCCCGGGCGGCCAATCATTTTTCGGTGCTGAATTGTGCGGCGATTCCTGAGGCGCTGGTCGAATCGGAGCTGTTTGGCTATGCCCGCGGTGCGTTCACAGGAGCTATGCAGACCTATGCCGGGCGAATTCTCTCCGCCCAGGGCGGCACTCTGTTTCTTGATGAGATCGGTGAATTGCCACTCGAAGTTCAATCCAAATTCTTGCGCTTCCTCGAGCAGAAGGAGGTGCAGCGGCTAGGCAGCACGGAGACGATTCGCGTCGATGTCCGGATAGTTGCCGCTACGAACCGCAATCTCGCCGAGGCAGTGGCGCAGGGCCGGTTTCGTGACGACTTGTTTTACCGGCTGTCGGCATTTCCTATCGAACTCTCCGGGCTTTCCGAACGCCCAGGTGACATATCCAAGCTGGCGGCACATTTCTTGAATGAGCTGTCGCAAGGAACTCCTTTGAGGCTCGATCTTGAAGCGGCGCAGGCCTTGAATGCGCACTCCTGGCCGGGAAACGTGCGTGAACTGCAACAGGTATTGGAGCGGGGCGCGATTTTGGCAGGAGACCGCAGCCTGATTCTGGCGGAAGACCTGAAGCTGGGCGCCACGAAGAATGTACTTTCAGGTGAAAGGCGGGTTTAGCAAATCATGAGCACTGCGGTAATTTCGATCGACGGCGCGCCGGCCCTCAGCCCGATGCAGGACCTGCGAGACAGGGGAGGCGAGGAAGTTGAAGGCGCGCAACTGGCCAGCGCTTTTGCGGCCTTCTCGTCGGCCGCTCAGTCGTTGGAGCGTTCGTATTTTGGGCTCGGACAGGAAGTCTGCCGGCTGCGCAAAGAACTGGAAGAGGAACGCGATCTGCGGCGACGGCGCGAAGCGCTGGCAGAAATTTCCGCGCTGCTGGCCCATGAAATCAGGAATCCGCTGGCCAGCATGGAGCTGTTCGCGGGACTGCTGGCCGATTCTGCGCTGGCCAATCAGGAACAGGGCTGGGTCGAACAAATCCGCTCCGGTTTGCGAATTCTTTCGGCCACGGTCAACAACATTCTCGAATTTCACAGCCAGCGCCCGCTGAATCTCGTGGCCACGGAGTTAAAAGGCGTTCTCCGATCCGTCGAGTCGCTGCTTGCCCCGGTTGCTCAGAGGGTGCGGGTGCAATGGATCTCGGACTCCGCGACCGAACCACTGTGGATACTCGCCGACCGGCACCGGCTGGAGCAGGTGTTCTTGAACCTGGCATTGAACGCATTTCGCTTCGCAGCACAGGGCGGAGTGCTGCACGTTCGCAGTGCCGGCAGTGTCGACCGGGCAATGGTGAGCTTTGCCGATCGGGGGCCGGGGATTCCCGCTGACGTGTTGGCAAAAGTTTTCGATGCCCGCATGACCACCCGCCCGGGCGGGCCGGGATTGGGGCTGACGGTGGCAAAACACATTGTGGAACAACATGGCGGCAGGATTACGGTCACTAGCACGCCTGGAAGCGGAACGTGTTTTGAACTGCAGTTTCCGCTGGCTCGAGCGCTCGCGGTAGGAGTAATGCGATGAGCCTGGCGCAGAGTGAGCTCGTGAATGCCAAGCCGCAGGTTCTCGTGGTTGATGATGAGGCCGCGATGCGCACCGCGCTTGAAGTCTGCTTCGCGCGCCGCGGCTGGGAGGTCGACACCGCTGCAGGCAGAGACGAGGCGCTCGCCTGCTTGCGGCTGCGCGCGCATTCGCTGGCCGTGACCGACATCCGCATGCCGGACGGCGATGGTTTTGAGGTGATGCGGGCGGCGCGCGAGATCACGCCGGGAATCGCAGTCATTCTGTTGACCGCGTTTGGTTCGGTGCCGGATGCGGTGTCGGCGATGAAATCGGGCGCTTGCGAGTATCTGGTGAAGCCGGTGCCGCTTGAGCAATTGCTGGAGACGGCGGAACGCGTCTGCGGCGGGAAAAAGAGCTCTGAGCAAAGCTGCGAGATGGTCGGCTCGTCGGCGGCGCTGCAGCACGCGCTGGAACTAGCTCGCCAGGCGGCCCGCAGTGACGCTGACGTTCTGATCGAAGCGGAAAGCGGCACTGGCAAAGAACTGCTGGCGCGCATGATTCACTCGCTGAGCGTGCGCGAATCGCGCCCGTTTGTGGCGGTGAATTGTGCCGGGATCCCCGAGTCGCTGCTCGAAAGCGAACTCTTCGGCCATGGGCGCGGGGCCTTCACCGGCGCTGAACGCGCGCAGGCCGGCAAGTTTCAATTGGCAGAGGGCGGAACGCTGTTGCTGGACGAAATTGCCGAAATGCCGCTCAGCCTTCAGCCCAAACTATTGCGCGCCCTGCAGGAGCGTGAGTTCTACCGGCTGGGTGAGCCGCACCCGGTAAAGGTCAACATCCGTGTGATTGCCACTACCAACCGGCCCCTGGCTGCGATGGTCAGCGACGGCAGATTTCGCGCTGATCTTTATTACAGGTTGAATGTGATCCCGCTGACGCTGCCTCCGCTGCGGGAGAGGCGCGAAGATATCCGAAAGCTGGCGCAGCATTTTGCCCACAGGTTCGCTTTTCCGGGCGCCATCGCTGAACTGCCTGAGGCGCTGCTGGAGCAATTCGAGCGTTATGCCTGGCCAGGAAACGTCCGTGAACTTGCGAATGCGGTGCGGCGGACGCTGGCTCTGCGGCGGCAAGACGGGCGAGCTTTGGAAGGCGCGTCGTGGCTCCAGGATTCTTCGCTGCTGCGAGGTGAATCCGCGTTGGTCCCTTCTCCCCGGCCCAGCACGGATTCATTTTTGTCCGGACTGCAGCCGGGCGTGTCGCTGCAAACGATGGAACGTCGGCTGCTCGAGATGACACTGGACGCAACCCGCGGCAATCGTTCACGGGCAGCGGAAATGCTGGGAGTCAGTTTGCGGACGGTACGCAACAAGATTCGCGAGTACAACCTGCCGTCGAGGAGGCAATATGCCCAGGGCAATGATTGATTCTGCCGAGATCCAGGCGCTTGGACGATTTCTGGATGTCAGCGCCTTCCGCACCGAGCTGATCACCTCGAACCTGGCCAACATTGATACGCCGGGCTACCGCGCGCGCGATATCAATTTTCGCCAGGAGCTGGAGCATGCCGCCGGGAACGCGAATTTCGAATATGCGAGCGCGTCACCTGCAGTACAGGAAGTTCGCGGGCTGGCCTCGCGTCCCGATGGAAACAACGTCAGCCTCGAGCGCGAAGGCATGCTGTTGGCCGAAACCCAGCTCCGCTTCCAAGTGGGAGTGCAGGTGTTGCAGGCGGAATTTCACCGCATCTTGAGCGCCATTAAAGAAGGGAGTAGCTCATGAACTTGTTTGGAATGCTTGAAATCAGCGGCTCGGGTATGACCGCGGAGCGCCAGCGGGCGCAAGTCGTGGTCAGTAACATGGCCAACGCGCAGACCACGCATACTCCTGAGGGCGGGCCTTACAAACGGCAGCTGGTCGTATTTCGCGCACAGCATCAGCCGGAGTTTCCCGCGATGATGCTGGCTTCAACCGGCAGGACAGGCGCGGCCGAGGGCGTGCGCGTGGCGCAGGTGGTCGCGGACAAAAAAAATCCTATTTTGCGCTACGAACCCGGCAATCCTGATGCCGACAGCAAAGGCTATGTCGCCTATCCCAACATCGATCCGGTCGAGGAGATGACCGATCTGCTGGGTGCAGTGCGAGCTTACGAGCTGAACGCGTCGGCGGTGCAGGCGGCGAAGGGAATGATCCAGCAGTCGCTGGAGCTGATGAAGTGAGCGGTTGCATAGCGAAGGAGATGGTATGACCAACCCAATTTCTGGTTTTACGCCAACTCTGGTTCCCGGCGAAGGTAAAACCACTGGGCCGCGCGAGTGGGGATTTGTCGAAACCTTGCGTGGCGCCATCGACCAGGCGGAGCAGTTGCAAGGCCAGGCCGAAACCAAAGTCTCAGGCGTGCTCGAAGGCAATGGCATGGACGTTCATAGCGCCATGATCGCGGTCGAGAAGGCCGACCTCTCCTTCCAGCTGATGATGCAGGTGAGGAACAAGATTGTGTCCGCGTACCAGGAAATCTCTCGCATGCAGTTTTGAATTTAGGGGAAGCCGGTGGAAGCTCCGAAAACTTTCGGCCAGACGGTGGGGCAGGCAGGACAAATGCTGCGCGGCCTCAGCGTCTCGCAGCGAATGATGCTGCTGGTGGGAGTGGTCGCGGTGGGTGCCACGTTGTGGTTTTTCGTCGGCTGGATGGCAAAACCGAAATACGTGACGCTTTTTTCCGGGCTGGGCCCGCAGGAAGCGCAGCAGCTTGCCGGGCGTCTGGCGGCGGCCAATATCGCATATGAACTCTCCCCGGACAGCGCTGTGCTTTCGGTTCCCATAGACCAGCTCGATGCGGCGCGGCTCAAAACCGCGTCCGAAGGCCTGCCGCGCAATGCGCGCCTGGGATTTGAAGTGTTCGATACGCCCAACTGGGCGGGATCTGATTTCACCGACAAAGTGAATTACCAGCGCGCGCTCGAAGGCGAGCTGGAGCGCACCATCGAGGGCATGAGCGAAGTCGAATCGGTGCGGGTGCATCTGGTGATGCCCGCAGATTCGCTCTTCGATGAACAGGGCCACGAAGCCAAAGCGGCGGTCATCGTGAAGAGCAAGGGCGGATTACTTTCCGAGCAAGCGCGCACCGCGATTCCGCAATTGGTAGCCAGTGCCGTCGATCGCTTGCGGCCGGAGAATGTGACCCTGGTGGACGCCGACACCAATACTCCCATGCTGCGGCGAGGCGGCAACAACATGGGCTCGCTCGATTTGGAGCAGGACCTGGCGAAGAAGATTCTTGCTACGCTCGAACCGGTTGTCGGTCCTGAGCACGTGCGCGCCAGCGTGCATGTGGAGTACGACACCAGTTCGAGCGAAAACACCGACGAGGTGTACGATCCCAAGGCGACGGCAACGCTGAGCCAGCAAAAGTCAGAAGAAATCGCGGGCGGCGGCGGGCCCGCAGGAGTCGCGGGAACGGCGAGCAACACGCCGGGTGCCGCGCCTCCGTCGGTGACCGCATCCTCCGACAACCAGTCTTCCCACTCTGAAAGCGAAACTTACGCCGTGAGCAAGAGCGTTCGCCACGTGGTGCAGCCGCCGGGACGAGTCCGCAGGATTGCCGCTGCCGTGCTGGTAGATGACGCTGTCGATCCCGCGGACAAGTCCAAGACACGCCGCAAGCGGAGTTCTGACGAACTGAAGCAAATTGAGCAGTTGGCCTCCGCTGCCATCGGACTTGATACTCAGCGCAACGACACCCTGGTAGTGCAGAACCTCTCCTTCCAGGAGCTGCCTGCCGAACAGCCAGTGCCCCCGGCGAAAATAGACCGCATGCGGCGGGTCATGGTGGAGTGGTCGGGATTGCTGCGCTATGTAGGAGTAACGCTGCTGTTCCTGCTGGTGTATCTCATGATGTTGCGGCCGATCAAGAAGCAAATTCTTACCGCGTTTCGCGAGTTGCCGGTGCGCCTGGAGCATACGCCGCGGTCGCAAAAGCTGAAGGGCGAGGGCGACGTTGAAATCGACCTGCCGCAGGGCGCGGAGCAAGGGAAGCTGGCCGCGGCGCTCAAGCGCCAGCTCACGGAAAAAGTCCAGACCGAGCCGGGCCCGGCGACGCGGCTGATTCAGAGCTGGATTCGGGAGGATGCGTAATGTCAGCGGCGCCCAGCGCGCTCTCCGGGGTCCGCAAAGCTGCGATCCTGCTGGTGCTTTTGGGAGAGGATGCGGCCAGCCAGGTATATCGCAATCTGCCGGGGCGTGATCTCGAAGACCTCACGCAGGAAATCGCCGAACTCGACTACATCGATCCTCGCACCGCGCTGGCCGTGCTCGAGGAGTATCACCGGCTGACGGTCACGCAGGATTACGTGGCGGTTGGCGGCACCGACGTTGCCAAAAAACTTCTCATTAAGTCGTTTGGCGAAGAAGCCGCCCGCAACCTGCTGTCGCAGGTTTCGTCAGCGGTTGAGCGCAACGCCGGTAAGCTGGATTCCTTGCGCAAGGCCGACCCGCAACAGCTGGCGAAATTTCTCGAAGTCGAGCATCCTCAGACCATTGCGCTGATTCTCGCCCACCTCAACCCAAAACAGGCGTCGGTCTTGCTGGTCAAACTTCCCGAGGCCATGCGCGCGGAGACGATCAAGCGCATGGCCCAGCTGCGGCAATTCTCCCCGGAAATAGCAGAGAAGATTTCGGTGGCCCTGCACAAACGTCTGCAAGCTCTCGGTGAGCAGCACCGCCGCGCCTATGCGGGGCTGCAAGGGGTGGCCGACCTACTCAACCGGCTCGACCCGGTCTCCTCCAAACAAATTCTTGAAGCGATCGAGAGCGAAGACGCAAATATCGCGCTTGGCATTCGCAACCTGATGTTCACCTTCCAGGACCTGATGAGCGTGCCGGAAGCCGGGATCCGCGAAATCTTGGGCCAGCTGGACAAGAAAACGCTGGCGGTGGCGCTGCGGGGCGCGCCTGAGGAGTTGCGGAATTACATTTTCAAGTGCATGTCAACCCGCGCGGCAGACATGTTGAAGGAAGACATGGAGGTGCTGGGGCCGTTGCGGGCGCGTGAGGTGTTAAGGGCGCGGCAAGACGCGGTGGCCATCGCGCGCAAGCTCGAAGCGGAAGGAAAGATCACGCTGGGAACGGAAAGCGAAGATGAGTACGTCCTCTAATGCAGCGCGGGGCAAGGTGCACACCGAGGTCATGGACTTCCCCTACGAAGAGCTGAATGCTTCCGGGATTTCAGGAACGCAGTGGACCTCGCAAAAGGACCAGCTGCAGCGCGAAGAAGCCGCGCGCGAACTGGCGTTGCGCGAAGGCGAGGCCCGCGCCAAGGTCTGGTTTGAATCTCAGTTGCAAGAATTGCGAAACAACGCGGCGGCGGCGATCGAGAAATTCGCCCAGGAGCGCCGCGAATATTTTCTGGCGGCCGAGCGGGAAGTGGTGCAGCTGGCGTGCAGCATCACCCGCAAAATCCTGCATCGGGAGTCGAGCCTCGATCCGCTGCTCCTGGCGGGAATAGTGCGGGTCGCGCTGGAGCAAATTTCCCAGGCCACGCGGATTACCGTGCGCGTGAATCCTCGTCAGGTTTCTGACTTCCGCATGTTCTTTGCGCGGCAAATGCAGGAGAAGGCTCCGGAAGTGGTCGAAGACCCGGCGCTTGAGCCGGAGCGCTGCGTTCTGCACACCGAGCTGGGCACGACCGAGATCGGGCCGGAGATTCAGCTCAAGGAAATCGAACAAGGATTGCTCGACCTGCAAGCTGCCAGGCCGCACCCGAATCCATGAACCCGGAATTGCTGGGCAAATATTTTGGCCGTCTCGAGGCGCTCTCGCCCTACCGCTGGCAGGGCAAAGTGACACAAGTGCTGGGGCAGATGATCGAATCGGAGGGGCCGTTCTGCTCGGCGGGAGATTTCTGCGAAATCGTCAGCGCGCGCGGCGAAGTGTTCGCCGGACAAATCATCGGCTTTCGCGGCGCGTCAGTGCTGGCCATGACCTTCGAGCCGCCGCGGCACGTCGCGTATGGGGACCGAGTGGTGACCTGGGGAGCGCGCCCGCAGGTTCGTGCCGGCGACGAGTTGATTGGACGGGTGATCAACGCGCTGGGGAAGCCTCTGGACTCCGGCGGCAGTTACCGCGGCGAAAGCACGCGTGAGCTGGAGCGTGCCGCGCCACTTCCTTTTGAACGCCAGCTGATTCGCGAGAGCATTGCATGCGGGGTACGAGCCATCGATGGGCTTTTGACCTGCGGCCGCGGACAGCGCATAGGCATCTTCGGAGGCAGCGGCGTGGGCAAGAGCACGCTGTTAGGGATGATGGCGCGCAACACCACCGCTGACCTGACCGTCCTGGCGCTGATCGGCGAGCGTGGCCGCGAAGTGCGCGAATTTCTCGAGCATTCGCTGGGCGAGGAAGGGCTGCGGCGCTCCGTGGTGGTGGTTTCCACCTCCGACCAAACTCCGCTGTTGAGGGTCCGCGGAGCTCTGGTGGCCACCACCATAGCCGAGCACTTCGCGTCCTTAGGGAAAAATGTTCTTCTGTTCATTGACTCCCTGACCCGGCTGGCGATGGCGCAAAGAGAAATCAGCCTAACGGCGGGCGAGCCTCCGACCAGCAAGGGCTACACGCCGTCGGTGTTCAGCATGATGGCGCGGCTGATCGAGCGGGCGGGAAAATTCGGCACTGGTAGCATCACCGGCTTCTATACCGTGTTGATGGAAGGCGACGATCAGCAAGACCCAATCGTTGACGGAGCGCGCGCGCTGCTCGACGGGCACATTGTGCTCGACCGCAAGCTGGCCGCGCAAAATCACTACCCTCCGATTTCGATCCTCGACAGCATCAGCCGCCTCATGCCGGCGGTATGTTCCCGCGAGCACCTGGAAAAAGCAGCTGAATTGCGGCGCTTGCTTGCTTCTTATTACGCTTCCGAGGACCTGGTTCGGATTGGCGCCTACCAGAAGGGCAACGATTCCGTGCTCGACCATGCGCTCGAACTGCTTCCGCAATTGCGAAGCTTCCTGCAGCAGAAACCGGACGAAGCTGCGTCTTTCAACGAAACTCAGTCCCAGCTGCTGAAACTCGGAGCCTGACGTGCTATGGCTTTCCAATTCTCGCTCGAACCCGTCTTGCGGCTGCGCCGAAGCGAACAGCGGCAGCAGGAACTGATTTTGCAGAAAATGAACGAGCAGGTAAACCGCATCACATTTGCATTGCAATCCATCGAAGACGAAATCCGGCAGGTCAGCTCGGAGCGAAACCACCAGGCCGACCTCATCGGCGCAGAAATTCACTTTGATCAGCAACGTTGCGACATTCTGGCACAACGCCGTGCTTACAGAGAATTCCTCTTGCAGAAAGCCCGGGAGCAGCAGGCGCAAGCTATGAAAGAATTTCAGCGCATCTGGCAACGCCGGGAGGCCCTCGAAATTCTGCGCCGGCGCGAGCAGCAGGCATATGTCTTCGAAGAGGCCCGCCGGGAGCAGCGCGTGCAGGACGACCTATTCCTGCAGAGAAAGCAAAAGCGATAAATTTTGCCGGGCGAACCTGGGCAGGCTTTGCCCATGGGATTTATTTTCCCGGCTTACTACCATCGGCAGTTTCCCGCCGGACTTTAGTTGCAGCCACTTATCACCCTACTCGCGGCAGACCACACTGGAACCAAACTTGCATTTGGAACTGGCGAATCAGGCCACAATGCTGGCAAGAATCCAACCCGCCAGTTCCGAAAGCGCTCAAGCGCCGGGAAGCAGTTCCAGCGGCGCGGGACCTTCCGCGAAGTTTCCAGATTTTTTGATGCAAGCGCAGAACAATTGTTCGGCGCCGCAATCGCAGTCCACGCCGCAGGCGCGGTCGGCGCCGGGTAAAAACATTTTCAACGGGCCGAATCCGCCGAAACCGGCGGCGAAAAAAGTGCAGGAAGATCAGCCTCTGACTTCAATTCCTGCACTGGTCGGCGTGCCAGTGGATCCCCAGCTCCTGGCCTTACTGCAAGCAGCGTCCCAAGCTCTCGTAAGCGGACCAGATCAAGCGCCGCTTGCAGGGGCAGCTTTTCCGACGACGTTAGGCCCGCCGACGGTCCCCCAATTCTCGCCTGCTGCGCCTAAAGAGGCACCCATTGACTCGGCAGCAGGAAAGCAACCCGCTGTGGCACTCCCTGATGCTTGGCCTCTGGCTGGCAGTTCAGTGCGCGACACAAGTCAAAATGAACTTGTCGCAAAGGGGTTGTCGGAGAGCGGAACCATACTGTCTGGAACCCCTAAATCCGGTCACGGAAAGGGGGTCACCGAAAGCTTTTCTGAAACCCAGCCGGGGATGATCACGACGAAGCAAAAATCCACCGACGTTCCGGCCGCAGAACTCACCACGCAGAATCGCGCGAGCACATCTTCAGAGACGCAATCCGCCGGGTCTCCCGACGCCGGCAAGAAAAATATTCAAGCGGATCCGATTTCATTTCCGGATGCGATGGCCTTGGCCGGCAGCGTATCTCCGGTGAGTGGGAAGGGCAGCGATCAAGCGGAGCTTACCGCGAAACTCCAAACCTCTAATCTCACCGAGGACGTGCAGGCTTCAGGTCAGCCGGCGCAGGGTGCGCCCGTCACCGCAGCAACGCCCGACCCTTCTGCCTCGGCAATTCCTGCGAACGCCGCTGTTGTTGTACAGAACACCTCGCCCGTGTCTCAATCACCAAACACAGCCACGATCCAGCCACGGGCGCAAGGTGTGGAATCGGTTCAGAGACCAACTCAGACGAAAGCTTCCGCGAGCGACCAAACTGCGTTTGCCGGGAAGGTCCGCGCTTCAGCGGCGCAGATCCTACAGCAAAGCACACAAAGCAATACGGCAGTGGATCTTAAGAACGCAATTCACAAATCGAGTCCTTTCACTGATGGAAGCAAATCAGTTGGGGCAAACTCCGCCTCGGGTGCATCGACGACAATCGCAGATGCTAATCCACAAGGAAAGCCGCAACCTGAGCACAAGGCTGCACCGGGATCGCCTCCGACACAGCCCGCCGCACAGGATGCGAGCCAAGCAGCGGCTTCCCAGCCTGCTCGGGTGGTAGCGCCGAACTCAAGCACCGGCTCGTCGGATGCCCACGCGATTCCTCAGCCCAACCCAGTGCTGGCACCTCCCGACAATTCACGAGTGACTGAAGCCCCAGCAAAGTCCGCTCCGCAACTGCCCGATGCAAACGCTGCTCTTGCGGCATCTCCCGTACAAGTGCAAGCCGCCAGAATTTTTCAAAGTGGAAGTCAGGTAGAGATGCGGATGGGGCTGCACACAGAAACTTTCGGCGCAGTCCAGGTGCATGCCACCGTCTCCGACAAACAAGTGGACGTAGCGCTGGGCAGCGAACGCGGAGACTTGCGCGCTTCTGTGGCCTCCGAGCTACCCATGTTGCAATCCAGCCTGCAACAACACGATCTGCGGCTCGATCAGGTGCGAACCCTTGCCCAGGTCCCGGCTGGGCAGTCGGATTCTTTTTTCGGATCGGGCGGCCAGCAACATGCCTTTCGCCGCCCCGAGCACCCGGGCACGACTGCGTATGAGCCAGTTCTGCCGAAAGAAGACGAGGCGATGGTTGAATCGCGAACAGGTTTGAGTATTCGAGTTTGATTTCACAGGAGGAAAACATGCAAGTCCACTCATTCATCGTGCCTGGCGCTCAAGCGAGCACCGGCACGAACTCCAGCAACAAGGTGAATCCGGTTCAAGACACCAACGACATGTTCATGAAGCTGCTGACCGCGCAGCTCAAGAACCAGAGTCCGCTCAATCCCGTGGACCCCATGCAGTTCACCACGCAACTGGTGCAATTCAACATGCTGAGCCAGCTCACACAAATTAATTCGGTGTTGCAGCAGGGTCTTGGAAAAGCAACCGCGGGCAGTACGCAGCCTGTTTCGGGAGGAAAATAATGCCAACCTTTTCAATTCCGCTTTCCGGGCTCACCGCCGAATCAACGGCGCTGTCAGCGATCGCCAATAATCTCGCCAATCAGAACACGGTTGGCTATAAAGACGTGCGTGTGCTCTTCCGCGATCTGTTCTACGAGGACCTGGGCACCACCGGATCTGGAGATCCCGTGCAACTCGGCGCGGGCACGCAAGTGGGCAGCATGCCGGGAATGTTCACTCAGGGGAGCGTGGAATCTACCGGCGTTCCGACCGACGTGGCCGTTCAGGGAGAAGGTTTCTTCGTCGTGCAGAAGGATGGCGTACCCAGCTACACGCGCGCCGGCAATTTTGCAGTGGACAAAAATAACTTTCTGGTCACGCAAGACGGCGGCCAAGTTCTAGGGTATCCGGTAACCAACGGCGTGGTCGCTCCTGGACAAGGCCTGACTGCGCTACAACTCGGCGCCGGCAGCATCAGTCCGCCAACCGCAACCGGCTCCGTTCAGATTGCCGCCAACCTGGATGCTGGAGGCGCGGTGGGTGATACATTCTCCACCCCGGTCACGATCTATGACTCGCTGGGGGCGAGTCACATTCTGACATTCACCTTCACTCGAGCGACCGGCACGGTGTCCGCTATGGGCGCGCCGATCTCGAATTGGGATTATTCCATCGGGATCTCGGCGGCGGACGTCTCGGGTTCGGCGACGCTGCAGACCGGCACTCTCAGTTTCGACGGAACCGGTACCTTGATCAGCCCCGCCGCCGATGTGGCCGGGATCGCAATCAACGGTTTCACTGATGGCGCTTCCAATATGACCTTTGACTGGAAGTTGTTCAACGGCACAACACCGGTGGTCACGCAGGTGGCAGGCGCCAGCAGCACCTCATCGGCGCAACAAGATGGAAGCGCCAGTGGAACCCTGGTTAACTTCAGCATTGGCGCGGACGGGACGGTGACGGGTTCATTCAGTAATGGCCGCACCGCTGCCCTGGGACAGATTGCGCTCGCCGAGTTTCCCGACGTTCAGGGACTGCAGCGATTGGGAGACAACCTGTTCACCGAGAGCCTAGCTTCAGGACAAGCGGTCATCGGTGCGCCTGGCACCGGAGGCCGCGGAACGCTATCCGGCGGCGCGCTGGAACTCTCGAATGTTGATATCGCCACGGAATTTGCAAATTTGATCGTCGCCCAGCGGGCATTTGAAGCCAACGCGAAGGCGGTGACGACATTCGATCAAATTACGCAGGACACCATCAATCTGAAGCAGGGTTAATCTATCGGCGGTTGTCCGACCGGCTTGAGTGGCCGGAAGGGCAACCGCATTAATTCTCTTTCATGAGAATTCTCTGTTTCGCGCTGGAAATCCTCCCCATCAGCTCTCATTTTTTGGCGTGATCCACATCTAAACTGTGCTTCCACAGCACGTTTGCGCGGGCTGAGACAGAACCGATACCTTCGTTCCACTTCACAGCCTCGCGCGGTTGGACGCTTGCTTCGCTCTAGGCCGAGCGGTGTTCCATGTCACAAGCGGCAACCCAACTCGCAGTATCAACACCAGGTCAAGCTGCTGGGCAGCCCGCACCCGTGAAAGCAGACCAGACCGGGTGGACGAAAGTCCAGATGCTGCCCTGCAACGTAAGCATTGAAGTTCCGGTACCAGGGTTCACGCTGAAAACTCTGCTCGGGCTATGCGCAGCCTCGGTGGTCAGCACTCAGCGGCCAACCACCGCCAACCTTCCGCTCAGGGTGAATGGCGAGTTGATCGCCTGGTGCGAGTTTGAAGTTCTTGGAAACAGATTGTCAGTGCGGCTTACGGAGCTTGCGTAATGCAGATGATGGCAGCGGCAGCGAATGTGAGGTTCTCGGGGGAGGCAATCTGGGCATGGATCACACGCTCCTTTGCCGAGATGCAGCGAAAGCGTCCGGTGCGGCAACTGCGTGTGAAGGAGACGCTTTCGATCGGAGAAAAGCGCCAGTTACTGATTGTGGAATGCGGAAGCCGGCGAATGCTGATTGGGGTCGCGGGAAATTTTCTGACCACCCTGGCAAACCTCGAAGCGTGCGGAGCTGCGGAGAGCGATGAGCGTGCATAGGAAACGACTTTTCCTCGCGGTTGCGAGTGTGGCGGGAATGCTAGCCTCGCCTGCTCTCGCTCTGGCGCGCGCTCACAAACCTTCGGCTGATCTCGGCCTGCTTTCTCACCCCAGCGGATCGGTGCCGTGGAACATCGTGGTGCTGCTCACGGTGTTGACCCTGTTGCCCGCCATCGTGCTCTCCATGACGCCGTTCGTGCGCTTGCTGGTTGTATTCCATTTTCTGAGACAAGCATTGGGAACGCAGACCACGCCCAGCAATCAGACGCTGATCGGCTTGTCGCTGATCCTGACGTTCTTCCTGATGCAGCCCGTCGGCACTGCCGTTTACGACGCGGCTCTCGTTCCTTACGAACACAGACAGACGGATGCGATGGGAGCGATCGAGCTGGCCAGCGGGCCGATGCGCCACTTCATGCTTCGCTACTCGCGAGAAAAAGACCTCGCGCTGTTTCTGGAACTGGCAAAAGAGGCGAAGCCAAAAAGCGCAGACGACTTGCCAATGCGCGTGATTGCGCCGGCGTATTTGATCTCGGAGCTGAAGGCTGGATTTCAGATTGGCGCGGTGCTGTACCTGCCGTTTCTGGTTGTGGACATGGCGGTGGCCGCCATCACCACTTCGGTCGGCATGCTGCAGTTGCCGCCGGTGGTGATCTCGACCCCACTAAAGATTTTGCTGTTCGTGATGGTGGATGGATGGAACTTGCTGGTGGGCTCGCTCATGAAAAGTTTTTGAGGAGAGCATATGCCGAATGATTTTGTGGTGGATCTTTCCCGCCGCACGCTGGAAGCGGCGATCTGGGTGTGCGCTCCGGTGTTGATGGTTGCGGTGGTCGTCAGTCTGGTGGTGAGCCTGATTCAAGTACTGACGTCGCTGCAGGAGATGACGCTTTCAACCGTGCCCCGCCTGGCCGCAGTGGGCGTCGCGTGCTTTTTGCTGATGCCCTGGATGGTGCGCCGCATGGCCGTTTTCACCATTTCAATGTTCTCGAATTTTTCTCACTATCTGCGCTGAGGACGCCTGAATGCCGTTGCCCGATCTGCAACAGATTGTTTCCGCGGTGACCTTCACCGGAGTGCGTATTGGCGGTGTCATGGTGTTTGCACCCTTCACCGCGAGTGAAAGTATTTCGATGCCGGTGAAGGCGGTGCTCACGCTGCTGGTGACGGCGCTTGTGTATCCCGCGTCGCCGGTCAGTGGGATCGCTGCCGACGCGCTGGGATGGATCAAGATCGCAGCGGGTGAGGCTGTGATCGGCATGGCCATCGGTCTATTACTGCAATTTTCGTTTGAAGCGGCGCTGTTTGCCGGACAGATTTTCGGCATGCAGACCGGCTTCTCGCTGATCACACTGTTGGATCCGCAAAGCCAGGCGGACTCACCGGCGCTCGCAGTCTTCATGCAGATGCTGGCCATGCTGATGTTCCTGCAGCTGAACGTTCATCACTGGCTGTTGCGGGGAGTCGCTGCCAGCTTTTCGTATCTTCCACCCGGAACACTGGGGAATTTGCGTTTGCTTAGTACTGGGATGCTGCAGTCGGCAGCTGGCCTGTGGCTGGCGGGACTGCAGATGGCCGCGCCGGTGCTCGCGGTGACTGTACTCGTCGATATTGTTCTGGGATTTATTGGCAAGGTCGCGCCGCAGCTGCCAGCCACGCTGGCAGGACTTCCTGCGAAGACCCTGCTGGGACTGGCGGTGATGGCTTTGGCGGCGCGCAGCTGGCCGCGTCTGTTTGAGCATCAGTTCGCGCTCGGGATTTCTGAGGCAGAACGCCTGCTGCATTTGATCAGGTGAAGGGAGCTTGAGTGGCAGGGAGCGATAAAACCGAAAAGCCGACACCGCGACGGCAAAAGAAGGCGCGCGAACAAGGGCAAATTGCCAGGAGCCGCGACCTGACCGGCAGCCTGGCTTTCGTCTCCGCGATCGTGTGCGCCGGAATCACGGCAAAGCATTTTCCATTTGCGTGGCGTGGCCTGCTGGAAAGAACTCTTCTCGAAGCTGGCACTGGCGGCCTGGAATCGGTGCCGCTTCTCAGTTGGAGCATGACCCTTCTGGTCGGGCTTGCAGCGCCGGTGCTGGCCGCCGCGTGGCTCGCGGCGGCGGTCGGCGCGGTCTCGCAAGGAGGATTGGTCTTTGCGCCGGCGGCGTTAGCTCCGAAATTTTCCCGCATCAATCCCGCCAACAGAATCAAGCAGCTTTTCTCACTGCCGGCGTTGTCGAGACTTTTGCGCTCGATCGTCCCAGTGGCTGCCATTCTTTATCTGGCCACCACCATCCTGGCGCGGGACTGGGGACTGCTGCTGAACTCATCGCGGCTGAGCGCGGGAGGAATCACCAGCTTTGTTCTCGGCCGCGCCTTCGAGTTCACCTGGAAATCCGCGCTCGTGCTGCTGGGATGGTCGGTAGTGGATTACATGCTGGAACGCCAGCACCTGGCGGGCGAATTGCGCATGAGCCGTCAGGAATTGATCGACGACTACAAGGAGACTGAAGGCAATCCCACGGTGAAGGCGCGCATTCGCCGCCTGCGCAGGCAAACCTTGCGGCGCCGCATGCTGGAAGACGCGAAGCGGGCTTCGGTGGTGATCACGAATCCCAACGAGTTCGCGATCGCGCTTGAATTCAAGCCGGCGATGGCCGCTCCGATGGTGGTCGCTAAAGGGCGCAATTTGCTAGCACAGCAGATCAAACAAGTTGCGCGCTGGCACGGTATCCCGATGGTCGAGAACCCGCCACTCGCGCACGCGCTGTACCGGGCCGTCGAAGTGGGGCAATACATTCCGCCGAAACTTTATAGCGCAGTGGCTTCAATTCTTGCCGCCATCTATCGCGCGGAGAAGCGTGCGCAAGCTGCGGCGGCAGCGATGGGAGGTCAGGTAAACCATGGGTGAAGCCGCGCGACCTCTTCCGTTGTCCCGCACACCGCTGGTCGAGTGGATCGTTCCCGTCGCGGCAGTCGGGCTGATCTTCGTAATGCTGGTCCCGCTGCCGTCTTTTATCTTGGACATTCTCCTCGCGGCCAGCATTACCGCCTCCGTGTTGGTGCTGCTCTCGGCCATGCACATTCTGCGGCCGGCGCAATTCTCGGTTTTCCCCAGCTTGCTGCTTCTGCTGACATTGTTTCGTCTGTCCCTGAACCTGGCCTCCAGCCGCCGCATTCTGCTGCACGGCAACGAAGGGGCATCGGCTGCCGGTCATGTCATTCAAGCTTTCGGCCAGTTTGTGGTCGGCGGAAACTATGTAGTCGGATTCGTGCTGTTCTCGGCATTAATCGCCATTCAGTACATCGTGGTCAGTCATGGCGCGGTAAGGACGGCCGAAGTTACCGCGCGCTTCACGCTCGATGCGCTGCCCGGCAAGCAGATGGCTATCGATGCCGACCTGAACGCCGGAATTATTGATGAAACCCAGGCGCGGGCACGGCGCGAGCAGATCGCGCATGAAGCCGAATTCTACGGCGCGATGGACGGCGCAGCGCGCTTCAATCAGCGCGATGCCCTGGCCACGGTCCTGATTACTGGCGTGAACATCATTGCCGGCTTCCTGATTGGCGTTTTTCAGCTCGGCATTCCGTTCCGCGAGGCATTGAAGACTTACACCGTGCTTACCGTCGGCGACGGACTGGTCACCATGATTCCGTCGCTGCTGGTCTCGATGGCGGGCGGCATTGTTGTCACCCGCGCCTCTTCCGGTACGACACTGTCCACAGACCTGGGACGGCAGTTGCTTTCAGGCCGGCGGCCGTTGTTTATCGCGTCGGGAATCATGCTCACGCTGGCGGCAGTGCCGGGCCTGCCGAAATTTTCCTTCCTGCTTCTTGCCGGACTAGTTGGCGCTCTGGCATGGCGCACCCCTACTGCAACCGTGCAAGCCGCCCAACAGGAGAAAGAAAAACAAAAAGAGAAGAAGCCACAGGAGTCGGTCGAAGAGCTCTTGAAGCTGGATGAACTCGGGCTCGAAGTTGGCTATGGCCTGGTGCCCATCGTCGATCAGCAGCGCGGAGGACAGTTGCTCCCGCGAGTGAAAGCGCTGCGCAGCAACCTGGCAGTGCAGCTTGGCTTTATTTTGCCGCCGGTGCACATCACCGACAATGCGCGGCTCTCGCCCCGCGAATACGTGGTCTATCTGCGCGGAGTGGAAGTTGCGCGCTGGGAGATGCACGAAGGCGATCTCCTGGCTATCAGCTCGGATGCGGCGCCGGCGCCAGTTCCCGGCACGCATACGCGCGAGCCGGCTTTCGGCGTCTCGGCAACGTGGATCAACCCTGCCCTGCAAAACGAGGCGCTGGCCAAAGGCTATGCAGTCGTCGATCAAACCTCAGTTTTGGCGACCCACCTTGCAGAGGTGATCAAGCGCCACGCTCCTGAACTGCTGACTCGCAACGAGACCAAGCGTTTGCTTGATCGTCTGGCGGACAGCCAGCCCAAGCTGGTCGAAGAGCTTACTCCCAAGCTGCTGAGTCTCGGCGAGGTGCAAAAAGTTCTGCAGCAGCTTCTGCGCGAGCAAGTTTCGATCCGCGATCTCTCGACCATTCTTGAAGCACTGATTGATGCGGCGACGATTGGCAAAAACCCCGTCCTGCTGGTCGAGGCGGCGCGCCAGGTGTTGTCCCGCGCCCTGGTGCGTCCGCTGCTGACTCCGGAAGGCAATCTGCGCGTGCTGGCGCTGGACCATAGCCTGGAGGAAGAACTCACCCGCGCATTCAGTCCTCAAGCAAGCGCGCCTGGACAAGGCACCGCTCTGCAACCGCCGCTGGCCCGGCGCATTCTCGATGGGCTGCGTCGCGTAGTCGGAGATCAGGCAGACGTAGTAAACGCGGTCATTCTGTGTCCCACCCCCGCAAGATTTTATTTGAAGAGGCTGCTCGAGCCATTCGTTCCGAAGATGGTGGTGCTTTCTCCTGGCGAGATTCCACCCACCGTACCGGTGCAAACCATGGCCACGCTGAGCTGAAGGAGTAAGAGGTAGCCAACATGAAGCAAACGACCAAAGAAGTTTATACCGAATGGCAGAACGAGGAGGAGCGCGAGCGCCTGCTGACCGAGCAACTGCCGCAGGTGCGATATATTGCGCGGCGCATTCATGAGCGGCTGCCGCGGCACGTCCCTTTCGAAGACCTGGTGCATGCGGGAGTGGTGGGATTAATTGATGCGCTGCAGAAATTCGATCGGAGCAAGCACGTGCAGTTCGGCTCTTACGCCAAGTTTCGCATTCGCGGCGCGATTCTCGACAGCCTGCGCGAGATGGACTGGAGCCCGCGGGACCTGCGGCGACAGTCACGTCGTGTCGAGGAGGCGCACGACAAGCTGCGACTGGAGCTGGGAAGGAACCCAACCGAGCCCGAGCTGGCGAAGGAGTTGGGCGTGCCCTTGACCGACCTGCAACAGCTTCTGGGCGAAATCAGCTCGCTGGAGATTGGCAGCCTCCGCTTCATCTCTCAGGATGATGGCAAAGAAGAGGACCTGTGTGAGTATTTGCCGAGCGGCCGCGACGAGAGCCCGCTGACTCAGTTTTTGCACTCCGAAATGCGCGAGCTCTTGACCCGCGCGATTGACGAGCTGCCCGACAAAGAAAGCCAGGTGCTCGCGTTGTACTACTTCGAGGAACTCACCATGAAAGAAGTTGGCATGGTTCTCGGCGTAGGCGAATCCCGTGTTTCGCAGATTCATTCCATGGCCGTACTGCGGCTGCGCGCGCGGATGTCGGAACTGACCGCCAGAAGTGAAAAACCCCGGGCCGCAGCCGCTGCGCGTTAGCCAGGAAAGAGGACCTCGCAGATGGAAACCGAACTAAATCAGCACGAAATTGACGTCGTGGTGTGGGATGCAAGAGGCAATGGCCCGGCTCGACCGCTAGTCGCGGCGTGGGACTACCGGCAAGCCGGCCAGCTAGGCCGTGAGCAGCTGGATGCGATCAGCACGCTCCACGAAGGGTTCGCGCGCAATCTGACCAATTCGATTGGCGCTTACTTGCGAATCGGATTTCAGGCCAGCCTCGCTTCTGCCGAGCACTTGATCTTCCGCAAATTTCTGGGAAACATTCCTGAGCGCAGCTATCTTGGTTCGATCAAGCTGGCGCCGTTCGGGGCAACGGGCCTCATCCAGATGGATTTTGCCATCGCTTTCCCCCTGATTGACGTTCTGCTGGGCGGCGAAGGCGTGGGGCAGGCTCCTTCACGCGAGATCACGGAAATCGAGGAGCAAATTCTCGAAACCATCATGCGTATTCTTTGCCGTGAATTGCAATTGGTGTGGGAGCCGCTGGGCGTAGAGTTCCAGTTCGAGCAGCGTCAGCATCCCGGACGGGTACAGCACCTGATGCCGATGGAAGAAAAGATGTTAGGCCTGAGCCTGGAAGTGACGATGAAAGACAGCCGCGGGCTGGTGAGCATTGCTTTGCCCGCCGTGATCTCGACCGCATTGTTGCGCAAAATTTCTGCAGGACGTCCTCGATCGCATGCGCGGCTCGACACTCCCGAGTCGCCCGAGCACCTGCGAAAACGCCTGCTCAGCTGTCCGTTCAGGTTCGAACTGGAGTTGCAGGTGTCAGCCCCGTCAGCCGGTGAAGTGGCGCGGCTTGCCCCCGGGGTGGTCCTCCCGCTCAACCGGCGCGCCGATGGTGTGGTGGAACTGGTCTCTGGTGGTCAAGCAATTTTTCAAGCACGGGTTGCGCGTTTGGGAAGCATGCGAGCAGCGCAAATCATAGGTTTAATTGACGAAAAAACGTCATGGAAGGAGAAGGCATGACGAATCCCACAGCACCCGGCCAGGAACAGGCTGCCAAGTTCATTCAAATCTGGGCCGAGAGCCTTACCTTAGTCCTCGGCCAAATCGCGGCCAAGGCATTTCCGATGCAAAAGGGAGAAGCCCCTGCTAAGGGCGCAACATCCAGCGAGCCAGAATCGAGCGACACAGATAAAGATAAAGACAAAAAAAACGAAGACGTATATCTCACCATCACAGCCAGCGGTTCTGTCCGCGGAGAGATGAGTCTGCGAATTCCGCAAGCAAGTGCTGCCGCTCTGGCAAAAATCTTTGTGGGCGAGGCTGGCAGCGGAGCGGAGTTGACAGACGAGACTCGTGCGGCGGTCGAGGAACTTTTAAGGCAAGTTGCCGGTCATGTCTCCACGGGGGCTAAGCTTATTTGGAAAGAGCTTCAGTTAAATCTGGCGCTGGCGCAGGCGCCGACATGGCCGCCGGCAGCAAGCGGCTGGATTCGTTCCGGTGCCGGTGCTCCAGCAGAAATCGCTATCGAGTGGCGGCTGAGCGCAGCGCTGAATGCGTCGCTCGCCGCAACACAGCAGGAACAAAAGGCCTCCTCCTCCCCCGCGGAAAACGTGATCGCAGCATCGGACCCGGCGAGGCTAGGCTTTTTCATGGACCTTGAGCTTGATGTCACCTTGCGTTTCGGAGGCCGCAACATCTTGCTCAAAGACATCCTGCAGCTCGGGCCCGGTTCCGTGCTTGAGCTAGACCGCGAAATTCAAGATCCCGCCGACCTGCTGCTTGACGGAAAACTGATTGCTCGCGGCGAAGTCGTGATGGTGGATGGAAACTACGGCTTGCGCGTCACCGAAATTTTTGCCGGTCCGCAAGCCGCGGCTTGAAACGAGGTCTTTATGCTGAATTTGCACTCCCACTTTCAGAATGCGGTGAATGCCTGGAAGGAACGCTTGTCCTGCGGTGCACCCGATTGCGACGGTCAGCGGCGACTGTGGGGCCGCGTTTCCCACGGCGCGGGCAGCGTCCGCGTGCATGGCCGCCGGTTTTGTTTTCCGCTCTGCTTTGAGAAGGAACTGCACCGGCGCTTCGAGCTCCGGCCCTCCGTGAGCCGAAGATCGAGGCCGCCGCACCGCGTCCCCCTCGGTCTTCTGATGCTATCGCGAGGTGAGCTGAGTCACGAGCAACTGCGTCGAGCACTGGAGGCCCAGAGGAAAAGCGGCAGCGGGCGTATCGGAGAGTGGATCAAGAAACTCGGGTATGCGCACGAACAACAAATCACGGCGGCGCTTGCGGCACAATGGTCATGTCCTGTGCTCCGGAAACTCCCGGCCAGCCCGGCGGAATGTGCAGTCCCATTCCAACTGCTCCGTCGATTTCAGATGGCCCCGGTATATTACAGCCGTCCGACACGCGTCCTGCACATAGCCTTCGCCGCCGATATCGAATATCGCGCGCTGCTTGCCATCGAGGAAGTTCTGGAATGTAAAGCCGAGCCCTGCATGGCCGACGCGACTTCATTAAACTCCATGCTGGCCCAGATAGAAGAGCAAGGCCGTGGGACCGACCAGCTATTCGAAAACGTCCGCGGCGCTGAGGAAATGACGAGAATCGCCTCCGGTTATGCCGCTAAGCTGGGCGCCGACGATGTACGTGTGGCGGGATGCGGAGAATACATCTGGGTAAGAATGCAGGGCAGGAAAGATTCGGCAAATCTGCTGTTCACTCAAAGAACCAGCGAGGCTGCTCAATTGTTCCGTTGGCGATCTAGGGCGATGGTCGTCCCAGCTATGCCGGCTTGAGAATGCTTGGCCATTTCCTCTGGCCCTCCGCCGGGAGATTACTAACGGTTATCCCTGCTCACCCGGCCGCCAAGGTAGAATAGCAAAAGCACCCACTTGGAAGGGTTGAGCATCCAATCCGCTATGGCCTTGGGGAGTTCCTGGCCTTGGAGTCCACACAGGTATTTCATGAAAAGTCATCTGGCACTGCTTCTGCTGTCCTCCTCTCTGTTTGCGCAACAACCCTCTTCGAGCGCTGGCCCGGCTCCGGCGAAAGCTGCGGAACCTGCTGAATCCAAGGCGCAAAAAGTGGACAAAGCGGCCGCTTACTATCACTTCACCATGGCTCACATGTATGAAGAAGAGATGGCTGCCTATGGCCGCAGCGACTTGGTCAGCAAAGCCATTGACGAATACCGGGTGGCCCTCGAGGCT
>Ga0209580_10000294_pt1 | contig 29552 bp, 20 predicted proteins | sample Coa_R1_5_FD_187153 | JGI IMG/M metagenome (GOLD analysis project Ga0209580, IMG submission 187153) | Surface soil microbial communities from Centralia Pennsylvania, which are recovering from an underground coalmine fire - Coalmine... | ecosystem: Environmental > Terrestrial > Soil >... | reverse complement strand
CGCACGCGGTCAATGATAAAGATCCGAAATCCATTTCTTGCTCTGCGGATTTTCTTGTCGCGAGGCAACAGCCAATTACTGGCTGCATCGGTCATCGTCGCGCTGGCGATTGCGCTTTCTGTTCCGATGGTAACTCGCTTATTCGAATGGTCGGACCTCGCCATGTTGGTGGCCGTAAGCATTGCGCTCATTTTGGTGGTCCATGTATTCACTCATCCCGTCGCAACCAATCCTAAACTCCTGACATGGAGAACCGGGCTGATTATCTGGGCCTTTCTGCTTTCCTCAGAGCAATTCTTTCTCAGGCATATGACCTCGGCAACTGAGGCCTTGGACTCCAGCTTTGCTGGGGCGGCCTATGGGGAGGCGGGTGCCTGGTTAGTGTGCGCCCTCGTGATCTTCCTTGTCATGGTTCGTTTGGGCTCTTTCCCGTTTCTCTGGTCGGGCAATTTTCGTTTTCTCTGGCTGTTTGTAGCCTGGTGTTTCGTTTCTTCATTTTATTCCCCCGCTCGGGTGCTCGCTTTCGCGTGGTTATTCAAACTGATCTTAGCTGTGCTGGTGTTGCAGATGTGTGCGAGCGGCATGCGCAACCGCGATGATATTCGCACTTTTTTGCTCGCAACCTTCTGCGGATTTGTCCTGCTGACACTTTTGCCAGTTTTTCACGGTATCGTCACCGGTCAGCCAGCGTTTGCCGATGATGGGCGCCTCGATTACTTTGACCATCCGGTGCACGGCTCGCAATGGGCCGGAATAACCCTGTTGCTTGCTCTCACGGTGTTTGAGAAGCGAGTAGAGGTGGCAAGTGTGTGGGTCACCATATCCGCTATCATTATGGTCGCGTCAGGCGGTAAGGCTGGTATCATCGCTGCCGTAATGTCTGCAACGATACTATTAGCGCTGAGACGAAACGTGCGCCATGCCTTGTTGTTAGTCGTGGGACTGAGCGTAATCGCGTGGATGGTCCTGTCCCTTACGCCAGTTTCACACTATATCGAAGACTATGCAGAATCTGGAGCTGCAACCAGCTTGACCGGTAGGACCAACCTCTGGGGCGCTGCCGTGCCCATGATTATGCAAAACCCACTTTTGGGGCATGGGTACATGTCATCACGGTTCATTTCGCAATCGACAGACTTGGAAGACTTCAATTGGGCACCCTCGCAAATGCATAATTCGTTCCTGGAGATCACTTATACCGGAGGGATTGTAGGATTAATTCTGCTACTAAGCCTCCACTACCAAATTGGGAGACAACTGTGGACGGCGGTCAGGAGCGGCGGAACACTTGCCGCCGCCGGCTTCGCTTTGTATGTTGATGTGCTTCTGCAGTCGTGGGTCGAAGGCAGCGTGGCTGGCAAGGCGTCGGATAACTTCCTGCTTCTGGTTGCACTAGTCGTGGTGAGCGAAAAGATTGCCCACTGCGAAAAATCGGCTGATGCACCACATTTCTTCCAAGCCGGAGCTCTGGCAAGAGTCTCGTGACATGTCCAAGATGTGGTGCCCAAAGCTGGCAGCAGCAGGCCGAACTCTTAACGTTATCTTACTGCACAGTCGCTGACAAACCGCTGGGTGGAGATGGGCGGCTTGCCGCCGAGCCTAAAAACAATAGCGGTCGTGCCCCAACCGTGACTGAACCTGTGAAATTCGTAGTATTACCTGAGAGATCTTTGTACTGCGTATATTGCGATCCCGGTGTGAAGGAGCTGGAGCCCGAAGTATTCCATGCAATGAGAGCAGGCTGGCCGCTGGCCAGTGTAAGACCGCAAGTGTATAGGTTGTTAGAGGCCGAACACGCCTGTGCGATTGTGGACCCGGTAAGCCAGCTATACACTTGTGAAAAGGCAAGTCCGGTGGCGAGCAGTCCGGAGCTACTCCAGAGTTGTCCGCAGGAAGAATCGTCCCAGGCGTACCAATAGTTTCTGTCCGTATTCTGCGGTGAGGCGTGAAGGATCTCCCATCGTGCGGTGAATGCAACTTGGTCTGACACGCTCGAGTTGCAGTAGCTGGATTCCGTGTCAATCAGACCCTTGCTGCTGACTCCGTTGTTCGACATTGTGTTCCGCACTTCGCTGATAATCGGCGTGATAAGTTCCGGCTGGGGATTAGCTCCTGGATAGCCATGAAAAGCAATCATGTCCGCGTAGGCGCCTCCTCCGGCCTGAAGATAATCGTTCATCCAACAGTAGGGGTGAACATAGCTGCCGCTGGAGCAAAAACCCGTGGATGGACTAGGAGTCGCAATTTTGGCCGCAGGATCGATCGAATTGATGATGTTCTTCGCGTGTTGAGCCATAGTGACCAGCGTGCTTAGAGAAGACTGTTGCTGGAAAGTGCAAGATGAGCCGTTACAACTCTGACCATTCCAAAACATTCCGACTCCGCTGCCGTTGATCGTATTGGGCTCATTCCAGAGTTCGTAAATGGCGATCTTGCCTTTCGCATGGGTAGCGAGTGCTGTCACGAACTCATCCCAATATGTCAAATCGGCAGGCGCCATGGCGCAGCCTGGAGTAGGACTTCCGGTATATCCGCCGTTGGGGTTGATGCAAGGTGCCGATCCAACTGCCCACTGTGGCGTCCACCCGAAGGTGTAGGTGACATCGGCGCCGTTGGATTGGGCAAGCGAGATCAACTGATCGAGATTAGTAAAATTGTATGTACCTCGGGTGTGCTCAATTTCAAACCAGCCGGTGAGAGTTTCCATGTCCCAAGTTCGCATCGTGCCAACCGCTTTGGTGTTCGGTCCTGTGGGCCAAGGCTCGTTTTGGTCCAGCAAACGATGTTCATGCGTACCAAAAAATGTTGATGGAATCTGCGCAGGCGCGATGCCTGCAAGCACGAAGGTTGCGAGTCCGAGAAGGAATGTGTAGAAGAGTCGGCTCATAAACTCCCAATCCTGCATTGAAAAATAGCTAACAGGTTTCGAGGAGCCAGCGTACCGCCCGCAACCGACCGGCCCGTACGGTGTAGAGTGTGACTCCTCGCGGCGATTCAACGTTAATATATTATTCTCCTCCGCAACAGGTCTCGAAAGGACATCTCCCAATGGCCAGGTAAGATCGAGTGCACCCCCATATGATGACACACCTGGTTCCGCACACCTTCTGATGAAGCGACCAAGAGCATGACAATTGTGACTACAAGCTGGGACGATGGCTTCCCGGAGGACCTCCGTCTGGCGGAGCTGCTCACAAAATACAACCTGTCTGGGACGTTCTATTGTCCACAAAAAAGCGAGAACGGAAAACAGACGCTGGCCACTCAGGATCTGCGCAGCTTGCATGCTGCGGGGTTTGAAATCGGGGCCCACACTCTCACCCACCCCGTATTAACTGCAATCCCCAGGTCTCAAGCCCGCACCGAGATCTTCGAATCCAAACAGAGATTGCAAGATACGCTGGGGGACGAAGTTCGAATGTTTGGTTACCCACGAGGGCGGGCCAATCGATACATGATCCGGTGTGTTGGAGAAGCCGGCTACCGAGGCGCTCGAGGTACGGAATTGCTTTCCATAGAGAAAACATTCCCCCCTTTTCTGATGCCTACATCTATACAGGCGCTCCCCTGCCAACCCTCAAGCTACCTACGGAATCTTGGCCGGCGTCGGGCCTGGCGCTCGCTCTACCGCTACTGCCGTGACTTGCACCGTTATTCCCATTGGGTAGCGCTCGGGGAACGGCTTTTTGATGATGCTCTCAGCTCTGGCGGAGTATGGCACCTGTGGGGACATTCCTGGGAGATTGCAAACACCAATCTGTGGTCAGACTTGGAGCGGCTTTTAAGGTATGTCAGCGGCCGACCCGGCGTTCGATATCTGAATAATAGCGCGACCATCGAGCAGGTCACATCCCGCCAGGTGAGCGAAGCACCGTGAAGGTCTTACTGATTCACAACTCCTACCGTTACAGAGGCGGCGAGGAAATCGTTTATGACCAAGAAGTCCGTTTGCTTCGCAGCCACGGAGTCCGGGTCGTCGAGTATCGTCGTAACAATGAATTGCCCGACGACCTGTCCATAACCGACCGCTTGAAACTCGCATGCACGACGGTTTGGTCTGGTTCTACTTGGCAAGAAGTTCGTGATTTGCTCAATTCGGAGCACCCGGACATTGTTCACGTACACAACACGCTGTTTAGAATTTCGCCCTCCGTGTATTGGGCCTGCAAGGCGGCTGGCGTACCGGTAGTTCAAACTCTGCACAATTTTCGTTTGCTTTGCCCCGGCGGCCAATTCGTGCGCTCCTCTCACGTCTGCGAGGAATGCTTAGAAAGTGGCGTTTGGCATAGTGTTCGTCACGGTTGTTACCGAAACTCCAAGAGTGCCACTGCGGTGGTGGCCTTGATGGTGACGGCTCATCAGTGGGCAGGGACTTGGACCGACTGCATCGATGCCTATATCTCTCTATCACAGTTTGCCCGTAGCAAATTTCTTGCTGCCGGCCTGCCAGCGGCAAAGATTTTCGTGAAGCCCAACTTTGTCGACCCTGATCCCGGTATGGGAGAAGGACAGGAGTACGCGCTATTTCTAGGACGTTTGAATCCCGAAAAAGGGGTTCGGAGCTTGATCGCAGCCTGGAAGCTTTTGCAGTCGCCGATACCACTGCTCATCGTCGGTGACGGTCCCTTGCGTGATGAACTACAAGAGCGAGCGGCAGGACTTGAGACCGTGAAATTTTGTGGACAGGTCGAGCGGCCACAAGCCTTGTCGATTTTGAAAAAGGCGAGATTTCTGGTGATGCCCAGCGAGTGTTATGAGAATTTCCCCTGCGCTATCGCGGAAGCTTACGCTTGCGGAGTGCCTGTCCTTGCTTCTGCACTGGGCTCTCTGGGGGAATTGGTTCTGGCTCAGCACACTGGCTTACATTTCCGCGCTGGCGATCCCAAGGACTTGGCCCAGTGCGCGGCCTGGGCTTGGTCTCATCCGGAGGCACTTGGCACCATGGGACTTCGAGCTCGCAGCGAGTTCGAAAATCGCTACACTGCTGAAAAAAACTACTCATTATTAATGGACATCTACGATCGTGTCCTGGCTGATCGTGGGCACGCATGCAAAAACGGTCGCCAGGCCAATACGCCATCGGCAATGGTATGTGCGGAATAGCTGGACTTTTTAACTGGGGAACGCCAGAGGCGCTCAGCCGAATGAACGGCGTTATGGTGCATCGCGGGCCCGACGATAGCGGACTGCGCTGGTTTGCGAGCACCCCGGGCGGATTGGCGCACCGACGTCTTTCCATCATTGATTTATCCCCCGCGGGGCACCAGCCCATGTCGAATGAAGCGGGCAACCTGTGGATTGTTTTCAACGGCGAGATCTTCAACTACAAACAGATTCGCGACGAGCTAATCTCTCACGGTGTTCGCTTTCGCTCTCACAGTGACACTGAAGTATTACTTTATGCCTACCAGGTTTGGGGCGAAGACTGCCTGAAACGTCTTAACGGGATGTTTGCATTCGCAATTTTCGACGAAAAGCGGAAGAAACTATTCGCGGCTCGTGATCGCCTGGGAATAAAGCCTTTTTACTATCACTTCCGGGCCGGGCGTCTTGCTTTCTCGTCAGAAATTAAAGCCATTCTCGCCTCGAACCTCGTTGACGGCGCGCCCGACCTCTACGCATTGCATACCCCAGCGCGGTTTCAGATCTCCCCTTACACAGGATTTCTCGATATTTTCAAGCTGCCGCCCGCGCATTATCTGATTCTCGAACACGGAGAGTTAACCATAAGGCGATTCTGGAAAATTGAGCCTTCCGAACTCGCTTACGATGAAAATCGTCTTACCCGCGAAGTTGACGCGCTCGTCAACGATTCCGTCAGACTTCAGATGATTGCCGATGTCCCGGTCGGCATCTTTCTTAGCGGCGGCTTGGATTCCTCCCTGGTGGGCGCGCTTATGCGCAGAAACTCGCGGCAAGAGGTGCATGCCTTTACCATCAAGTTCTCCGACGATGATCAGAGATTTGAAAAAGCAGAACCCGATCATGTCTATGCGAAGCAGATCGCTAAACAGCTAGACTTCCGCTACCATGAGTTCACAATTTCCCCCCAAATCATTGATCTCCTGCCCAAATTAATCTGGCATCTCGACGAGCCGCTTTCAGATCCAGCGGCCATCAATACGTACTTGATTTCGAAGGCCGCGCGCGAGCAAGGCATCGTGGTGCTCTTGAACGGAATGGGGGGAGACGAGATCTTTGGCGGATATCGAAAGCAGTTGGCTTGTCTGACAGCAGAGGCGTATCAAGCGATTGTCCCGGAAATAGTACGACGGAGCTTGGAGCAGGTTGTCAACCGAATTCCGGTGGCGAATTCCACCAGCGCATTCAGGCTGATTCGCTGGGCGAAGCGATTCTTCTCCTTCGCCTCAGCGCCTCGAGCCCAGCGATTTCTCATGTCCGACCTCTCGGTCGACCCGGTAAATTTCTCTCGATTATTCGCAGCACATGCGTCTTACCAGGACACCTATTTTTACAGATCCCAAGCCGAACGCCTGGAGTCGAACCTATTGTCTTATTTGACAATCATGTGTTTGAACGACACAACCGTCTTCCTTCCGGAACATAATTTGACCTACTCGGATAAGGCTTCCATGGCGGCGAGTATTGAAACTCGGCCACCGCTGACGGATCATCGCCTGGTGGAGCTTATGTTCTCAGTTGCGCCACGAGCGCGCATCAAAGGACTGACGCAGAAGTACATTCTTAAGAAAGTTGCAGAACGATACCTGCCGCGCGACGTGGTTTACCGCCCCAAGGCATCGTTTGCTTCACCGCTCCGATCCTGGATCCGAGGTCCGCTGCGTCCACTCATCGATGACCTGCTCTCTCAGGAAGCGGTACGAGCGCGCGGTCTTTACGATCCCCAGTGTGTTTCCGATCTCATCGAGCGTGACCGACAGGGCCGGGAAGACAATTCGTATCTGATCTGGACATTTCTGTCCAACGAGATCTGGTTTCGTAGCTTCTTTCACCGTCAGTCCCAGGAGCATCTCACCGCGGTTCATTAAGCTTTGGCCTGATCATTTATTTTCTCGGGGACATACTTGCGTCAAGTCATTCAATACCAAAAAACGGGCGACCTGCTGGTTGAAGATCTTCCGGTTCCCCAATTGAAGCCGGGTGGCGTGCTCGTCCGCAATGCTTACTCCTTAATCAGCTCAGGCACAGAGCGCAACTCGGTTGAGACTGCCCAGTCTTCCTGGTGGGGAAAAGCAAAAAAGCGTCCCGAGTTGGTGAAGCAAGTTCTCGAAAATGTCCAGCGCGAAGGGCTTTTGGCAACTTACCGGAAAGTGCAGAACCGGCTCGATAACTTCAAACAACTTGGGTATAGCTCGGCAGGCATTGTAATCGACTCCGCGGTGGGTGAATTCAGGCCTGGCGACCGCGTCGCCTGTGCGGGAGCAGGATACGCGGCTCACGCCGAAATCATATGGGTACCCAAAAACCTGGCCGTTAAAGTGCCCGAGGGGGTGGATCTCGACGAAGCGGCATTTGCGACGGTAGCCGCCATTGCACTTCAAGGTGTTCGACAAGCGGAAGTGCATCTGGGTGACCGCGTGGTGGTCATTGGCCTAGGTCTGGTGGGGCTTCTCACCATACAGTTGCTCACTACCTCCGGCTGCCAGGTATTTGGAGTTGACATTTCGGAACGGAATTTCGAGTTGGCGGAGAGTCTGGGTTGTAGAGCATGTGCTCTCGATGACCTGGACACTGCCCGAAAGGTCTCACGTTTGACTGGCGGAAACGGCGTAGATGCGGTTCTAATCACGGCGGCAACCACATCCACCCGACCGGTGGAAGCGGCCGTTCGCTTCGCAAGAAAAAGAGGCACGATCGTGGTTGTCGGTGCGGTTGGAGTGCGTGTGCCCTGGTCAGAGGCCTACGAAAAGGAATTGAGTTTTCGAATGTCCTGTTCCTATGGCCCAGGGCGTTATGACTCCTCTTATGAGCAACAGGGCAGGGATTATCCCTTCGCATATGTCCGTTGGACGGAACAGCGCAACATGCAGGCAGTCCTGGAGCTGATTGCGCACGGGCAACTGAATGTTAGGTCTTTGATTACACGGTCTCTAGATATACAGCAGGCGCTCGAGGCATACGAGATGCTCACTCACGCAGCCCCCGGCGAGTGTCTCGGGATTGTGCTTTCATACCCGCAGAAGGTCGAACTGACGCGGCAAATGGCACTCGGTCCTTCACCGCGGACTTCCTCGCCCGCAGCAGCGGTAGTGCTTGGTTGTATCGGCGCCGGAAACCACACTCAATCTTACTTGTTGCCCTCCCTCAAAAAAGCCAGTGTGCACTTCAAGTCCGTAGTCACAGCCAGCCCCATGAATTCGAAGGCGGCGGCCAGAAAGTTTTCCTTTGAACTATGCTCGACCGATGAATCCTGTGTCCTCGATGACCCTGACGTGAATCTCGTCTTGATTGGTACTCGGCACGACTCGCATGCCCGTTATGTCATCGACGCTCTTAGCCGCGGAAAGAACGTGTTCGTTGAAAAACCGCTTGCCCTCACTCGAGAGGAGCTTGAGGCAATTGACGAGACGTACCAAAATCTGGTTCGTTGTGGCCGTTCTCCACTGCTCATGGTTGGTTACAACCGTCGCTTCTCCCCCTCGATCAAATCTCTGAAGACATTTTTCCGCGCAAGGACGGAGCCCCTGCTTATTAATTACAGGATTAGCGCTGGCAGGTTGCGTGCCGACAGTTGGTACCTCGAGCCCAACCAGGGTGGTCGCATCGTAGGCGAGGTCTGCCACTTTATCGACAGTGTCCAGTTTCTCACTGGGTCATTGCCTCAAAGGGTTTTTGCGGTAACGCCGGAGAAATCATCTGATTCGCGTTATGTTCAAAACCTGGCGATCTCAATCGAGTTTAAGGACCAGTCTGTAGCCTCGATCCTCTATCTTGCGGATGGTTCGACCAGAATCGAGAAGGAATATCTAGAGGCGTTTAGCGGCAGTAAGACCGGCAAGATCTTCGATTTCAAAACAATGAGCGTTGCTCACGAGCGCAAACAAAAACGCGTCCCATTCATCGCCGGCAAAGGACATCGCGAAGAGATGCGTTCCCTCGTCGCCTCACTCATGAGTGGAGAGAGCCCGATATCATTCGACTCTCTCATGGCTACATCACGGGCCACCTTCGCGGTGGTCGAATCGCTTAGAACAGGATTACCCGTCGATGTCATCTAGTCAGCTCGCCTGGCACTGGAACAGACTGAGAAGCATGAGTCCGGCAGAGATCGCCTGGCGCACGGCGTCGGCTCTGCGAACTCCGCTCGACTGGGCTCACTCGCGACTCCCATCGCGCGAAGAATGCAAACCAAGGAGAGCCGATGCGTATCCAATTTTTGTGCACAGCGGTGGCGGACCCATAGAGCAGATACAAATCTTCGATCTCAACTTCCCAGTGGGATTCGACTTTGATTGGCATAAGGATTATCGATACGGCGGCATAGCCCCCAGAAGATTTTCGCGACTCCTCAATTTGCACGGAGGCCGCGGGCTTATCGACATCAAGTACATTTGGGAATGCAACCGCCATCAGTTCTTATCAGCGCTGGCATTCTCTAGCCAACCAGAGGCGGCAAGGACATACATTCTGTTTTGTCTCGACTCCTGGATGTCGGAAAACCCTTATCTGAAGGGAATCAATTGGGCGAGCAGCCTCGAACTCGGGTTACGGATCATCTCCTGGGCCCTCTGCTTTCCGTTGATTGAAAGTGCGATTGTCTCGGACCGGGAGAGGCTCAGGCAATTCTCGCACTGCGTAAAGTCACATCTTGAGAGCATCAGCAGGAATCTCAGCCGGCATTCATCCGCGAACAATCACTTGATCGGAGAGGCGGCGGGTCTGTACGTGGGAGCAACTTGCTTTCCGTGGTGGCGTGAGTGTGAGAAATGGAAACGCGATGCCCACGAGGTCCTTGAAGCCGAAATCGTCGCACAAGTCACTTCCGACGGCGTTAATAAGGAACAAGCTACTTCGTATCACCTCTTTACCTCAGAGCTGTTGTTGCTAAGCGGCATCATTGGGTGGAATGTCGAGGACGCATACAGTGAGACCTATCTCGAAAGACTGTATGCCATGCTTTTCTACCTTTACACCATAGCGACTGCCAAAGGCGACCTTCCCTGGTTCGGGGATTCCGACGACGGTCGAGGATTCCTGTGTTCATCGCACGAAAGCAATCTTCAGGTCGTTATGGATCTTGGCGGGTTGTGGTTTCGTCAACCGCGGTGGCTGGAGTTGGCCGGTCATCGAACCTCCGCATCCCGCGCCTTGCTGCCTGCGCCCAATGACCGTCGTCCGATCTCTGAGCGCTCAACCAGATTATCCACGCCGGGTTTGTTTAAGCACGCCGGCATTGGTGTGCTCAATGGTAGCAATGGCGCCAAGCTCATTATGGATTTCGGGCCGCTGGGGTACACTTCGATCGCCGCGCACGGGCACTCCGATGCCCTTAGCTTGGTTTTAGCATTGGACCGCGAATATTTTCTGATTGACCCTGGCACCTATGCCTACCACTCCCACTCTGAATGGCGGACTTACTTCCGCAGCACGGCTGCTCACAACACGGCACGCGTCGACGGCCTTGATCAATCGACCATGGCAGGACCGTTTCTTTGGACGCAAAAGGCTGAAGCCAAATTGCTGTCTTACGACGACACATCCGACGAAGGGGTGATCGTAGCTGAGCACAACGCTTATGAGAGGCTTCCAGATCCGGTGACCCATCGCCGTTCGATTCGATTCGACAAACGAAATTCCGAAATCACAATCGCGGATTCGTTCCTGTGCAGGGGCCAACACGAAGTGGAGATTTTCTTTCATTTGCATTCTGAAGCGACGCTTACAAACAGCGATAGCCACGCAGTCAATGTGCGATGGCGTAAAAATAAAATTGCCTTTAGCAATCCATCCGCCAGCTGTCGAGTGTTTCAAGGACATAAGAGCCCGATTTTAGGTTGGTGTTCGACCGCATTTAACCGAAAGCAACCTATCATCAGTTTGCGATTCTCTCGGTCGATAAGCGGTACTACGACGCTCATTTCAACAATACAAATCCACTCACTATGAATATAGCGGTTGTTGGTCTCGGATACGTTGGCGCGGTGTCGGCGGCCTGCCTGGCCGCGAAAGGACACCGGGTCTGGGGCGTTGACATCAACCAGAAGAAAGTCGACATGCTGAATTCGGGCAAAGCCCCGATCGTCGAGCCTAAACTGGAGCCCACGATTCAACAAGCCCGCAGAATGGGAACCTTGCGCGCAACCAGCGATGTGCACGAGGCCCTCTCCGAGGCGGAGCTTTGTTTCATTAGTGTGGCAACGCCAACTCGGAGGAATGGGGAAATCAATTCTTCATTTCTCCTCAATGCTTGTCGGCAGGTCGCAACGGCCGGCGCCTCAGCACGGACCATGCGGGCGGTGATCGTTCGGAGCAGTGTCTTACCCGACGTCTTCGGGCACTGTCGTCAGCTCTTCGCAGAGCTGACACCCGGCTTGTCCGTAGGAGTCAATCCTGAATTCTTGCGCGAAGGCACCGCCATCTCAGATTTTTATCATCCACCGCTGATCGTGATCGGCACGGTTGAAACTAAGACCGTGGAGATGCTGAAAGAGGTGTATGCGGATATTCCCGCGCCGATATGTGTGCTGCCGCCGACCGAAGCGCTGTTGGTGAAATACGCGAGCAATGCCTTTCATGCCCTGAAGATCTCATTCGCCAACGAAATGAGCGCTTTTTGTGCGGTATGTGGTGCAGAGGCCGAGCAAGTGATGTCAGCTGTTTGCGCCGACACGGTCTTAAATATCTCCTCGCGGTATCTCAAACCGGGCTTCGCTTTCGGCGGATCCTGTCTCCCGAAGGACGTGCGGGCGCTGTTGTCGTCAGCCCGCCGCCATGACCTGGAGCTCCCGGTGACGGGAAAGATTTTGGAAAGCAATGACAGCGTCATCCAGCGGGCTGCCACAGTGATTCTCGACTCAAATCGAAAGCGAATCGGGATGATCGGGCTTAGTTTCAAACCCGAAACCGACGACCTGCGAGAAAGCCCGTTCGTAACCCTGGCAGAGACGCTACTGGGGAAAGGGCTGAAGCTTCGAATTTTCGATCCCAACGTCTCTATCGCCCGACTTACCGGAGCGAACAAGGATTTCATAGAATCCGTTATACCGCACCTGTCATGCCTTCTCGTTTCTTCGATTGCGGAACTGGTTGCCGAGGCTGATCTCCTCATCGTTGGTCACCGAATTGTCACAATCGACGACCTCCGTGCCATGGCGGCACACGACTGCCAGGTTTTGGATCTAGTCGACTTGAAGGTACAGACCCTTTTCACGTCAAAGGAGACCCCGTGTTACGAGTCGATGACTCTACTCGCAGCGTCCTGATTATCGTGCAAAACCTGCCGGTCCCCCTCGATCGGAGAGTATGGCAGGAAGCGACGAGTCTTAGAACCGCTGGTTTTCGCGTTGCGGTTATCTGCCCTAAGTCCAAAACCTATTGGAAAGGTTACGAAAAGATCGAAGGAATTGACATCTATCGCTACCCCCTTCTGCTTGAGGCCGATGAAAGCTTTTTGGGGTATTTCGTCGAGTTCGTTTATTGCTGGTTTGCAACTCTGTTTCTCTCCTGGAAGGCTTACATCCACTGCCCATTTAGCCTGATTCATGCGTGTAATCCGCCAGATACATACTTCGCGATCGGCCTGTTATACCGCCCGCTGGGGGTGAAATTTGTCTTTGATCATCATGATCTGTGCCCAGACTTGTATGTGGCGAAGGGCCATCAAGCAAAAGGTATGGTTTACCGACTCCTTCTTTTTCTGGAACGGATCACTCTGCGCACGGCCGATCTCGTGATAACCACCAATGAGTCCTACCGGGAGATTGCCATCCGCCGAGCTGGGGCCAGTGAACGTAACATCGTGATCGTTCGTAGCGGACCTCGCCGGGATTGGGCTCGGTCTAGCCGCCCAGATGCCGCACTCAAGCAGGGTCGTAAGTATCTGGTTGTCTCCTTAGGGACAATTGGGAAGCAGGACGGAATTGACTACTTGCTTCGCGCTGTCCACCTATATTGCAGCGACTACGCCCATGACACATTATTTGCCGTAATCGGCGATGGTCCCCGTCAGATGGCGATGCGGCGGATGGCTCGCGAGATGAACCTTGAGTCCGCGGTGGTGTTTACGGGCCGCATTTCCGACCAACAGCTGTGTGCGTATCTGGCCACCGCTGATCTGTGCGTGGATCCCGACCCGTGGACGGAATTTACCAATGTTTCCACCATGAACAAGATCATTGAGTATATGTCGCTCGGCAAAGCCATCGTCGCTTTCGATCTTAAGGAACACCGCCGTTCGGCTCTCGAGGCAGCTTGTTACGTCAAGCCGAACGACATCCCCCAATATGCTCGAGCGGTTCGAGAATTGCTCGAAGATCAGGAACGGCGAGAGCAAATGTCGCGCTTCGCAAGAGCTCGCTTTGAGGGCGAACTAGCTTGGGAAGTCTCGGAAGCGCACCTTCTTTGCGCTTACCAACGGCTGTCCAATGGCTCAACCTCCGCAATTTACAAAGATAAGGCCTGGCAAGCATCTGAGTGATGTCAACGGCTCTCTCAAACCCGAGGGTACTTTGCTCGGAGCTATCGACGGAGATCATAAGAGTGTGCTCGCGAGTCTGCAATCGAAGGTTGTAAGCTCCAGCCGTTTCGCCGGCACTCGGTCACTGCCGATCTCCAGAAATATGGGCGTTCATGTTCGAGAGGCCTCGTTTGCCGACTATCCCCAGATCTGCCTGCTCGAGCAGCGATATGGACTCGAAATCAAGGATTTCGAAGAATGGAAGCACTTCTGGGACGGCAACCCTGCCTGCGCCGATTTGCCTGCCTGGCCGAAAGGCTGGGTCCTTGAGGCCGAGCGCGGTAGAGTCGTCGGATTCCTGGGTAATGTTCCACGTTCCTACCAGTTTGAAGGGCGAAGGTTCGTTGCGGCGGCGGGGCATGCCTGGGTGGTTGACTCGAGTTATCGGAATTACGCAGTTTTGCTTCTCAATCCCTACTTCCGTCAGGGAAATGTGGACGTCTATCTATGCAGCAGTGCCAATCAAAACTCATCTGGCATTCTGTCGGTGTTTAACTCTGCACGCGTTCCGGTGGGAAATTGGGACCAGTCTATCTTCTGGGTTACAGACTGCCAGGGATTCGTGGCCAGCTGGCTTCGGATGAAAGATCCTCCCGCACCTAGGATGGTGGCGGGCGTGCTCAGTGGGGCCTTGAAGCTTGAGGACCTGTTTCGATACAGGTCTTCCGAACCATCCGAGGACGAATCTGAGGTCGAGTGCCACGACAATTTTGACTCCCGATTCGATTTGTTTTGGGAACGGCTCATGAGGGACAAGGCGCGATTCTTTCTGGCGGTTCGAAGCCGGGAAGCACTCGCTTGGCACTTTCAATACGCATTGCTGAGAAAACAGGTGTGGATAGTAACCGTGGCAGGGAATTCAGGCTTGACTGGCTATTCGGTTTTTTGTCGCCAGGACAATCCGCACTATGGTCTCAGACGGGTGCGGCTGGTAGATTTTCAAGTCTTACAGGGCAAGGATTCGCTGTTAGTGCCTATGTTGCGTTACGCGCTCAGCAAGTCTCGTGCGGAAGGGATTCATATGCTGGAATGCGTTGGGATCTCTTCGAGAGTACGAAGTTTAGTATCGTCCCTTCATCCCCGTCAGCGGCAACTGCCGAGTTGGTCGTACTATTACACGCCTGCAAACCAGCTGCTTGCTTCTCGCCTGTCAGCTCCAGAGGTTTGGGACCCAACTTATTTCGACGGAGACTCATCTCTTTAGTACTTATCGCCCACATTCAATCGGGGCTGAAGTTCGATCCTGTCGCGAAACAATTCGCCCGATTGGGGAAAGTTAGTTTCATCAAGATGTATGCGTGAAATCTCAGACAGCTCGCCTCGTGCAATGGAACCGCCCATGGAGGCATCCCAAAACGTACCCAGTTTGTTGAGACCTAGGACGGCATTGGCGTCACTCCTGGATTTCTTTGGACTGAAACGGGAACCATTTGGAGTTACACCTGACCCGTCATTTCTGTATCTGAGTGCGACCCATCGGGAGACATTGGCTTCGATGATGTATGGCATCGAGGTGGGCCGCGGGTTCTTGGCGCTCATTGCAAAGCCAGGGATGGGAAAGACCACGCTGCTGTTTCATCTGCTCGAACAGTTTCGAAATTCAGCTCGCAGCGCGCTTCTTTTCCAAACCCAATGTTCGTCGCGGGAGTTCATGCACTTATTGATGTCAGAACTGGGGTATGAAACCGAAGGTTACGACTTCGTCCGCATGCATGAAGTGTTCAATCAGCACCTGCTTCGCGAGGCTCGAGCGGGGAAGCATTGCATCATCATCGTCGATGAGGCTCAAAATCTTGATGCCTCTGTCCTTGAGACCATTCGACTACTCTCTAACTTTGAAACGCCGCACGCCAAGCTGCTGCAGATTATTCTTGCAGGACAGCCGGAACTGGGTGACAAATTGAGCAGCAATAATATGGCTCAACTCCGGCAGCGCCTGTCGCTGGTCAATCGGCTTGAGCCATTCTCCGCGGATGAGGCAGAAGGATACATTCGGCACCGACTGCGGGTCTCAGGCTACACCGGACGTTTCTTGCTTACGCCGGGCGCCTTGGCCATCGCCACGCAGTTCTCCGACGGCATACCGCGCAACATCAATACATTTTGTTTCAATGCACTCACGTTGGCGTTTGCGCTACGGCGCACCCTCATTGACGTAGAGATTGCCCAGGAAGTCGTCAGCGATTTAGAAATTTTGGGAAAGCGGTCAGGAGACAATGCCGCTGACAACCAAACGGTGCTGATCGGGGACAAAGTCCGAGAGAATCGTCCGCCAGCTTCCCCTGCCGCGCCGTCAGATGGTAATGGAAAGCAAGGAATGATGAACTCCCGAGCTTTCCACGAAGACGCGGTCTGTCAGGGTTTCCCCGAAAAGCTTTGCGCTATTCCACCGGCCTCGGGGGGAGCCAATGGCAAACACGTTGGCGAATCATCTGACCAAAACGGAATCAACTCTGGGGCTATGCCGGAACAAATCATCAAATTATCGGAAGCAAGCGCCTACATGAACAGCATCGTGAAATCGCTCAAGAGTGCACGCTCCTGAAGTGTGCATTTCGAAACCGCGCGCCACGAGCGACAGCTTCAAAGAGCATATCCCAACAATCTTCTAGGCTGCACATCAGTACAGAACCTGAGTATCAGATCGACAACGCAAGGGAGTGGAATTGAACGTGAAACCAAAGGTTTTGATCGCAACCACGTCTCGTTGGTTTACGACAGCCCGGCTTGGAATGGCGTTGAAGAATGCAGGTTGCACTGTCGACGCCCTTTGTCCCGTTCGTCATCCTCTGACGCAAACCGACGTTGCCCAGCAGATCCACATCTACAACGGCCTGATTCCCCTGAAATCATTCGAGAACGCAATCCTCGCCTCCGCACCTGACATAATTGTGCCTTGCGATGATGCCGCGGCCCGCCACGTGTATGAGCTCTATAAAAAGAGTCAACGCCAGGGAAGCCGTGGCCAAGCCATGTGCGCGCTGATTGAGCACTCACTCGGGGCGCCGGAAAATCTGCCGACAGTGTACGCGCGAGCGGCTTTCATGGAATTGGCGGCCGCCGAGGGTGTTCGCGTTCCAAAAACTCGAGCGATCGCCAATCGATATGAACTTGAAAAATGGGCTAGCCAAATAGGCTTTCCAATGGTGTTGAAAGCAGATGGCACTTCCGGCGGGGTTGGCGTGAGAGTTGTCCGCAGCGTCGAAGAAGCTATCCGAATGCTCGAGTTCTTGCAGTCGCCGCCCTGGTTCGCACGCGCGTTTAAAAGAGCGGTGATGGATCAAGACTACACCCTACTCTGGCCATCGTTGCTTCGTCGTCGCACAAAGGTCAGCGCACAAGCTTTTGTCGCGGGAGAGGAAGCCACCAGCGCCGTCGCTTGCTGGAAAGGCACCGTGCTCGCGGGCTTACATTTTGAGGTTCTTAACAAAGCCAATGCTGCAGGGCACGCAACTGTGGTACGGATTATCGAAAATTCGGAGATGTCACTGGCCACTGAAGCCATTTGTCGGCGCCTTCGTCTCTCCGGAGTGCATGGTTTTGATTTCATGTTGGAAGCCGAGACTGGAAATGCATTTCTGATCGAGATGAACCCCCGCGCAACTCAGGTCGGTCATCTCACGCTGGGCGCAGGGCGCGATCTTCCCGCTGCCTTGCTCACAGCCATCTCCGGGGATGCCATCCAATCCTCTCCTAAATTGACCGACAACCACACCATTGCATTGTTTCCGCAAGAGTGGATAAGAGATCCGCAGAGCAGTTTTTTGCAAACCGGCTATCATGACGTTCCCTGGGACCAACCCGAGTTGGTTCAGGCTTGCATCCACGCGCGATCCAGACAGCATGGCTATCACTCCAACGGCAAGAGTCTAGAGAAAGTGATTGCTCCTTCACCTCATTTCTTGTTGACAGGAAAGAAGGTGCAAAAAATCACTGGCGATGCGGCATGATGTGGCGTCTTTGCTGACTATGTCCTGGGAACGTCAACCAACACCAAATCGAGGAATATAAGAAGTGCTTCAGCGCGCCTTGTCTAGACCGTACCCGCGTACCGAGCCCAGCCATACTGTCTTCCAAATCATCTCAGGTCGCAGACATTCCCGATCCCGCGATGAGCGGCGAGGGATTCTGAATGTCGCCATCCTGGGCTTTGGAACGGTAGGCAAGTCGGTCGCTAAGATCTTCACACAACGCGCTCCCGCTAACCTGCGGCTGACTTGCGTGTTCAACCGTGATATCGCACGCAAAAGAGTGGATTGGGTTTCAGCCGAACCTGAATGGACGGAAGAGTTCGACCGCGTTTTAGGACCAAATACGGATATCGTTGTCGAGTTGATTGGAGGTTTAAGACCCGCAGAAGACTTTATTCGCCGGGCTTTGTTAGCGGGCAAATCTGTCGTAACCGCCAATAAGCAGGTCATTGCACATTCCGGGCCGGAACTGTTGGCGCTGGCCACAAAGCGCAAATGCCATCTCTCGTTTGGAGCGGCTGTGGCTGGAGGCGTCCCAGTGATTTCGGCGCTTGAAGATGGACTCGCGGGTGATGAATTGCTGAAGATTGACGGCGTTCTCAATGGGACCTGCAATTTTATCCTGACTCAGATCGAGTCTTTGGGAGTAAGCTTTTCGGCCGCACTCGCTGAAGCACAAGAACGGGGTTACGCCGAAGCGGATCCGCATCAGGATATTGACGGATCAGACGCGTGCGCAAAACTTGCCATACTGGCGAGAGTTGGGCTCCACGCGGAGGTAAGCGCCGGCAGAATCTTTCGACGTTCTATTTCTTCGATCGAAGCCGTGGATTTTCGATACGCACACCAACTGGGTTGCACCATTCGCCAGGTCTCTCGCGCCGAATTAAACAAGAACCTATTGTTCGCGGCGGTGCAGCCCACAATGGTTGCCTTATCGTCTCCCCTCGCTTCGACCAAACAGGCCGAAAATGTTGTCGTCACTTCGGGCAACTTCGGCGGAGTGACCACGTTCAAAGGCGAGGGCGCAGGCGGTGGCCCAACCGCCGTGGCTGTGGTTTCCGACATAATCAGGACTGCTCAGAGAATGAACGATGCACACATCGGCGGCGGCACGGTGCATGAGACGCACTGCCGGCTCAGTGGCGACTTCTCGACCCGCCATTATGTGCGAGTTCCTATCCGAGATGGGCAGAAAATTCGGCCTTTGCTGGCGACGGTTGTGAAAAACTCAGGTGCCGCTCTTGAGTCAGTCCTCGATAATCCAGACCAATCCAGGCCAAACCCTGCTTTTGCTTTTACGCTCCAAGCCTCAAAGACTTCCATCGCAGCCAACACTCTACGGCAGCTGAAGATGGTGGCCGAAGCAGGACCGGGCTGGGTAACACTGCCTATCGTGGATTGAAACACCGCAAAACTTCCGTCTAAAAGAACTTCTATGAGGACGAAAATGCAAAGGCATTTCCACAACGAGACATCGAGCGTCTCCGAATCTCGCAATGAAAAGGGCCGCAGAACTGCCAAGAATGATCTTCGAATAATGAAGTTTGGTGGCACCTCAGTCGCGGACGCCACATCTATCACCGGCGTGATCGAGATTATCGAATCGGCTGCTCGGTCGAGCCAGTTGGTGGTAGTCGTTTCTGCCATGAGCGGTGTCACGAATCAGTTGATTGAAGCGGCGAAGTTATCCGAGGCTGGACGTCAAAACCATGTGCTACAGATCCTTAGACATCTCCGTAAGCAGCACGAGAGTGCGACTCAGTCCTTGATCCGTTCACCGCTGAAACAAGAACATCTGAATCGTCAAATACGAGGCCTTATTGACCACGCTGAGCGCCTCTGTCACGGTACTAGCCTCATTCGGGAGCTTACGCCACGAACCAGTGATTCGATTTCGAGCATCGGCGAGAGATTATGTGCTCCCCTGGTTGCGGCCGCACTTTCTGAGCGCGGGATCCCAAGCGAAGCGGTCGAAGCCACCGAACTCATCATCACCGACGGATGTCATGGCAGTGCGGAACCCAAAATGGAACTGACGATGGAACGTTGTCAGGCCCGATTGGGTTCGTTGTTAGGCGCTCGAAACATACCTGTAGTTACGGGCTTTTTGGGGGTCACACCCGAAGGGGTTCTCACGACCCTTGGCCGTGGTGGTTCCGATTACACAGCCACGATTTTGGGGGCAGCCTTGCAAGCGGTCGAAGTCGTCATCTGGAAAGAGGTAGACGGCCTATTGACAGCAGATCCACGCTTGGTGCCAAGTGCCTCGACCATATCAGAGATTTCATACCGCGAAGCATCTGAACTCGCGCACTTTGGCGCCAAAGTTCTTCACCCCAAGACTCTGCGACCGCTTACGAACTGCGGTATTCCACTTTCGCTCCGTAATACCTTTGCGCCCAATCGCGCTGGTACAAGAATAACGCCCGCGGGCTCGTGCAACGGCCACAATCCAATGGCTGTGACCGCGGTAAATGACGTGACCTTGATTACAGTTGGCGGACCACGGGTCGAATCGACGCCGCAGGTTCTTGAACACACTATTGCAGCCATAACAGCGCTGCGGGCAGATGTCCTTCTGATCTCGCACTCATCCTCCCAGAATGACATCTGCCTGGTGACGGCCTCTAGAGTAGCTCCGCGCATCGCAGACGAACTCCGGGTTCAACTGGCAAAGGATCTTGGCAGCGAAGTCAACCAACATATCAAGCTGAATCCCTCGGTCGCAATGGTGACGATCGTGAGGCAAAACATTCGTGGCATACCTGGATTCATTGGCCGAGCTTTTGGAGCTTTGGCGCGCGAAGATGTCAGAATCATAGCTGCGCCCCACGGCTCTTCCGACTGCAGCATCTCCTTCCTGATTGCCGACGAGGACTTGCAGTTGGCCCTCACCACCGTTCACCAGGAATTTGTGCTGGCTAAAGGCCCCACGAATACATTTTCGACGGCTGCTTCCGAACCAACTCCGCAACCCATGATCACGGCTGCAGCTCAATAGATTCGGACCAACCCAGGAGAGCTTCTAGCATGTGCGGAATCGTCGGCACTTTTTCGCGAGCCAGCGCGATCAGCGTAGACGCGGTCGCCAGAGCGACCAAGAGCTTGTCTCACAGGGGACCTGACGGTCAGCGCTGGTGGATCAGTCCAGATGGCCGAGCCGGCTTAGGACACGCTCGTCTTAGCATCATTGACCTCCGGACTGGCGATCAGCCCATCGCAAACGAGGACAGCACTCTGCACATCGTTGTGAACGGAGAATTCTACGATTACGAATCCATTCAGAAAGAGTTGGAACAAGCCGGCCACCAGCTCCGGACTCGGTCGGACAGCGAGATTGCCTTGCACCTCTATGAAGATTTGGGCGCGCACTGCCTACAGCGGCTGCGAGGCGAGTTTGCTCTCCTCATATGGGACGGCGTGAACCGGACATTGTTTGCTGCCCGGGACCGATTTGGCATCAAGCCGCTTTTCTATGCCTTCCAGCAGGAAACATTTTATTTTGCATCCGAGGTAAAAGCCTTATTTGCCGCCGGCCTCGAGAGGCGCTGGAACAGCGAGGCTGTCTATAGCTCCTTTGGGCTGGGCGTCCACCAGTCCTCAACATTATTTAACGGGATTTATCAGCTGCCACCCGGACATTATCTGGTTGCCACCGAAGGCCACGTTCAAGTTAGTCCGTACTGGGATTTTAACTATCCGCCAATGGCGGAGTCCCAGCTGCAAAGGTCAGACGAGGAGTACGCGGAACAGTTCCGTCACACCTTGGACGAAGCGGTACGCATCCGTCTTCGCGCTGATGTCCCGGTGGGCTGCTACTTGAGTGGCGGGATTGATTCATGTGCAGTTCTGGGCCTGGCCGCGCGCCACGCCTCGGGGCACCTTCGCGCATTCACCCTTGCCTTTGATCGAGCGGAGTATAACGAAGGCGAAATTGCCCGGGAAATGGCGGCGAAAGCACAAGCGGAGTTTGTTGCCGTACCCATTCAGCAGGATGACCTCGCGGACCACTTTGCGGATGCAATATTGCAGTCTGAGGCTCTGTGCGTAAATGCTCACGGGGTGGCGAAGTACCTGTTGAGCAAATCTGTGCATGATGCGGGTTACAAAGTGGTGCTGACCGGGGAGGGTTCGGACGAAATCCTGGGAGGTTATCAGCATTTCCGACGGGATATCGCGCCTAAAAACGGGATCTCAAGGCGAACCGATGTGGCTTCTGGTGAAACGACGGTGGCCCCCACAGAGCGCGACTCACATTCATCGAATTTCTCAAGAAACGGAAATGGACGTGGTCTCGATACCGTCAAGCGGCTTCTGGGTTTCGTTCCAGGATGGATTGAAACTGCTTCTGTCCTCGCCGAGCAAATGCACACCATCATGGCGCAAGATTTTGTCTGCGGGTTCAGGGGATCGAACGACTATAGAGCATTCTTCAACGATATCGATGTCCCGGGTCAGCTGGCTGGCCGAGAACCTCTGCACCAGTCTCTCTATCTATGGTCGAAAACTCGCCTGCCGAACTATCTTCTTGTGATGTTGGGCGATCGCATGGAAATGGCACATTCGATCGAAGGCCGCGTCCCATTCCTCGATCATCATCTGGTGGAGCTGGTCTGCTCTCAGCCGATTACTCAAAAGATCCGCGGAGTCACCCATAAGTACGTATTGAAAGAGTCGCTTCGTGACCTAATTACAACAACTGCGTATCGGAGACCCAAGCATCCGTTCCTTGCGCCACCAGCAGCCCTGAATCCGCAAGGGAAATTATGGGTGCTCATGCAGGATACTCTTCGCGGCTCGATTCTCGCATCGATACCTTTTTTTGAGAGGAAAAAAGTATTGAATCTCTTGGACGGCCTCACCGCAGCTGATGAGTGTTCCGGGGTGACGAATGATCAGGTACTCATGACGGTTTTGAGTGCATGCGTTCTGCAGCGCGGGTTTGGCCTCTCAGCCTGAAATTTACGAAAACACTCAGGGATGCGAGGCTGGCTCTACGCCAACCATCCCGGCAATCTTAAATAACTTATGAAAGGTATGCGCCATTCAGCTATGTTAGACATCGCAATTGTTGGTGCCGGTCCATATGGACTTTCTCTCGCCGCTCATTTAAGGCAGCATTCCCATTCATTCCGCATTTTTGGACGCCCCATGGACAGCTGGCTTTCGCACATGCCCAAGGGCATGATGCTGAAGTCAGACGGTTTTGCGTCCGACATCTACGATCCCAATGGTGAATTCACCCTCAGACGTTTCTGCGCTGAACGCAAAATCGAATACGCCGATACGGGAATCCCGGTTCAGCTGAACACTTTTGCTTCCTATGGGGTTGCCTTCACGGAACGAATGGTTCCTGAACTGGAGAATCGGACGGTTGTGAGCCTTGATTTTACGCCGGGCGGATTCCTGCTTGGGCTCGACAATGGCGAGACGCTCACCGCCAAGCGGGTCGTGTTAGCGACAGGAATAACCCACTTTTCTTATATCCCATCCGAACTCTCCGCTCTGCCGCCAGACCTTGTCTCGCACAGCTTTCATCATTACGACCTCACATGCTTTCGAGGCCGCAATGTCGTGGTAATCGGTGGGGGCTCTTCGGCGCTCGATTTGGCGGGATTGCTAAGTGACGCCGAAGCCCAGGTACAGTTAATGGCTCGCAAGTCTGCGCTCAAATTTCACAGCGGACCGGCGGCAGCGCCAATTCCCCTCTGGAAGAGAATTCGCCATCCACGATCGGGCCTGGGACCGGGCTGGCGCTCCTGCTTTTTTGCCGATGCCCCGGCAGCCTTTTTTCACTTGCCCGAGCGTCTGCGCCTGCACTTGGTTCGGACCACCCTCGGTCCCTCGGGCGGCTGGTTTATTCGAGACAAAGTGATAGGCAGACTTCCGCTGTTGTTGGGCCACACCGTAGTAGGCGCACAGGCGCAAGCGGGAAAAGCGTGTCTTCGGGTTCGTAACGGCGACGGCCGTGAGCAGCAGCTCGTGGCCGACCATGTGATCGCGGCCACCGGTTACAGAGTAGATCTGACGCGCTTGCCGTTCTTGAGTACGCGCGTTCGATCGAAAATCAAGTTGGTCAATGGGACGCCCGTGTTGTCCACCTCGTTCGAGTCGTCGGTGCCCGGGCTTTTCTTCGCCGGCTTGGCGTCTGCCAATAACTTCGGTCCAGTGATGCGCTTCGCTTTCGGAGCACGATTCGCGGCGCGCACGCTCACTCGCGCACTGACTCAACCCGCATCCCACGAGATGATCTCAATTCCGGTACGAGGCAAATCGATACTGGAGGCGGACAAGGACCAGACGCTCGACCAGCCGGCCTGATGAAACTCTAGGTGCATGTATGATGAGAGAGACCATCGCTCTGCATGTGGGTTATGAGGGTGATCCCACAACCAAGGCAGTAGCTGTTCCGATTTATCAAACCGTCGCATTTGAGTTCGATAGCGCCGAGCATGGAGCTGCCCTTTTCAACTTAGAAGTTCAAGGAAACATCTACACCAGAATCGGCAATCCCACCAATACCATACTGGAAAAAAGAGTGGCGGCACTTGAGGGAGGAGTTGACGCCCTAAGCGTCAGCTCAGGAATGGCCGCCATAGAATACTCGATCATTAACATTGCGGAGATGGGTAACAACATCGTCTCCACTCCTCAGCTTTACGGCGCAACCTACACATTATTTGCCCATGTGTTCTCCAAGCGCGGAATTGTCACACGCTTTGCGGAAAGCGATCGCCCCGAGGCAATCGAAGACTTGATTGACGAGAACACCAGGGCGGTGTTCTGTGAGAGTGTGGGGAATCCGGCGGGGAATGTTGCTGATATTGAAGGTATGGCGCGAGTGGCCCACGCTCATGGAGTACCTCTGATTGTGGACAACACCATTGCCACTCCAATCCTTTTGAGACCGATCGAACATGGAGCCGACGTCGTAGTGCATTCCATGACTAAGTTCATGGGAGGCCATGGCACAAGCATTGGGGGAATCATCGTGGACAGTGGAAAGTTTCCCTGGCGCGACTATCCCGAGCGTTATTACATGCTGAATCGGCCGGAAATTGCCTATCATGGCGTCGTTTATGTCCAGCACTACGGAGATGCAGCATACGTCGCGCGTTGTCGCACGGTCTGCCAGCGCAATACCGGAGCTACCTTGTCCCCCTTCAACGGCTTTCTGTTCCTGCAAGGCATTGAGACACTTGCTTTACGAGTGGAGCGGCACGTGGAGAATGCCCGAAAAGTCGCAGAGTATTTGCGCAGCCATACTAAGGTCGAGTGGGTCAACTATGCCGGTTTTCCTGACAACCCCCTGTACGAGATGGCGCAGCGTTATCTGGGCTGCCGGCGCTGCTCACTGCTGACATTTGGGGTGAAAGGCGGCTTTGAGGCCGGGCGAAAGTGCTTCAACGCTCTCCGCTTGTTTAAGCGCATGGTCAACATGGGGGATGCCAAGTCGCTAGCATGTCATCCCGCTTCCACCACCCACCGGCAGCTCACGTCGGAGGAGCAGCTGAGGGTTGGTGTAACCCCGGAAATGCTAAGGCTCAGCGTCGGCATCGAGCACATCGACGATATCGTCGGCGATCTCTCCCAAGCGCTACAGGCTGCAACCAGCTAGGGATCCCCACCACAGCATATCGGAGGACGACTATGCCAATCTTCATCGAGGGCCGGCCAGCGCCCGCTCGCTGGGCCGATCGTCAAGCCGCGCAACCGCTTTCAATGGACATCACGGGCGGGCCGCGATCGGGTTGTATCCGGATTGCATTGGTCAACAACATGCCCGATGCGGCCCTGGAAGACACCGAGGTCCAATTCTTTACACTACTCGACACCGCGTCCGGTGATACCCCAATACGCGTCCGACTCTACTCCCTGCCTGGCATTGATCGCGCTGAGCGCGGTCGACAACACGTGAGCTCTTTCTACTCAGAATTCTGTGATCTCTGGACAAGACAGTTTGACGCTGTAATCGTTACCGGTACGGAGCCCTGCACCCCGAAGTTGCACAACGAACCCTACTGGCCTCAACTCACACAGCTGATCGAATGGGCGGAACGCAATACCCTCTCGTCGGTGTGGTCTTGCCTGGCCGCCCATGCAAGTGTTCTTCATGGCGACGGTATCGAACGCCGCCGGCTGAGTGACAAGAGGTTCGGTGTCTTTGAAGGTACCAGGATCGCTGACCACGTTCTTACCAAGTCAGGGGAGAAGGTCCGTTTTCCTCATTCTCGCTGGAACGACATACCAGCGGATGCACTTCATGAGAGCGGCTACACCGTCCTAACCGCATCTCCAGCTGCTGGGGTCGATTCTTTTATCAAGGTCAGAAAACGCAGCCTATTTCTCCACTTCCAAGGCCATCCTGAGTATGAGGCGAATACCCTTTTCAAGGAGTATCGAAGAGATATAAGAAGGTTTCTCAGAGGCGAGAGAGAGAGCTACCCGCCGATGCCTCAGGGATACTTTGATTCGAGCGCCGCCGAGATCCTGAGTGATTTTCAAAGCATCGCCTTGTCATCCCGGGACGAGGATCTAATGACATCTTTTCCCGAAGAAGCGATTGTCCGAGGGTTAGAGAAAGGCTGGCACACCTGCGCAGTCTCCGTCTATCGTAACTGGCTTCACCTGATAGAACAGCGAAGGCGCGAAGCACCGGCATTCAGACCTTTGTCTGTTATTGCTGACCAGTTATACAAAGGGCGCTCGGCAGCTCAGTAGTGGACATGTAATGCGTGAATAAGCGGTAGCTCCTGGAGCAGGCCGATCCTAATGGAAAACAGAATGCGCAACTCAATGTTTCATTCTACTCTGCAAAATATAGAGCTCGAGCCAGACAGAATTCCATCCGAGTGGTTACTAAGCGGCTCGCCAGAAGTTCACAGCAAAATCTTGGGAATGAGCCGCGATAAGCTGGCATACGCAATCTTGTGGGAATGCGGAGCGGTAAGCTATCGCTGGCAATATGGACGAGATGAGGCCTATATCGTGCTATCCGGGGAAGGATTTATGACCGACGACAATGGGGTGGAACATCACTTTGGCGCCGGCGACGTCGCGTATTTTCCAGCGGGTACGAGCGCGGTGTGGCGTCATCCCGATCATTTCAGAAAAATAGCTGTGCTTAAGTACTCAATGTGGCTCCCTCTGGCGTTCACCTTGAGACCGTGGAGTAAGTTCCTGACGCTGATGAACAAGCTCGGTCTCGCTTCTTAAGCACCGGTGGCTGCTTTCATGAGCGTGCATGTCGGATTTGCTTCCTCGATGCAAGAATGCTAACCATGGATCCCACTCGGTTAAATTTACGGCCCGGCGATTGGGTGGAAGTCAGGCATCCGAAGGAGATTTCCGATACCTTGGACGAGGCTGGGACATTGGACAAGCTGCCGTTCATGCCTGAAATGCTTGCCTACTGCGGGCGCCGATTTCGCGTGAATCTGCGAGTGGTTAAAGTCTGCGCTTCGGGAATGAAAACTCTCATGTTTCTCGGCGAATTCAGAAACGATGATGTCGTGGTTTTGGATCTGCGCTGTACCGGTGCCGACCACGGAGGCTGTCAGAAAGCCTGTGTGATTTTCTGGCGAGAGGCGTGGCTTCGGAGAGTTGAGAATGGATCGCAACCCATTCCGGTAGAGCCCGCGGCGATTGAGCAGCTTCGCTCCCGACTCAAAACGTCGATTGGACCAAATAAGTATTTTTGCCAGGCAAGCGAATTAGTAAAGGCGACCCGAAAACTCACAAGGTTCGGGAAATACTGCCGGTGGTTCGGCGAGATTCGTGCCCAAAACTGTAACCCACTGGAGATGGTCAGGCGGATGGGCATCTTCGCCTTCTGGAAGCTTCGTTATATCTTGTTTGGCCCTTATGCGGCTGGAAATCTCAAATCCACCCCTGGCGGGAAACTTAATCTTCAGCGCGGAGAATGGGTGGAAGTGAAACCTATGGCAAGTATTCGCGCCACTCTGGATAAACATGCGAATAATCGAGGACTGTGGTTTTCCCCGGCGATGCGGTCCATGTGCGGCCAGAGGCGGCGCGTGGAACGAAGAATCGAAAAACTCATAGTAGACGGAACAGGTGAAATGCGAACCATGAAGGATACAGTCTTCTTGGAAGGTTCGCTCTGCGGCTGCCCCCACATAGCATTCGGCGGTTGTTCCCGTTGCGAATTCGTATATTGGCGAGAAATTTGGCTTCGCCGAGTCAATTCGCCCACTGCGAGAAGCAACCAGTTAATTGAAAACGAGTCCAGAACATAGAAATCCAGCCAGAATACTCATCATAGGAGCTTTTATCCAATGGTCGACACGCGAAGTTTGCCACAGTGGCTCAAGCGTCCGGAACCAGCTGGGATTGAACCCACACCAGAGCTGGCATCTGAAACGGCGGATCAGCTCAGCATGCAAGCCGAGGGCTGGACGCATTCTGCTAGGGGCCCCATGGCCGGGCAATGCGTAGCCGATGATGTAGCCAGTCAGCTCGCCCACATTTGGGAAAAGCTTTTGGGCGTGGAATCGGTCAGCATAGACGAGAATTACTTCGATCTCGGCGGGGACTCTTCTTTGACGATCCAGCTATTCGTACAGATTGAGAAGAAATTCGGGGTGCAATTGCCCATTGTAACTCTGTTCGAAGCTCCTACAGTTAGTGAGCTTGCGAACGCAATTCGGCAAGCCAAGGCTGGCGCTTGCGGAGTCATGGCGTCGAATGAAAACAACCACAAATAGGGTGGTCTCCTCATTATGCATGTGAGCGGAAGCGAGAATAGCCGTATGGCAGCAGTTCGCATTAGCGATGCGATCAAGCCTTGGTGTGAGCAGAAACCCGAGCATCCAGCTCTGGTTGATGGCGGAGTCGTTTGGAGTTACAACCAGCTGGCTGTGATCTTGCGAGAAGCGAAGAGCTGGCTTCAGGATCACGGAATCAGGCCGGGAGATAGAGTCGTTCTGGCGGCTGAAAATTCGCGTGCTTTGGTTCCACTTCTCTTAGCGGTAGCTGAGTTAGACGCTTGGCCCGTACCTGTCGGCGCAGCCGCATCAGCCCACGAGCTCCAGACTATATGCCGTCATTGCCAACCACGTCGTGTCCTATCGACTATCTCTGCATCAACCAGGCGCGGGGCGTGGGCAGAATTCCGTGGAGCAATATCCGAAGAGATACCAGGATTGGGGTTGGTAGCGGTTAGTCCGCTCAATGAAGAATGCGAGCCGGAGAAAGTGGACCCGGATCCCTCAGATCGAGTTGGCGCATTGCTTTATACATCAGGGACGACTGGTCTACCAAAAGGGGTCATGCTTAGTCATAAGGCTCTCTTGTTCGTGGCCGCGGCATCGGCAAAAATACGTTCTCTAACCATGAACGACAGGCTTTACGGTGTTCTGCCGATGTTTCATGCGGTCGGCCTCTCGGTAGTCCTGCTGGGAGGGCTATTGAGCGGTTCGAGCATTCACCTTGTCAAACAATTTGACCCGGTAGCTGCGCTGCGGAGCTTCGAAGAAAACGGAATTACGATTGTACTCGGGGCCCCGGCAATGTTTTCTCTGTTAGTAGAACATGCCAAGCTAAAAGGGATCAGGTCGTTACGATTTCCTTCATTGCGCATCATCGCGTCCTGTAGCGCCCCACTCGATCCTATATTGAAGTCCCAAATGGAAGAGCTCTTCGGGCTGGTGCTGCACAATGGATATGGATTGACGGAATGCTCTCCAACCATTGCTCAAACCAGAATCGAATCTCCCCGCAGTGACACCTCAGTGGGGCCAATCTTGCCCGGTATGGAATTTAAGTTGGTAATGAACGATGGCGCGATTGCGCCCGAGGGCGCGGCTGGAGAGCTGCTGGTACGAGGGCCAAACGTAATGAAGGGATATTATCGGGCACCAAAAGAAACCGAGGCGGTTATCGATCGCGAAGGATGGTTT
>Ga0209580_10000293_pt1 | contig 29618 bp, 30 predicted proteins | sample Coa_R1_5_FD_187153 | JGI IMG/M metagenome (GOLD analysis project Ga0209580, IMG submission 187153) | Surface soil microbial communities from Centralia Pennsylvania, which are recovering from an underground coalmine fire - Coalmine... | ecosystem: Environmental > Terrestrial > Soil >... | reverse complement strand
TCCAAGGCGCGAGACTGGGAGAGCGGGCCGGCATCCACCGGATCAAAGCCTAAGTCGGATACGAGCTGACGAACTAATTTCTTGGCTTCCTTGTCATCTCCCGCATAGAACATGGTGGCGGCTTCATGTCCGAACTTCGGATTCTCCATATTCTCGAATCCGGTGGTATTGAACACCTTCACAACTCGTGCCTCTCCAGCCCATCGAGCAACCTGCTCGCCACCCGATCCGCCGGAGTGGTCCATTCCCGGCCACTCTTTCGCAGGATTCGTGCAGTCGATCAGCACTTTGCCGGAAATGTCGCTGCCAATCTCCTTCAAGACATCAGGCACGGATTTCCAGGGAACCGCGAGCGTAATGGCCTCGGCGGCAGCGGCGGCCTCTTGCGATGACGTGCTCTTCGCTTTAGTGGCGACCTTCAGCAACTGCTTAACCTCGGCGGAATCCGGCGCACGGGAGCCAAATATTACCTCATGCCCGGCGCGTGCCCATCCCGTCCCGAGCGCGCCGCCTACGTGGCCGGTCCCGATCACTGCGATTTTCATTTCATACTCCCTTGGCCTGCTCTTTCTTTGCGGAAGCGGCTTGCACGATCAGCCTCGCCAGTTCTGCTGGCCGGGAAAGGAACGGCGTGTGGCTCGATTCGACCGTCAGCACTGGGTCACACGACGTATGGTTCAGCATGAGTGCTTGCAGCTTTGGCGTAACCGCGCGGTCCTGGCTCGTCTTTATATATGCGCGGGGAACCTTGCCAAAACGTTTCTCGCTGATTTGCACGGGCGTGTTGAATGGAGCCGTCGGTTCGGCGCGCGCTTTCGAGACGAGTTCCTTGACTCGATCGGGAGGCGCATCGGCGCAGAACACATCGCGCAACCCTTCCTGCCGGATTTCAACCGTGCTGTAGTCAGGCGCGAAGACCATGTTCGCAGGAACCAGCGAGTCGTCGGCCTGCTGCGAAACGGTGGTAATGTTTTCGCCGTTTCGCAACAAATACGCGGACACATAAACCAGCCGTTCTATTTTTTCCGGAATAGATTCGGCGGTTTGGCTGATCACGGCTCCCGCCATGCTGTGGCCAACAAGCACCGCCGAAGCATCAATCGCCTCGCTAACCTTTTTCACATAAGCATCAAGCGAAATTCTTGCAAGCAGTGTTTGATCTTCGCCATGCCCCGGCAACTCCGGAACAGCTACAGTGTGGCCCTGCTTGCGAAGACTTTCCGCTACCGCATCCCAGCACCATGCTCCTAGCCACGCTCCGTGTACCAGCACGAAGTTCATAATTTTCCTTTCGATCAATAATGTTGTCGTTGCTAAGCAATGTTTGCCCAGACGCTCTTGTATTGCGTGTAGCTCTCGAACGCCTCATGGCCCTGCTCGCGGCCATAGCCAGACATCTTGTAGCCGCCAAACGGCGCATTGGGGTGATATCTGTGCCAGGTGTTAAGCCAGACAGTACCAGCCTTAATGCGATCGGCGAGGCGAAGAGCCCGCCCCAGATTGCCCGTCTGAATGCCGGAGGCCAAACCATACGGGGTGTCATTGGCAATGCGAATTGCTTCCTCTTCGCCTGTGAACCGAATAACTGGAATCACTGGACCGAAGATTTCCTCGCGCGAGATCTTCATGTCATTGGTCGCGTTCGCAAAAACCGTGGGCTCAATGAACAAGCCCTTGCCATTGATCTTGCGGCTGTTTCCGCCAGCCGCTAATTTCGCCGACGAAGATTTGCCGGCCTCGACGTATCCCATAACTTTGTCGAACTCCGCCTTGCTCGCCATCGGTCCGACCTGAGTTTGAGGATCAAGAGGATCGCCGAGTACGGCCGCCTTGGCCTTGGCTGCAAGCTTCTCAACTACCGCGTCGTAAACGGAATCTTCAACAATCAGGCGCGCTCCCGCGACGCAAACCTCGCCCTTATTCCAGAAGATTGCCCAAAAGGCATTCTCGACTGCCGCGTTAAGATCGGCGTCGGCAAAAATGATGTTCGGACTCTTTCCGCCCAGTTCCATGGTGGCGTGCTTCAGGGTTGCCGCCCCGTTCCTCACAATGTTCTGTCCGACCGCAGTTGAGCCTGTGAAGGCGATCTTATCGACTTTGGGATTTTTCACCAGGGCGTCGCCAATCGAACCGCCGGGGCCGGTGACCAGGTTGTACGCGCCTTCCGGCACTCCGGCATCGAGCATCAACTGGCCAAGAGCGAGCGCGGTCAGCGGAGTGTCGGAGGCCGGCTTATGCACAAGCGTGTTTCCCGCGGCGAGAGCCGGCGCAATTTTTGTGCAGCTTAACGTGAGAGGGAAATTGAAAGGCGTGATGGCCGCGACCACTCCAAGCGGCTCACGGCGAGTCAGAATGCGCACGTTCGGCTCGTAGGATGTGCGATAGCCGCCGTTCATCGCCGACATGCACAGGCCGCCAAAGAAACGGAACAGTCCCGAACAAGTGGGCATGATCGTATAGAGAAAGTCGCGATACGGCATGCCCATGTCCATGGCTTCGCGAATCGCGAAATCCTCGGCGCGCTCGTCGAGCAAATCCGCGATGCGGAAGAGCATTTTCGCCCGCTGCTCCAGGTGCATCTTGCTCCACGGCCCTTCTTCAAACGCCTTGTAAGCGGCGTCCACGGCTTCATCTGCGTCCTGTGGCGATGCCTTGGCGACGTCGGTGATCACTTCTTCGGTGGTGGGATCAGAAGTCGGCATAGTTGCGCCGTCTTTTGCATCGCGCCATTTGCCATTGATGAGAAGTTGTCCTTTGGAAATCTTCTTGCGTTTGATCGCGGCTGTTTCAGGAGCAGTGTGAGTCGCCATGGCAATATCCTTTCAATTCAGTAAATGACAGCGGCTAATTTGGCCGAACAGGTTTAACTCTTCGGCGGAAATCCATACGATGTCCAATTGGCAATAACTTTTTCTTGCAGCTCTTTTGGGTAATTGTGCGCAAACGCAGTACGGAGAGGCAGTCGGTCTCCCCAGTCTTCCGGCGGCAGGCAGTTATACACAACCTTGCATGTGCTGCCCGCCGTTTTCTCGCTGGTCTCGAGAAATGCAACCAGCGGGCTGGTGCTTTCTTTGTTGAAATGAATTTCTCCCGAGCCCGGGTGACAACGCGTGGCGAAGGCCCAAACCACCTCGGCCGTGTTCGTAGCGTCGATGTCGTCATTCATGACGAGAACCTTCGGAATCACCGCGCCATATTTCGACTTCTCAAACATGTGCGTGCCGATCCTCCGGCATAATTCCTCGGCGGTGTTTCCGGTTAGATTTCGCCAGTCGCGTGGTACGGTTACGACCATCCAGTGCTGCGCGCTCTCGAAGGGTACCCAGGCGAGGGTCGCAGGAATGCCGTTCTCGCGGAACTCCGCCAGCAGTTCCGCAGCGCTGGGAAGTCCCTGCGCGGTGTGATCTTCTTCGATCGGTTCGCCGGCGGCGACCACTGGGAGGATCGGATCATTGCGATACGTCACTGCTGTCACTTTGTACACGGGCCGCTTGGTGCCCGGCCCCGGCCACAGATAGCCGGCATACTCACCCATCGGGCCTTCGTCGGCGGTTTCGCTGATCGAAAGATGACCTTCGACGACAATTTCAGATGTTGCCGGCACCTCAAGGTCCACGGTCTCGCAGCGCACGACTTCAACCGGTTTGCCGAAGTATCCGCCCATGTAATCGACTTCAGACATGTGCGCAGGCAATGGCATTCCAGAGACAAATGGTGCGAAGGGCGGGCCTCCCTGGAAGATGGCGAACGGCATGTCTTGCCCAATCGCCTTCCACATGCCGAAGATCATGCCCAGATGTTGCAGAGGATGAACGATGCCGGTCATGCGATTGCGGTCAAGCAGCATGACGCGGGCAATCCCCCAGTTGGTCCAACTCTTGTCGGGAGTTTGCGCGACCACAGTTGCCCAGGTTCCGAAATAGCGCCCGCCGTCGCCGGAATGGATCAGCGGTGTGGGGAAGCGCAGCAAATCTACATCGTCGCCAATCCAAACATTCTGCTTGCAAGGGCCAGAGTCCACGCGCTTGGGCTGGATTCCTGGAGCTTTGCGGGCTGCGACCAGCGCTTCGACAATTTCCTTGCCAGTCGCTTCCGGCCGCAGTCCGAGCGATAGAGCCACACGTGCCAGATACAATCCCGGTTGCCGGCTGACTCCACCGGGCGCGCCGAGCACGCGAATTCCTTTTTCGATCCCCTTGATGTTACTGAACAGAGGCGCTGGAGCGTGCAACTCGTATGAGCGGCGAATGATTGCGCCAATCTCAAGATTCCATTCCACCTCGTGATTCACTTCCACGAGTTCGCCAATCTGTTGCAGTTCCCTCAAATACTCACGCAGAGATGGTAGGAACTGTTTTGCTGCGGAAACCGGAGTAGCAACTGTCGCCATCTTTCTCGTCCTTCAGCTAATAGTTAGAAAGGCCTTGGGTGAAACGAAGCGCCGACCTGAAGATGTGATCGCGCGAAATTTGCCAGGCTAGCACCCGCCATAGCAGTTTGCCTTCACAATATGGGCTACACAGAAATCGCGGTTTGAGTTGAATCGTGCGACAAGAAGTGAGGCATGCACGATCCCTCTTTCCAACGAAATGCGGATAATAAGTATGAGAGCTGAAGCGCATGTCATATTCTTGTAAAATTTCTGCAAATGTCGTCTTAATTCCTGCCGGGTGTTGCAAGCGATTCTCCCCTTTTGCTAGGTTTGTGATCAATGCCGTATATCCCTTGAAATCTGCCACGACCAATGCGCCAGCCCGAATACCGCAATGTGGTTGTAACCGCCTACCAGGGAGTGTCATTACTCGACTTGTCCGGACCGCTGGAAGCGTTTCGCGTGGCCGCCGCGTTCGCGGGACCCGGTCAGCGAGGCGGATCCTACCAATGCACCGTGGTCTCTGCGCGCGGTGGCCGTGTGCAGACCGCCGATGGCGTCGAACTGATTACCGAATCAACCCACAAATTGTGCGGAACTCAAATTGACACATTGATCATCCCCGGCGCTTTCGCCGTAGAGGATGTCACTCGCGACCGAGCGCTGGTCGAGTGGGTCAGCAACAGGGCGCGCACCTGCAGGCGCGTGTGCTCAGTGTGTATTGGTAGTTTTCTGCTTGCGGAAGTTGGTCTCTTGAATCGCCGACGCGCAGCGACACATTGGATGCACGCCTCCCTGCTGGCTGCGCGGTACCCGCTGGTGACGGTTGAGCCCGACGCGATCTTTGTCAAAGACGGGCGCTTCTGGTCTTCGGCTGGCGTAACAGCTGGCATCGATCTGGCTCTTGCTTTGATCGAGCAGGACGCCGGGCGAGAGCTCGCGATTAACGTAGCGCGAATTCTGGTGGTTTACTTGAAACGCGCGGGCGGGCAATCACAGTACAGCGCATTGCTCTCCGCGCAGTCCGAATCGGAGACCTTCGGCGAACTGGAGCGGTGGATTGCGGAACATCTGACCAGCGATTTAAGGGTCGAATCGCTCGCGAATCGGATGCACATGAGCCCGCGGAACTTCGCCCGGGTCTATGCGGAAAAGCGTGGCCGCACGCCCGCGCGGGCCGTAGAAGCAATTCGTGTTGATGCAGCGCGCCGAAGGCTTGAACAAACGGACGAGCGCATCACCGCCATCGCTGAGGAGTGTGGATTCAGCAATGAAGAGCAAATGCGTTGTGCTTTCGTAAGGATTTTGCGTATCCCACCGCGCGATTATCGAAAGCGGTTCGCTACCAGCAAGAGTGCGCGAGAAGTGGATACCGGAGAACCCGATGAACAAAGATGACCAAATCGTCAGCTGGAAAAGTATTGTTCACTCATCGACACCGGGCAGGTGTAAGGCAGTCGCGCAGATCCCGAAGTCCAAGAAAGAATGGCTCCTCAGGTAGCACTCGAACCTACACCCACCGGTTAACCGCCGGATGCTATGACTCGAGTTTAATGAATTTAAATGAACTTAACCCGAGGGCGATTGCTGTTTTGGAGCGGCTTCGGCGACGAATGCACCCCGAAATGCACTCCAATTTTTGTTCAACGTTGTTCACCCAAAAATTGTGCCCACGTTGGTCGCCGAGAACCGCAATTGTCTTAGGAAAATCGGGCCACTACGCTGCCAAAGGCGGAGGCCCACGTTTGGCTCACAAGCGTGCCACCAACCCCAATAAACGGTCTACCCTTGGTGTCCGACAATCAGTCGTTACTACAAGTGTTAGCTGCTCGACAAGCATCTGGTTCTGGCGAAACAAATCCGGAAGCAGCTTGGTGTAGTCGACGTTCGCACTACGCGTTAAATCCTTGTCTGCGCCTGGACCGGTGTGACCCCGATTTGTTGTACGTTACTGGTAAGCAAGAGCGGCGATACTGCAAAAAGACTAGAGATCGGTCGCGCACCGCTCGTGTACGATAAGGTCCTTCAACTCAGTGGGTCTCTAACCTCAGACAATCCGGGAAAAATTGTGAGTGCCGCCTATCAATCGATAAACCGTGTACCCGATCTCGAACTGCCATCCAGATCAAGCGAATTCGATTTGAGCTATTACGGATGGCGCGTGGCACTAGCCGCGTGCTTCGGCGTGATGGCTGGGTTCGGATCGCTGTTTGTTTACACCTTCTCTGTTTTTGTAAAACCGCTGGCAGTGGAATTCGGTTGGAACCGCGAAGCAATTTCGCGAGGCTTTGCGATCGCGGCGGTCACATTAGGCGTGTGCTCGCCCTTGTTAGGTCGCTGGATCGACCGCTTCGGCCCACGCCGCATGATTCTGGTCTGCATAACGATGTTTGGTTGCGGCATCGCATCGTTGGCGCTGTTGCACTCCGGATTGTGGCAGTTCTACGTGACATGCTTTGTGCTCGGAGCAGTTGGGAACGGCGCGGCTCATCTGGCTTACGCGCGATCTATATCCACTTGGTTTGAACAGCGCCTCGGGACGGCGCTGGCGGTCGTAATGGTTGGAGCCGGGCTGGGCGCCATGATCCTTCCCGTGGTCGCCCAAGCTCTGGTGAGTGCGCACGGGTGGAGGACCGCCTATGCATCGCTGGGTGCAATCGCACTACTGCTAGGGTTGCCACTCAGCCTTCGTTATATACGAGACAAGAAGACTCAGCCGTTTACCACCATACACGAGCCCGCTGTTCTGTTGGGAATGACTTGGCAGCAAGGATTGCGCTCCTTTCCTTTCTGGATCATTGTGGCGATTCTGTGCGTCAGCGCAATCAGCATGAACGGAGCGATCAGCCAGCTTTCCGCTATGCTGACCGATCGAGGAATCACCGCCAGAGGAGCCGCGCTCTGCGCGTCGGTGCTCGGTGGATCGAGCCTGCTCGCCCGAGTCGGCGTAGGACGCATGCTTGATCGTTTCTTCGGTGCGCACGTTGCTCTTGTTGTGAACTTAATCACGGCGCTTGGCATCTTCATGCTCGCACATGCGAGCACCCTTTCAATTGGTTCTCTTGCCGCGGTTTTGATCGGTATCGGAGCGGGTGGTGAGGCTGCGCTAACTCCTTACTTGCTGACTCGATATTTTGGTCTGCGCGGCTTTTCTACGCTGTACGGAATTACGTGGACCTTCTATGCCGCTGCCGCGGCGATTGGCCCTGTGATACTCGGACGGACCTTTGATGCAACAGGATCGTATACGTCGTTATTGGTTCTTCTCGCTATTGCGCTTGGTGGGGCCGCTGCAATGAACCTCGCGCTTCCGAAATATCCATTGCGAATGGTTCCTGTGGAGGTGAGGCAATGATCGGACGCTTTTTATTCTCATTAATATTTGCCGCATAAATCCGATGGCCAGCATTCTCGTCCACTCCGGAGTGTGCCTCACTGATGAGGCCTGCGCGGCGTGTTTCAGCCCCGCCCACCAGTTCTTTTTTGACCAGATCAGGGAGGAAGCCGTTGCCGACACGCACATCCGGCAGGTTCGTTGGACAACTTCAAGAACGTCCCGGAGGTGGTGTTGCAAGTGCTTAAAAGAATGGCTCCTCAGGTAGGACTCGAACCTACAACCCTCCGGTTAACAGCCGGATGCTCTGCCATTGAGCTACTGAGGAGTGTGGTCAGGGCGCTGTGTGCCCCGCGTTTACCGATTGCCATCATAACATCCCCGGCGCATCGGGAGCACTAGCACCCCGAATGCGACGGTCGTGCGGTTCATCGCATTGGGGTCACTTCAACTGGCGAATATAGGTGATCAGGTTCTTGATTTCGTCGGGGTTCAAGCTGTTTTCGTAGCCTGGCATTCTGTCCTTACCCTTGGCCACGATAGCGCCAAGGTCAGCGTCGCTCTGCTTCGCTACCTCGGGCGAACGGAAATCATGCGCGCCCAAGCCTTTTCCGACCGGGGTGTCCCCTTTGCCGTCGACGCCATGGCACGCGGCGCATTTTGCTTTGTAGGTAGCCGCCGCGTCGGCCGCCGCGGGAGTACTCCAGAGCGCCACACCCGCCAATACAGCCAGCGCCATCCCGCGGAACAAATTGACTTTTAAGCCTGCCATCGTTTGCTCCTGAGTGGTTCCGGCTCTCTAAAACTTGGGCCAACTGCTGGCTGGCCCGTCGAAAATCATACCCCATCGTGGACGGCCGCGAAAATTTATCCATTCGGAATTCCCGATTCGAAGCGTCCGCTGTTTCTGATACCCTATGCACTTGCCTGACGCGCTTCATGGCATCGAAACAATCAACATTTACGAGGTGGTTATGGCGGGGGCTGCGCCTAGTCTGCTGCTCAGGCTTCTCTTCTCTTCCTGGTCGCGATTATGTGCGCAGCTGATAGTTCCACTTCAGCGACTTCTGTTTCCGGACCTCCTAAGGCTACGGTCAAGCCTGTCGCTGAGAGAATTCACGGCACGAAAATCGTCGATCACTATCGCTGGCTGGAGGACGCCACCAGTCCAGAGACAGAGCGCTGGGTGAGCGAGGAGGGCGCTTACTCCCGCAGCCTGCTCGATCCGCTGCCGGGACGCGAGCAGTTGCGCAAGCGTCTGGGCGAATTGCTCTCAATTGGCGAGATTTCGGCGCCTCAGATCGGAGGCCCATATTATTTTTACACGAGTCGCCAGGGCGCGCAGAACCAGCCTGTGCTCTTGGTGCGCGAAGGAGTGCATGGGCAAGAACGCACGCTAGTGGATGTGAATCAGCTCGCGGCTGATGGCACGGTAGCGCTCGACTGGTGGCAACCATCGGAGGACGGAAAATACGTCGCCTACGGAACATCCCCAGGCGGATCGGAAGACAGCACGCTGCATATCGTGGAGACCGCGACCCGCACCCTGCTTCCCGACTCGATACCGCGGACCCGCGGGGCCAGCATCGCGTGGAAGCTCGACAATTCCGGGTTCTTTTACACCCGATATCCCAGAAAAGGCGAAGTTGCGGAAGGGCAGGAAGTATATAACCGGCAGGTCTTCTATCACGCCTTGGGCAATGATCCGGCCAAGGACCCACTAATCTTCGGTGAACGACGCGATCCGGAAGATTGGCCTGGAGTAGACCTGTCGAACGACGGTCGCTGGCTTTTTATTTCGGTCGAACAAGGCTGGACCAAGAGCGAACTGTACCTACAAGATTTGCAAGCAGGCACGCCGCCGATCCGCATCACCGAAGGCAAGAATTTTCTCTACCGGGGAGACGTTTTCAACGGCAAAGTATTTATCACCACCAACGAAGACGCACCCTTATATCGGATGTTCGCCGTCGCTGCGTCCGCACCGGCACGCGCCAATTGGAAAGAAATTATTCCGCAGAGCGACGCTGTGTTGCAGGGCGCTGCCGTCGTAAACGGCCAGTTGCTGGCGCAATACGAAAAAAATGCGAGTTCACAATTGAAGCTGTTTGCCGTCGATGGCAAGCCGCTCGGCGATGTGGCCTTGCCCTCAATTGGCAGCGTGGTCGGGCTTGGAGGCAAGTGGGACCGCAAAGAAGTATTTTTCGGATTTCAATCATTCACCAGCCCCGACTCTGTCTATCAGGTGGATCTGGTCACCCGGGGCACATCGCTTTGGAACAGAGTAGAGGCGCCCGGCATCGATCCGGCAAAGTACGAAGCCAAGCAGATCTGGTTCACTTCCAAAGATGGCACTCGCGTGCCGATGTTCGTTTTTCACAAAAAAGGTTTAGAGCTAAGCGGAAAAAATCCCACGTTGCTGACCGGATATGGTGGTTTTAACATCAGCCTGACGCCCGAGTTTGTTGGCGACCGCTTCTTGTGGCTGGAGCACGGCGGGGTCTTCGTGATAGCTAATCTGCGGGGAGGCGCGGAATTTGGCGAGGAGTGGCACCGGGCCGGAATGCTGGACAAAAAGCAGAATGTTTTTGATGACTTCATTGCTGCGGCCGAATATCTGATTGCGCAAAAGTACACGGACAAAGACCATCTCGCGATTCGCGGTGGGTCGAACGGCGGACTGCTGATGGGCGCGGCGCTGACGCAAAGGCCAGACCTGTTTCACGCCGTCGTCTGCCAGGTGCCGCTGCTCGACATGTTGCGTTACCAGAATTTTCAGATCGCCAAGCTGTGGGTGCCGGAATACGGGTCGGCCGACGATGTCACTCAGTTCAAATGGCTGTATGCGTATTCGCCATATCATCACGTGAGGGCTGGCATGGAATATCCGGCGATCATTTTCATGACGGCCGACACTGACACACGCGTTGATCCCATGCACGCAAAAAAAATGGCTGCGCTTATGCAGGCTGAGGCAGCCAACGGCCAGAGCCGCGAGCGACCGATTCTGCTGCGAGTCGATACCAAGGCAGGACATGGCATCGGCAAGCCAATCGCCAAGCAGATCGACGATTTTACCGATATTTACTCGTTCCTCTTCTGGCAGTTGGGAACGAAGTAAAACGAATTCCGAAGTTAGGATTCAGAATGAAGAACTCATAGCAGCGATCGAGCCCGAGCATTCTGCATTCTGAATTGTCCCTATGCCCGAACTTCCCGAAGTTGAAACCATTGCCCGCGGACTTGCCACGCGAGTGGTGGGCGATGTAATCGAGTCGGTATGGCTGGGATCAAAACCGGAACCGCTCAAGTCCCCGGCGGCAGAGATCGTCTCCGCTCTTGAATCAAAGAACATTCTGGACGTAAGGCGCGTGGGCAAACACATTGTGTTTGATCTTGCGCCAGCGAGCGGTGCACAGGCCAACAAGAAGCCAGATGCGCAATGGATCGTTCACCTGGGCATGACCGGCAGTTTGCTCGTGTGCGCGCCGCAAACTGAGCTTGCCAAGCACACTCATGCAATCGTTCGGCTTGCTTCCGGGCGCGAGCTGCGATTTGTTGACCCGCGACGCTTCGGGCGGCTGAGCATCAATGAAAAGTTCGAAGCTCCCGGCGCCGAGCCGCTAGATGTAAGCTTGGAAAAGTTTACCGCGCTTTTTCGTGGGCGCAAAACTCCTATCAAGAGCGCGCTCTTGAATCAAAAGCTGCTCAGCGGCGTGGGAAATATTTATGCCGACGAGGCGCTGTTTCGGGCTGGCATTCGTCCCCGGCGACGCGCCGCTTCCCTCACTCGCGACGAACTGCGCCGCCTGCACCTCTCACTCAAGCGCGTCTTGAAGCAGGCCATTCGCTTAGGGGGATCCAGTATCTCCGATTATGTGGACGCAAACGGAGAAGAAGGTTTCTTTCAACTGAAGCACCGAGTTTATGGGCGCGAAGGCAAACCATGTCTAGTGTGCAAAGGTCCCATCAAACGCATTGTGATCGCGGGGCGTAGCAGCCACTACTGCCCAAAGTGCCAGCAGTAAAGAAGACTCACGCATCGAATACTGTCGCCGCTAAACGGCGACCGCACAGGCGAGGGCGCCCGTGCCTACGTGGTTATGGGTTGTGCCACAGCGGCTTCCATCCCTCACGACGCCTTCCCCGTCCCCTGGTCGATCACGTAGATTCGCCCCGGGCCCGCCGCCTGCACGTTGTTCTTCTCGAATGTTTCTTTGATCCGCCGGCGTAGTTCTCGGCTGACCGCATACTGCTTGTTGGGGCGAGTCTTGATCAGCATCAGATATTCGGCTTCACCGTTTCCGACGCGATCGATCCCGGGCACGTCAATGTCGCTGACAATATCGGCGGCGAATGATGGATTGTGGCGAACTTCTTCTCCTACCTGCTTCAGCAGCGCTACGATCTTGTCGGTCGGTTCACTGTATGCGACCGCGACTCGTAGCGCTAACTGCGACCAGTCACGAGTCATGTTGGAGACGATCTGAATGGAACTGTTGGGTACGATGTGCAGGGTCCCATCTTCGTCGCGAAGAACAGTATTGCGCAAGCTCATGCGCTCGACCGTTCCCTTCACTCCGGCAATACGCACGGTGTCGCCGATGTCGTATTGATTTTCCAACAGAATAAAAAATCCATTGATGAAGTCGTGCACCAGCGTTTGAGCGCCGAAGCCGATGGCCAAGCCGGCAATTCCAGCGCTGGCCAGCATGGGGCCGAGATTGAGTCCGAGGAGAGAAAGCACTTCCAATGCGGCGACGAAGAAGATGACAAACACGCCTACGCTGGTGACGACGCTGGCAACGGTCCTGAATTGCTGAACGCTGACTCCAGAGGGCAGCTTGCGGATGTGCAGTTCGGCGCTCTTTCGTGAAATGGCACGCAAAATTTTGGTCAGGATGTAGGCGCCAACCAGCACCAGCACAATCTTCGGCGCGTCGTGGCGCAGAAAGGTCATCGTGTCTTCGCGCCAATCGCGAAACAACGCGGGTAGATCGGTTTGTGCGGGAAGTTTCGCCTGCAGAGAGTAAAGCGTCATTTTCAGTGGACGATTATAGCAATCGCAGCCTGCACACCTGCGGGGGCTCCGCATATAATCGGGTTAACTAAGGGGTCCACTGTGCACCGTTCAATCGCCTTGCCCATAGCATTGTTGTCTCTTCTAGCGTTTCAGGGATCGTCTTTCACGCAACAACCCCAGCCGCAGCCCCCGCCGATAATGCGCCCGAACGGACCGATCGAAGAGACTGGCCCCAACATTCCGTCGCAGGTCCAGAAGGAAATGGAAAAAAGGGCGAATGCACAACGCCAGGCCGAGTTGAAGCGTGACACCGACCGGTTGCTGAAGCTCTCTACCGAGCTAAAGGACTATGTGGACAAAACCAATGAAAATGTCTTGTCGCTCGAGGTGATGAAGAAGGCGGAAGAAATCGAGAAGTTAGCGCATAGCGTAAGAACGAAAATGCGAGGGAGTAACTGAGATGCCTCTTCCACAAACTGAAGCCCCGGGGCGTTTGCAGGCAGCCCTGATCTCGCACGGACTTCGGCTCACCCACCAGCGGCGAACTATTCTCGGCGTGGTGGAAACCGCAAAGCAGCATCTGGACGCGACCCAGATCCTGGCCCAGGCGCGGCGAATCGATCCCGGAATTGACAAGGTCACCGTGTACCGCACGCTCAAGCTGCTGAAGCGCTATGGCCTGATCGACGAGCTCGACCTGATGCACATGCAGGGCGAGAAGCATTTTTACGAGCGCCGTCCGCAGCGTGACCACATTCACATGGCCTGCTTGCGCTGCGGAAAAATCATGGAACTGGAAAGCGAACTGTTCGATCGCCTGAAAGGACAGATCCAGCGCGATTGCCGGTTTCACATCGTCGTGAGCCGTCTGGAAATTGGCGGATACTGTTCGGACTGCCGCGCCCGTTCAGCGGAATAATTTCGCAGACGGCATTCTCCCGAAGCATTTTGCTGATCGCGAGTTGACCACGCTAACTTCAGCCCGTAGGATTACCATTTATTTTGCAACTGAGTTGCAACTGCAAATGTCAAAAACAATTCTCTGTATGTTGCTGTTTTCTGTAATCTCTTTGCGGACCGCCGTCGCGCAAGAGAGTCCGTTCGTTGTCACTTACACGCACTACATGGAGGAGCCGGGAAACCTGGAGATCGAGACCTCGAGCACTACCGGTGTGCCTCGGAACGGACAACAGTTCTATTCCGCTCCTTATATGGAGCTGGAGTACGGAGTCACTGCGCGCTGGACTTCTGAGTTTTATCTCGAGGGCCAATCAACGCCTGGAGACAGTACGGTCTTTACTGGCTGGCGCTGGGAGAACCGCTACAAGCCGCTGGATCGCGAGCATTGGATCAATCCAGTGTTGTATCTCGAATACGAGGACCTCAATGAGGCCAGTCGCATTCAAAAAGAAGTCGAGGGCGGAGGTCCTGACCTGTCTTCCCGCAATACGTTGCTCACCCGTGAACGCGACCACGAATTGGAAGGCAAGCTGATTCTCTCCGGCGACTATCACGATTGGAACATTTCGGAGAATTTCATCATTGCGAAGAACTTCTCGCAGTCCGAAGGTGTGGAATTTGGATACTCATTTGGAGCCTCGCGCCCGCTGGGAAGGCTTGCCTCAGGGACGAACTGCAGGTGGTGCAGGGAGAACTTTATCGCTGGAGCTGAGATGTACGGCGGCCTGGGGAGCACGCACAGTTTTGGTGTCGGCAATACCAAGCATTACGTTGCTCCGGTGATTTCGTGGATGCTCAACGACAATTCGACAGTGCGGGTTTCCACCGGGATCGGTTTAACGCGCGAGAGTAATCCCGTGATCATCCGCGTGGGGTACACCTATGAGATTCAAGCATTTGGCGCCAGAATCTCTCATTTCTTTGGATGGAAACCATGAAGTGGTTAATCGGACTGTCGGGCGCGCTGGTCCTCCTGGGCACCGATTATATGCTCGCTCAGAATTTCGCCTACCAGCCAGACCAGAACTGGCGCACTCCGGTGGCAGCGGCCGCGCGGCAAAATCCGCTTTTCGACAAACCTGAAGCTATGGCGGGTGGCCGCAAGCTTTTCCTGCGCAATTGCGCGGAGTGCCATGGGCATGACGGCGCCGGCATCGAGAAGAAGCATTCGGCCGACCTGCAACTCCCCGTGGTGCAAGTGCAGAGCGACGGCGTGCTGTTCTGGAAAATTACCAACGGAAACACAGCGCATGGTATGCCGTCGTGGAGCAAACTGCCGGAACTGCAGCGCTGGCAGCTGGTGCTTTACGTTCGGACACTAGGAACGGCACCACAATCTCCGGCTACCAAATAGCCTAGCGAAAACGTCTCTAGTCGGCTGCAGCGCGTGCTTCCTGCCGCTTGATTTCCGCTCCGATCCGCATGCCGTAGAACGAGCGGTACACGAAGGCAAACGAGATCAGAAAGAACACCAGCGCCAACACCCGCGTCAGTGTACTGTTCTTTGACGCCAGGGAGACCGCCAACTCTACCGCTAGTAGTCCAAAGAGCGTGGTGAATTTGATCACTGGGTTCATCGCCACCGACGACGTATCTTTGAACGGATCGCCTACTGTATCGCCAATAACGGTTGCATCGTGAAGAGGCGTTCCCTTCTGCTTCAGTTCCACTTCGACGATTTTCTTGGCATTGTCCCAGGCGGCGCCGGCGTTCGCCATGAAGATTGCCTGGTACAGGCCAAACGCCGCGATGGAGATCAGGTAGCCAATGAAATAGAACGGCTCAACAAATGAAAACGCCAGGGTGGCAAAGAAGACCGCGAGGAAAATGTTGATCATTCCGCGTTGCGCATACTTTGTACAAATTTCGACGACTTTCTTGCTGTCGGCGACCGAAGCTTTCTCCGCGCCTTCCAGATGAATATTGCGTTTGATGAACTCCACGGCGCGATAAGCTCCCGTCGTAACCGCCTGCGTAGAAGCGCCAGTGAACCAGTAGATAATCGCGCCGCCGCTGATCAGGCCCAGAACAAACGGCGCATATAGAAGCGAAAGTTTGTCCACGTTAACCGTAAGGCCATCGGTCAGCGCCATGATGATGGAGAAAATCATGGTGGTAGCGCCGACAACGGCGGTTCCAATCAGCACCGGCTTGGCTGTCGCCTTGAAGGTGTTCCCTGCTCCGTCGTTCGCTTCCAGCAGGTGTTTCGCGCGTTCAAAGCGGACATCAATCTTGAAATCCCGCTTAACCTCGGACTCAACATTCGGAACCTGCTCGATGAGCGAGAGCTCATAAACTGACTGTGCGTTGTCGGTGACCGGACCATAAGAATCCACTGCAATGGTCACTGGGCCCATGCCAAGAAATCCAAATGCGACCAGGCCGAACGCAAACACCGGTGCCGCGATCATGCTAGCCGCTGCGGCCAGTCCCATGGTGCTCACCCAATAGCCGGTGGCCATGAGGATAACCATAGTGAGGCCCAGATAATATCCGGAAAAATTGCCTGCGACGAAGCCGGAAAGAATCCCCAGCGATGCCCCGCCTTCCTGCGCCGAAATCACGACTTCTTTGACATGGCGTGATTCCACCGAGGTGAAAACCTTCACCAGTTCCGGGATGACCGCGCCTGCCAGCGTACCGCAAGAAATAATTGAGGCTAGCTTCCACCACTGGCTGCTATCGCCACCGAGATCGGGAATAATCTTGTATGAAATCACGTAGGTCAGAGCAATCGAAACAACTGAGGTGATCCAAACCAGTGAGGTCAGTGGCGCCTCAAAGTTCATCTCGTCCTTGCCGGCGTAGCGCGCCTTGGCGATGGCCGAATTAACAAAATAGGCGAGCGCGCTGGCAACAAGCATGGCAACACGCATCACGAAAATCCAAACCAGCAATTGGACCTGCACCATGGGACTCTTCACGCCCAGCAGGATGAATGTGATCAGCGCGACGCCGGTTACACCATAAGTCTCGAACCCATCGGCCGACGGTCCAACCGAATCACCGGCGTTGTCGCCGGTGCAGTCGGCAATCACGCCAGGGTTACGGGCATCGTCTTCTTTAATCTTGAAGACGATCTTCATCAGGTCGGAGCCGATGTCCGCGATCTTTGTGAAAATGCCGCCGGCAATACGTAACGCCGCCGCGCCTAAAGACTCGCCAATGGCAAAGCCGATGAAGCATGGGCCGGCATATTCGGCAGGAACAAACAGAAGAATAATGAGCATGATCAGCAGCTCCACGCTGATCAACATCATGCCAATGCTCATGCCGGCAGAAAGAGGAATGCGGTAAATGGGATAAGGCTTGCCGCCCAAGCTGGCGAACGCCGTCCGTGAATTCGCAAAGGTGTTGACACGGATTCCAAACCACGCCACGCCGTAGCTGCCCGCGATACCGACAAGGCTGAATGCCAGAATGATCGGAAGGGTCACGCCGACCGACTTACCGGGAACCGGCGCCAGAACGCCAAAGTAGAGAACGATAATGACCGCAATGAAGGCCCAGAGAAACAGCAGAAACTTGCCCTGTGTTATCAAGTAAGTCTTGCAGGTTTCATAAATCAGCTCGGAGATCTCGCGCATCGCCCGGTGAACGGGAAGATTTTTGAGCCGTGAGTAAATTGCGAGGCCGAACCCGAGCCCGAAAATGCAGAACAGAATCCCGATCATCAGCAGCCGGTGACCATCCACGCCGAGAAAGCTCACCGAAGAAAGATCAGGCAGCTTGAGGTTGGCTTCGCCGCTGACCTGTTCAGGCTGGGCGAAAGCGGCGGAGGCGAGAAACGTTAGGAATGAGAATGTAAGTGCGGCAAAATTAAACATTCGGGACCGGCAAAACGCAAAGCTGGCAGGCCAGATGCGCATACGAATTCCTCCCTTTTATGATCTTCCAATGATTAACGAGTTTCGGACGATTCTCCGCGGCGTTGAAAATAACTGCCCAGTAATGCCGCATTCCGAACACGCTTCCACCGCAATTGAAGGGTGCTGAGCTTGGCCGCGTCGGACGTTTGATGCAGTCTGCCTGCAACTGGGAGCTGGGCGTCCTGCCGGGCAGACTCACACAAGACCAATCTTTATAGCATCTTACAGGGGCCATGGTCAATCGAACTTAACAAAACCGAGCCATGTGCAAGCCCAGATCGGAACCTTCAGAAAAAGAAACTATTGGCTCTTCCTCCTGCCTGCAGGTTATGATTTCTGGTACACCCCTGCTCCGGTTAATCCCTGATTTTTTGACTTTCAATGCAGCCCTGCGGGTGTGTGCGAAGAGGGTGTTGCCACAGGGAACGCCTGAGTACTTCAGGAGAAGATCTGATTGCCAAACGGTAAGACAGCCGTGGTGGTTGGCGCCCAATGGGGCGACGAAGGCAAGGGCAAAATTGTAGACGTGCTTTCGGAAAAGTTCTCGGTGGTCGCGCGGTACGCGGGCGGCCACAACGCCGGGCACACGGTCATCATTAATGGTAAGCGGTTCGTGCTGCAGCTCGTCCCTTGTGGAGTTCTTCGTGAAGGCTGCCTTAGTGTAATCGGCAATGGAGTTGTGCTCGATCCTATCGCGTTCCTGAAAGAAGTTTCGGCGCTGCGCGAAGCCGGAGTGAAAGTTGACGGTAATCTCTTTGTCAGCAATCGCGCTCACGTGATCCTTCCTTATCACCGCATGATCGAGCTGGCTTCAGAGAACGCGCCTGGGCGGGTGAAGATTGGCACCACCTCCCGCGGAATTGGTCCGACGTATGAAGACAAGGCAGGCCGCCGCGGGCTGCGCGTGATCGATCTGCTCGACCTCGGTCTCCTTCGCAAGCACATTGAGAATGCTTGCCGTGAAAAGAACATGATCGCGCATGCGTTGTTCAACTCCGAGCCGCTCGATCCTGACAAAATGTATGAGGAGTATGCGGAGGCCTCGCACAAACTTGCTCCCTTCGTGTCGGACACGGCCGTGTTGCTGAACCGTGCAATTGCGGATGGTGAGTCCGTCATGTTTGAAGGCGCGCAAGGCACCATGCTCGACATCGATCATGGAACGTATCCTTTCGTGACCTCGTCGAGCGCGACTTCGGGAGGTGCGGTAATCGGAACGGGAGTCGCTCCAACCGCGATTGATTCAGTAATCGGCGTAACCAAGGCTTATTGCACGCGCGTCGGCGAGGGGCCATTTCCCACGGAGTTGTTCGATGCGGTCGGCGATCAGATTCGCAAACGGGGAAACGAATTCGGCGCCGTTACCGGGCGTCCGCGGCGCTGTGGCTGGCTCGATCTCCCGCTGCTGCGCTACTCAGGGATGATCAACGGAACATCGTGGCTGGTGGTCACGAAGCTTGACGTTCTTGACGAGTTGCCGAACATTCCCGTATGCGTGAGTTACAAAGTGCACAGCAAAAAGACCGATGAGGTCCCAGCGGAAGCCAGCGGCTGGGATGAAATCGAATGTGTTTACAAGACGATGGCTGGGTGGAAGACGCCGACGCAGGGCATCACTGAGTTTGAAAAGCTCCCAAAGGCCGCTCGGGAATATCTCTCCTTTATTGAGAAGGAGAGCGGCGCGCGCATTGGCATGGTTTCAACTGGACCGGGACGTGAGGAAACGATTTTTGTGAAAGAATTTGCCGAGGAATTGCAGTCGCTGAACGGCGGTAAAACCAGAACGAAAGTCAGGCAAGGAGCACGGGGCTAGTATGGTCGTATTGGCCGTGACATGGACGGCGAAAGCCGGACGCGAAAACGAAGTCGCAGCATTGTTCTCCAGATTGACCGAAGAGTCGCGCAAGGAACCGGGATGCCTTATGTACCAAGTGCATCGGCATCGCACCGAGCCTCGGCGTTTCTTCGTGTACGAGCAATATAAAGATGATGCCGCGATCGAAGCCCATCGTAGCGCGCCGCATTTCCTGCAATACGCCAAGAAAGATTTGCCGAAGATCGCCGACCGGGTGGAAGGGCACTTGTACGAGCCGTTAGGATGAACGTTGTCTGTCTGCGATAAGCTGGCCGCCGAGCGCGTAGTTTTCTTTTGTGACTTCGTAGAAGGCTACTACGATCGCTTCACGTGGCGTGACGGCTTCTTCCGCCACGACATCGGTCACTCGCTGGGCAATTTTGCGCTTCTGTTCTGCGGTGCGGCCAGCCAGCATGGTGATTTGGATCATCGGCATAGGAACTCCAGCCTCGGCCTGTAATAAAGCTGTGAATTACTGCGTTAGTTCGTAGCCCGCGAAAAAGAAGCTCAGTTCAAAGCGCGCGGTATCGTCGGCATCGGAGCCGTGAATCGCATTGTGCTCAATGCCGGTCGCCCACTTTTTGCGAATCGTGCCCTCTTCCGCCTGCGCAGGATTAGTCGCGCCCATCAGTTTGCGCAGATCGGCAATAGCATTCTCTTTTTCCAGCGCCAGCGCAACAATAGGACCGCTCGACATGAAATCAGTCAGCGAATTGAAAAACGGCCGGTGCGCGTGCACGGCGTAAAACTGCTCTGCCTGATGTTTTGTGATTTCGAGCATCTTCATGGCAAGAATGCGGAAACCATTCTTCTCAAACTGCTCAATAATGTCGCCAATGGCATTGCGCCGAACGGCGTCAGGTTTCACGATGGTGAGTGTGCGTTCAAGAGTTTTCATAAGTTCAGGCTCCAGGCTTTAGGCTCTGGGCTCTAGCATCACGGGTACGAGATCGGAATTTCCTCTCTGTGTCCTTTTCGGCACTTCTTTGCGTTCTCTGCGGTTAAAGGCTCTTCACCGTAAAGAAATCACAGAGGGTGCAGGCAGAGTTCCCCGAGACATTTGGAAATCACGCGCCTGCTTTGACTCCGATCGCTGCCGCCACAGTTTCCCCAATCTCAGCAGGCGAATTGCAGACACGGATCCCCGCCGCTTCCAGGGCTTTAATTTTTTCCGAAGCCGTTCCGTGGCCACCGGAGATGATTGCGCCCGCGTGTCCCATACGGCGTCCCGGCGGCGCGGTTTGCCCGGCAATAAAGCCAACCACAGGCTTCTTCATCCGAGCTTTCACAAATTGTGCCGCAGTTTCTTCGGCGTTGCCGCCAATCTCGCCGATCATGATGACGGCTTCGGTCTGCGGATCGCGATTAAACAGATCCAGTGCGTCGACGAAATTCGTTCCAATGATCGGATCGCCGCCGATTCCGATGGCAGTGGATTGGCCGATCCCGCGAGTCGTTAGTTGATAGACCGCTTCATAGGTCAGCGTGCCGGAGCGCGAAACGATCCCTACCGGACCTTCCCGGTGAATGCGTCCCGGCATGATTCCGATTTTGCATTTACCCGGCGAGATGATTCCCGGACAGTTCGGACCTATCAGACGGGCGCGCCGCGTCTGCAGAAATTCCCACGCGCGCACCATGTCGAGAACCGGAATTCCTTCGGTGATGCAGATGATCAGCTCGACCTCGGCATCGGCGGCTTCCATGATCGCGTCCGCAGCAAACGGCGGAGGAACAAAAATGATCGAGACATCGGCGCCGGTCTTATCCACGGCTTCCTGAACGGTGTTGAACACCGGCCAGCCCTCGTGAGTAGTACCGCCTTTGCCGGGAGTGACGCCGCCGACAATCTTTGTGCCGTACTCGGCGCAGGCCTTGGCGTGAAACGTCCCTTCGCGGCCGGTGAGCCCCTGCACGATCACGCGTGTCGATTTATCAACCAGAATGCTCATGCTTGAGGACCAAAAGTCTCGTAAAAGCTTGCCATCAAAGTTGTCACATGCTAAATCATTGTCATCCTGAGGCGGCTTTAGCCGCCGAAGGACCTATGCATTTTTCTGTCGTCCACCCAAACCCTCTGTGCCATTACTCCATGGACCTCGGTGTCCTCTGTGGTCGGTTCTTCAAAAACATGAACCACAGAGAGCACCGAGTTTCACAGAGAAAAACATTCACAGAGGCGCTATACCCTTCCTGCCGCGGCCACGACCTTTTCTGCCGCATCTTTCATCGTCTCTGCCACAATGAAATTCAGCCCAGACTGCTGCAGAATCTCTCTTCCCTGCTCGACGTTAGTCCCTTCCAGTCGCAGCACAACCGGAAGCTGAATGTGCGTTTTGTTAGCAGCTTCAACGACACCGCGCGCGAGCGTATCGACGCGCAGAATCCCACCAAAAATATTGATCAGCACAGCTTTTACATTTTTGTCGCTCAAAAGAATTTCGAATGCGTGCGTCACCTGCTCGGCGTTCGCGCCACCGCCGACGTCGAGAAAATTGGCCGGCATGCCGCCCGCGTACTTAATGATATCCATGGTCGCCATTGCCAAGCCGGCGCCGTTCACCATGCAGCCGACGTTGCCATCCAGCTTGATGTAATTCAGGCTGTACTTCGAAGCCTCGACTTCCAGCGGATCTTCTTCGGCGATGTCGCGCAGTTCTTTCAGCTCGGGATGGCGAAACAGTCCGTTGTCGTCGAAATTCATTTTGGCGTCGAGCGCGAACAGGCGGCCGTCGCTGCACGTGATGAATGGATTGATCTCCATCAGCGACGAATCGGTTTCTTCGAAGGCTTTGTACAGACCGGTCATGAATTTCACAGCCTGGTTGATCTGCTCGGGCTTCAGTCCAAGCTGAAACGCCAGCTTGCGCGCCTGGAAAGCTTCGAGTCCGAGCCCGGGATCAACGTACTCTTTCAAGATGGCGTTAGGATTTTCCTCTGCGACCTGCTCGATCTCCATGCCCCCATCTTGCGACGCCATGAAGACAGGCTTGGCTTCGGCGCGGTCGAGCACGATCCCGAGATAAAGTTCGCGCTCGATGGGCAGCGTCTCTTCGATCAGCAGACGCCGCACGACTCTGCCTTCGGGGCCGGTCTGATGCGTGACCAGGGTCATGCCGAGCATTTTGGAAGCAAGTTCGCCGGCTTCTTCGACGGACTTGGCGATCCTGACGCCGCCGCCTTTGCCGCGCCCGCCGGCGTGAATCTGCGCTTTGACCACAACACCGCTTGCGCCGGAGTGGAAGAGATTTTTCGCGGCAGTCTCGGCTTCCTCACGGTTTTCGACCTCTTCGCCGCGCGGCACCGCGACGCCGTACTTCTTCAAAATTGCTTTGGCTTGATACTCGTGAATTTTCATCTAGCTATTCGAATCGTGCGCATTTCCGAACTTGAGTGGGGGAACCTGCTTGCAGCTACAAAACTCGCGGCAGCAAACTAACGATTTTATAGAAGAACTTGGGACGTGGCAAAGAGGGCGGAGCCAGTACCGGTTAGACTGACGCACATTTCCAAGCCCGTGGGTTCGCCGCAACTCGAAGAGCTAGCTACCGGTGCCGAACGCCTTCTTGGCCCGATCTAGCTTGTCTTCATCCGTACTCTTGAGGCAGTGCTCTAGTAGGGTTCGGCGTAACTGCTCCGGAATCGGCGCGTGATCGGGAAAAGGAGTCCAGCCGCCAAGAATTCGAGCTGCGCCTTCGAGTTCCCGATCTTCTAAATTTCTATTTTCGATCGCCTTTATCAAATCCACAGTGGGGTACTGTCTCAAAAGTTTTTCTGCAATCTCTTCGTATCCTGGGAAGCCTGACCACGGCCCGGCACCTGAACCGTACCATGCCATAAGAGCGCGAATTCGATTGTTTCTGTCTGGATATTGCCTCTGCAAGGCTGCGGCTAGAGGAGTCAAATCCGGGAAATTCGGAGGATTATACTGCCTACGTGCTTCTGGCCAGAACGGCTTCAAACTCGAGGGGATGGCGTTAACCCAGCGCTGCTCGTCGACCGCGCTCTTCTTGTACCGGGTCTGCATCTGATTGAAGAATTGACGAGCAGATGTCATGGCGCGAGCATCGAACCAGTGCAGCCACTGGTCAGGATTGCTGTTTCTCCAATCGCCATCCCAAACCGAACTTCCGATAGCCGTGCCTTCATGGTTCCAAACACTGGCTATTTCCTTGTTGTTCTTGAGCAAAGCAATCTCTGGACCGTCAACGCAGGCGCAAGCAAAAGGGCCACCTTTCGGCTTGAGTGTTATGGCTGCCTTAAGCTCGTCAAAGTCCTTGCGGTCTCTAGAACGATAGATCTCAGACTCGCGCTTAAATCCCTCGCTGTAGACAACGATCTGGTCGGATTGATCGATCAGAGCAAAAAGCTCGGCTAACTGCTGACGTCTACTCTTCTCTGTAGCGCTGGCAGGAAGGCTCAGCAGGAGCAGCAAAAGTGCGATAGAACGGCTGCGGAACATGAAATAACTGTACGCCGCGGGCCCATGTAAAAGAAGTGCTCAATAGGCCAGCTGCTTTGGGCTACAACATAAATAGAGTCCCACAGGAAGGCCCGCCCCAACAAGAACCGCGGGCGAGCGCACCTGCGCCACACAAGAAAAAAGGTCGGACAGGAGTGTCCGACCCACACAGCTCTTGCTAAACCAATCTTTGCCGAGCAGCTACTCTTTTTCTACTTTGGATTCGGCTTCTGACTCAGCGGCGCCGGCTTGCGCCTGCTGCTGGGCTTCGGCTTCTTCCATGGCTTTCTTCGTTTCTTCGGCTTTCTTAGCGCGGGTCTCGGCGCGCTTCTGACGCTTCTCGTCCAGCACTTTCTCGCTGCCGAGCAGCTCGATGAACGCTTTATCAGCGCCATCGCCCTTCTGCCATGCGGTGCGGACGATGCGCGTGTAACCGCCCTCCCGATCGCCAAAGCGCGGTCCAATCACATCAAACAGCTTCTTCAGCGCTTCGTCGGTCATGACGTAGGCAGCAGCCTTGCGGCGAGCCGCCAGGTCACCCTTCTTGCCGAGCGTGATCATCTTCTCGATGGACGGCCGCAGCGCTTTGGCTTTGGGCACGGTGGTTTCAATCCGCTCTTCGATAATGAGCGAAGTGACCATGTTGCGCAGCAGCGAGCGGCGGTGCGAGGTGGTACGTCCGAGTTTGAATCCAGCAACTTTATGACGCATAGCAAACCTCAAGTTTCAAGGTTTCAAGGTTTCAAAGTTTCAAGGTCATTTACGAAACCTTGAAACCTCAGAAACCTTGAAACCTGTCGTAGTCGTGATCTGTGCTCGGGCGAGGGCGCCCGCGCCACACAACTCAGTAATCGTCCGGCCCATACGCCGACGCGGGTAGCACCTGGTTCGAAGTCGGGCCAGGTACAGCGTTTCCGTGCTCGTCAATTTTCATCCCCAAGCTCAGACCCATGGTGCCGAGAATTTCTTTGATCTCGTTCAGCGACTTGCGGCCGAAATTCTTCGTCTTCAGCATCTCGGCTTCGGTCTTCTGCACCAGCTCGCCGATGGTCTGAATGTTCGCGTTCTTCAGGCAGTTGTAGCTGCGGACCGAAAGCTCGAGCTCCTCGACCGAGCGGTTCAGATTTTCATTCTTGATTTCCGGCTTGCGGTCTTCGGTTGTCGTGCCGGTCTCGATGTCTTCTTCGAAGTTGATGAAGATATTCATGTGGTCCTTCAGCAACTTCGCAGCGAGGCCGAGAGCGTCGGCGGGAATGATGGAGCCGTTCGTCCACAGCTCGATGTTGAGCTTGTCGTAATCGGTGATCTGGCCAAGACGCGCGGCTTCCACGGTGTAATTGCACTTGCGCACCGGCGAGTGTACGGAATCAATCGGAATGAATCCGATACCGAGGTCTTCGTCGAAGTTTTTGTCGGCAGAGACGTATCCACGGCCGCGCTTGAGGCGCATTTCCATGTCGACGCGTCCGCCTTCACTGACGGTCGCGATGTAAACGTCTTTGTCGAGAACTTCGACGTCGGCGTCGGCTTCAATCATGCCGGAGGTGACCACGCCGGGCTGATCAGCACGCAGGTAGATGGCTTTTGGCGCGTCTCCGCTGAGCTTGAACGGGACCTGCTTCAGGTTCAGGATGATGTCGGTCGCGTCTTCGACGACGCCGGGGATCGACTGGAACTCGTGCAGCACGCCTTCGATCTTGACGGCGGTTACGGCCGCGCCTTCGATCGAGCTGAGCAGCACGCGGCGAAGCGCATTGCCAATGGTGGTGCCGAAGCCGCGCTCAAACGGCTGCGCCCAGAACATTCCGTACTTGTCGGTGAGGGTTGAGGTGTCAACTGCGAGACGTTTTGGTTTTTGAAAACCCTTCCAAAGCATTTGTTTCTCCTTCGGCCATGCGGCTCAATGCTGACTCGCTGATTGGTCCAACTCAGGTCAATGTCAGCAAAGGCTGATCTGGCACGAAAAATGGACCAGAAAACTCGTCCTGCGTCGTTGGTCGTCCATCGTTGGCAAGATCCCTAGACGCATGCATCATAGGCTTGGCGGACGACGAACGACGTGCGACGAACCACTATTTGCTGTACAACTCTACAATCAGCTGTTCATTCACGGGCAGCTGAATATCTTCGCGTTTCGGCAATGCGGTAACTCGAGCTTTGAAGTTATCGCGATCGATCTCCAGCCAGGTCGGCGGATTTCCGTGCGCGGCAAATTCCTTCGCCTGCTCGAGAATCGGCAGCTTGCGGCTGCTCTCGCGGATCGAAATCTCTTCGCCTACGCTGACTTGATAAGAAGGAATGTTTACTTTCCTTCCGTCTACCGCGACGTGGCCGTGACGAACCAGCTGTCGCGCCTGACGCCGCGACATACCAAAACCAATGCGATAAACCACCGTGTCGAGCCGGCGCTCAAGCTGCTGCAAGAGCAGTTCGCCAGTCACGCCCTTTGAGCGCGCAGCCTTCTCGAAGTAGTTACGGAACTGGCCTTCCTGCGTGAAGTAAATGCGCTTGGCTTTTTGCTTCTCGCGCAGTTGCAGGCCGTAGCCGACCACTTTCGCTTTGCGGTCCTTGCCATGCTGGCCGGGAGCAAAGTTGCGCTTCTCGATGGGACACTTATCGGTAAAACATTTTGCGCCTTTGAGGAACAACTTCATGCCCTCGCGGCGGCATAGACGACACACTGCATCTTTGTAACGTGCCAAATTTTCTTCTCCTTAGTGAAACCGGTTTACAGGATTGGCGTCCCTTCGTCCCGGTTGAAAATTCGCCGCGCGTCGTCCGTCGCGCGTCGTTCGGTAAACCGTGCGGCGCATGACGTGTGACTTACGACGAAAAATCTAAAAATCTCGACCTATACACGCCTTCTCTTTGGCGGACGGCAGCCGTTGTGCGGAATCGGCGTGACATCTTTGATCGCACGGACTTCGATCCCGGCGGCCTGCAGCGCACGGATCGCCGACTCGCGACCGGACCCAGGACCACTGACGCGCACTTCCACACTGCGCACTCCATGATCGCGCGCCATGTTGGCGGCATTCATTGCAGCCTGCTGCGCTGCGAATGGTGTGCCTTTGCGCGACCCGCGAAAACCGAGCGACCCCGAACTCTTCCAGGACAAAACATTCCCAGCTTGATCGGCAATGGTCACAATCGTGTTGTTGAAGGACGCCTGAATGTGCACGACGCCAAATGCCACATGCTTCCGTTCCTTCTTCTTGAAGGTTTTCTTCTTGCCCTTCTTCTCCGGCGCCGCTGTGCCGGCCGCTGCTGCTGCTGGTTTTGCCATAGTTTAGCCTTTAGCTCTTAGCAATTAGCCTTTAGCTTTAGCCTACCGTTGTACAGCTAACGGCTGAGAGCTAGAAGCTAATAGATGATCTTATGTTTTTGCCGCCGCTTTCTTTCGGTTTGCAACCGTCCCCTTGCGCGGCCCTTTGCGGGTACGCGCATTGGTGTGCGTACGCTGTCCGCGGACCGGCAGGTTACGGCGGTGACGGAACCCGCGATAGGAGCCGATTTCGATGAGCCGCTTGATGCTCATCGAGACTTCTTTGCGCAGATCGCCCTCGACCAGGCCCTCGCCTTCGATCACCTGACGGATGCGGTTCACCTCGTCTTCGCCGAGGTCCTGCACTTTCTTCATCGGGTCCACGTTGGCCTCCGCGAGAATGCGCGTTGACCGCGGCTGGCCGATTCCGTAAATGTAGGTCAGCGCGATAAACGCCCGTTTGTTGCGCGGAAGATCGACGCCTGCAATTCGTGCCATAAATTATCCCTGCCGTTGTTTGTGTTTCGAGTTCGTGCAAATCACCCGCACCACGCCTCGGCGATGGATGACCTTGCACTTGTCGCAAATTTTCTTCACCGATGCTCGAACTTTCATAAACCAGCCTTCAGCCATCAGCCATCAGCCGTCAGAAAAACCTGATCAGCATGAGGCGAGGCTCATTTATATCTGTAAACAATTCTTCCGCGATTCAGATCGTAGGGCGAGAGCTCGACCGCAACTTTGTCTCCCGGCAGAATGCGGATGAAATTCTTGCGCATCTTTCCGGAAACGTGCGCCAGCACCTGGTGCTTATTTTCCAATTCCACCTTGAACATGGCGTTTGGCAGCGGTTCTACGACCGTTGCCATCACTTCAATCGCGTCTTCTTTGCTCATGCACCTCTCAAAACAGCTCTTAGCTTTTAGCTCTTAGCTCTTAGCCTTTAGCTTGAGGCAAATCAGCCCCGCTTTTGGCTAAGAGCTAAAGGCTAACAGCTTTTACTGCGTCAAAATCAGCGGCCCATTCCTAGTCACTGCCACACAGTGCTCGAAATGCGCGCTGCTACTGCCGTCCGCGGTAACCGCTGTCCACTTGTCATCCAGAACTTTCGCTTCCGGACGCCCTGAGTTCACCATCGGCTCGATTGCCAGCACCATGCCTTCGCGCAATCGCGTGTCGGCGCCGCGGGCCTTGAAATTCGGGACCTGCGGCTCTTCGTGCAACTTCGTGCCGATACCGTGTCCCACAAACTCACGGACCACACTAAATCCGTTCGCTTCAACAAACTCCTGCACCGCCGCGCCGATATCGCTGACGCTGTTCCCCAGCTTCACCTGCTCGATCGCTTTGTACAGCGACTGCTCAGTGACGTCCATCAGCTTCTTTCGTTCGGGTGAAACCGAATCGCCGACCGCGACCGTAATCGCGGCATCACCGTAATACCCGTTCATGACGACGCCGCAATCAATCGAAACGATGTCGCCATCTTTCAAAACCCGTTTCGCCGACGGAATTCCGTGAACGATTTCTTCATTCACTGACGTGCACAGCACGCAGGGATAATTGTAATAACCCTTAAATGCCGGCTTCGCTCCGAACTCTTTAATTCTGCGCTCGGCAGTTTTCTCCAGATCCATCGTGGTCACGCCCGGAGCCACCATCGCGCGGAGCTCGTCGAGCACCTGCCGCACCACGTGCCCGCTGCGCTGCATCTTTTCAATTTCCGACTGCGATTTGCAGACAATCGCCATTCTCACTTGCCCTCAACCGCCGAGAACGCATTGCCATCAATCTCTTTCAAGATACAGGCAGTCACGTCGTCCACAGGTTGGTCTCCGTTTATGGTAACCAGCCTGCCCAATTTCTGATAGTAGTCCGCGACCGGCTTGGTCTGGCGCTCATACGCATCGAGACGCTCGCGAATGACTTCATCGCGATCATCGTCGCGCAAGAACAGCTTTGACCCGTCTAAGTCGCAGATTTCATCGACAAGCGGCGGCTGGGAATGGACGTTGTAGATCCGCCCACAGGTGGGACAAGTCCTGCGTCCAGTAATCCGGAGCAACAACTTATTATAATCCACCTGGATACGGACGACAATCGGCAGCCAGCCCGGCCATATCCCACTATCAAAGAACTCGAACTTCAAAAACGAATCCAGCCAGACGGCCTGAGTCTCAGTCCGCGGGAAACCGTCTAAAATAAAGCCGCGCTGCGCATCCGGCTCACGCAAACGCCAGGCCACAATGTCACAAACCATGTGATCGGGAACCAACTCGCCTCTGGCGATGATCTCGCGCACCTGAAGGCCAAGGGGCGTACCCTGCTTCACATGCTCCCGGAGGAGATCCCCGGTCGAAACCTGCGGGATACGGTAATGCTCGGTGATCCGCTTCGCCTGAGTTCCCTTACCTGCTCCCGGTGGTCCAAGCAGCACGATCGGTCCGATGTTTCGCAACACCTGCTCTGCCATCGAAC
>Ga0209580_10000292_pt1 | contig 29668 bp, 28 predicted proteins | sample Coa_R1_5_FD_187153 | JGI IMG/M metagenome (GOLD analysis project Ga0209580, IMG submission 187153) | Surface soil microbial communities from Centralia Pennsylvania, which are recovering from an underground coalmine fire - Coalmine... | ecosystem: Environmental > Terrestrial > Soil >... | reverse complement strand
CTAACGTCACTTGGATGCCCACGGACAAGGGCGGACAATCGTAGATTGATGGTTGCTCAGGTTTCGATGACAGCATTCGAGGATTGATGACACTCGCGCGCTTCGTGACCGCGGTTCTGCTGAGCTCTCTCATTGTCGTAGATATTGGCTGCACACGACGCCCCGCCAATACCGCAAAGCTCGATGGCGAACTTCGGCAAGCCGCCCGAAAGGGCGATATTCCCTCTATTCGCCGTTTACTGCGGCAGGGCGCGCGGATTGACGCCAGAGATGAAGGCGGCTCGACAGCTGTGGCTATCGCAGCGGATTTCGGTCATCGTGATGCCGTGAACGTTCTGCTCGAGAAGGGCGCCGACCCCGTCGCCGGTGGCGTGAGCGGAGAAAGTGCACTCATCGAGGCAACTCAAGTCGGCTATACCACAAAAATCGCAATCATCCTCGAACGCGGCGTAGATCTGAAGGCCAAGAACGAAGCGTTGTTCACTCTGGCCGATTCAGCCCCCGCCGTCTTGCAGGTTAATTCGGCGCCGGGCCCGGTTCAGCCCCAACCGAATCTGGAGCGGCCCGACGTCGACTATGCCAAATCCGTGGGATTGCTTCTCGACTATGGCGCCAACATCGAAGCGCGAAACGAAGAAGACGCCACACCCTTGATGTGGGCGGCCGAACATGGCCAAACCGAAGTGGCAAGGGCATTACTCGAACGAGGAGCGGACGTCGAGACCAAGGACAAGTATGGTTACACCGCGCTGATCGGGGCAGCCTGTGAATGCGCCGTGGCTGATATGCCGGAGACTCTCGAATCCATGAGGCTCCTGTTAGCGAAGGGCGCCAAGGTCAACGCGCAGGACAAAGTGGGGAAAACAGCCCTGATGTCGGCAGCCTCCGCCGGGCGAACCGAAAACATGCGACTCCTGCTGGACCATGGAGCCGATGTCGACTTGAAAGATAATGACGGCAACACAGCATTGCTCGTCTCAGCGGGAGCCGGCCCGTACAGTTCGGCCGGCGCAGTTTACACGACTAGCCCCGTGAAACTCCTCCTCCAGCGAGGAGCCAATATTCAATCGAGGAACAAAGAGGGCGATACTGCCTTGATCCTGGCCTCATCCACAGGCGGCTACGAGGACGCTGCCACCGTCAGCCTGTTGCTCGAACGCGGGGTAGACATTCGAGCCAGAAACAAACACGGACAGACTGCGCTCGACCTGGCGCTGAAGCATCCCCGCAGTGAAACGGTTCCTCTCCTGAGGAAGGCCATGGCAAGACTTCGATAAGCCTGCTCGCCGCCGAAAAAAGAAAGGTTGGCAGCCGAGTGACTCCTTCAGATCAGAGTTGCCGCAACTTTGGCTTAGAAGACACGGCGTCACCCTTGCCGCTGCGAGTGGAAGAGATTCCCGGCTTTAGCTGCTGAGGGTTCCGCTGCCGTTCTACCTACCGCACCCGCCTCGTCAAGTCCGCCTTCGATCTACTTACGAGCAGGTTTTTCAGCCTCCGTACCGCGGGAGAGATCTCCCGGACGCCAATGCCGCCGAAGCCCAGAACCAGTCCCTGGCAAGCCTGTCCCATATATGAACGGGAAAGTGGCCACAGCGCCAGGTTCTGACGAGCGCCATCCCATGCGATTTCTTCGTCTCGAAAGTTGTTTTGCAGCATCACGGTGAGATGCATCCCGGCTGCGTCCCCGACGACCTCCCCCATTTCACCGAGGCTGTCGGTCAGGTTCTCGAACAAGACTTGTCTCAACCCACCATAGTGGACTCGCATCCTCCGTAAGTGGCGGGCAAAGTGACCTTCGTCGATGAAGTCGGCGAGCACTTGTTGATAAAAGGTTGGCTGGCCCAGGTCCATCACACGACGCATGGTGACAAAACGGTCGATCAAATCCGGCGGAACGACGATATACCCGAGCCGCAGGGAAGGAAAAAGAACCTTGCTGAAAGTTCCGACGTACACGACTCGGGAATTCTTGTCGAGTCCTTGCAGAGAAGGAATCGGCAGGCTCTCATAGCGATATTCGCTGTCGTAGTCATCTTCGATGATCCACGCTCCCGAGTTGTGCGCCCACTCCACCAGTTGCAGACGCCGCGCCGCGCTCATCGTTACGCCGAGCGGGAACTGGTGCGATGGCGTGACAAACGCAGCCCGTGCCTTTCGACACTTTCTGACGCCGGCGGGAACATCGAGACCCTCGCCATCCACCGGGATCGGTTCCGGACGGCATCCGTTCAAAGTGAAAATGTCCCGGGCCAGTCGATAAGTTGGATTTTCGATCCACACCCGATCGCCCGGGCTGAGAAGTACGCGTGTCGTGATCTCGAGTGCCTGCTGGGAGCCGTTAACAATGAGGATCTGCTCAGGTTCGCAGCGCACCGCCCGCGCCGTTCCCAGATAATTCGCGATGGCCTGCCGCAGCGCTTTGTGGCCCATCAGGTCACCATAGGTGAGAGATTCGGCGTTGGCGCTTCGCGACCGTCGCGCGATCAACCCTGACCAGGTGTGTAACGGGAATTGATCAAAAGCCACCTGTCCAACGCGAAACGGCCCGCAAAGCGCCATCCACGGCAAGTCTTCCTTCCGTGGAAGCAGCGAGCAGCGATTCGAAACCAGACGAGGACCGACCCGATCCGCTGCACTCCCTTCACCCATTGGCCTGCTCGACGTCAACTGCTCGGGAAGGGAGCCCGAAATTATGGTTCCAGCTCCCACCCGGCTCTCCAGATAGCCTTCGGCCAGCAATTGCGCGTAAGCATTGAGTACGGGAAATCGGGAGACGCCCATCTCGGAGGCGAAAACGCGAGTGGAGGGTATTCGCTGCCCCGGACGGAGCCGGCCATCCAGAATGGCTGCGCGGAACGAGTTATAGATCTGCCGGTGCAGAGGCTGGGAGGCTTTGCGATCCACAGCGATCACGGGTAACAAACCGGAGGCCACGCGCTTCATTTCAGCGAATCATAGTGGTCATGCCAAAATCGCGTCAAGTGGGTATTGAATGTGACCACTTACGGTGACACTCTTCCCTTAAGCAAGAAACCACGCTGTTGGGGAGAGTTCTATGTCGCGGATTCGCCATTGCGTGGAGTGTCCCAAATGCTTCACGCGATATCTCATCTCGTTCAGCCCATACAGCAACGGTGCCTACCTGCGCCCGGCGCTGAATGGTTGCTGGGATGAGTACATTCTCTATTGTTCCTGCCGCCAGGGCGGTCAAGTCAGCCGCTTCAGAGCGAAGGAAGAGATGGCTTGCAAAGTCTCAAATGCAGCCTTCGAGCGGGGCTACGGAACATCGGCTGAGATTCGGCCTGTGGGCACGCCCAGGGAGCCCTGGTCCTTTGACGCCCCTCAGTATCTGAACGGCTGGAAATCGCAGGAAGGGCGCAAGAGCACATCTTGAGCAACTGGCTCATCCGTGTCGTTGCGAGCCGGACAGATCCGTACCTCGAGCCGCGATGAAGTGTCGCTAAACAGCTGGATAGGTTGTTTACCAACTTGGAGTCGATCCCCGCCTCCAGTTGTGTTGAGCCGAAGAACGGCCCGGATTTGAGCACGAGAGCGTACGCCTGGCATCCACATGCACACAACTATTCTCACCGCATTTCTTCTGATTTCTCGCACGGTAGTTTCGATGTGCACCGCCGGCATCCTGCTGTTTCTTGTTGCGCTGTGGGCTGCGAAGGCCGATATTGCGCGGGCCAGGGGCTTGGACAAGATTGTAGCCTTGAGCAATATGTGTTTCGCCGCCCCTCTGGCGGTCTTCGGCGCCTTGCATCTCTCAGACGTAGAATTCGTGGTGCCCATGGTGCCCTCGTATATGCCGTGGCGATTGTTCTGGGGGTATTTCTTCGGCTTTGCGCTGCTCTCCGCGTCTTTGAGCATCGCCACAAAAATCAAGGTGCAATGGTCCGGCCTGCTGTTCGGGATCGCGATGTTTCTGTTTGTGGCAATGTTGGACATCCCGGGATCTTTCGCCAACCCAAATAACAGGTTTGGATGGACGTTGACCCTCCGCGAAATGTCTTTCGGTGGTGGAGGCTGGATTCTTGCGGGAAACGCCTGGCGCCAGCAAGGCCGCGAGCAAGGTGGAAACAAACTCATTCTCGTGGGCCGCGTCTTGGTCGCGATCGCCGCCATATTTTATGGTGTTGAGCACTTTCTGCACCCAGTCGGAGCACCCGGAGTCCCGCTCGAAAAATTGATGCCTGCGTGGATTCCGGGACGTCTGCTCGTAGGCTATCTGACGGGCGCAATTCTCTTCGTTGCCGGGGCAGCCATTCTCCTGGCCAGGAAGACGCGGATGGCGGCAACTTATCTCGGTACCTGGATTGTGTTGCTGGTCGTGTTCATCTATGGGCCGATTTTGATGGCCTCGATGCTAGACCCGAGCACCGCGGTCAAAGTTGAGGGGATCAACTACTTCTTTGACACGCTGCTGTTTGCCGGAGTGATTCTTGCCCTCGCCAGCGCGACGCCGCGCACGGACTAAAAAATGCCGTCCGCCAACTTGTTACGAAACTTGGAGCACAGCAGTGTTGTTCTGAAACAGCCCCGACTTGTGTTCATGTGTTCTCTGGGCGTGCTCATTTCAGCATCATCACCTTCCGGGAGAAGAGCATGATCTCCCACTTGTGCCATTTGATCGGCAGTTAACCGCCGCATGACACAAATGGGAGCCCTTTTCGCACTAACGAACTAGTCGTCACCCTCTACGGGGCGCAGGTTGTGCTTATATACTGCTTTTCCTACCGCTTTTCCCAAGTGCTCGCCTGCGACCTGGTCGGTTCGAAAATGTATGCCCCCGTAAACGCGCGCGTCCGAGATATCGTCGGTGATCTGTTTAAACGAGGTGTATTGCAAGACGATGGTCGGCACCGCAGGATTGGTCAAAGTGATCGAATGTCCATCTTCGCCATAAATGCGTCTCATTACTTCCGCCGCGCCATTGCCCGCACTGCCATGGTTCGAGGGGTAGCTCGGAAAGCACGGTGTCACGATGAACGGGGCCCAGTTGGGATCACCCACAGTGTTGGGGTTGCCGTCCGCGTTGCCTGCATGGATTGCCGTCTCAGGACGCCAAAATATGTAGGTGTATTTGTTCAGGAATGACGCCACCAGGCTGTCACTCATCGCCATATTGATCAGGGCGAGGGCACGCGCATTGTCCGACAGCGAGCGGCCTTGTGCCACAGCGACTTGCTGCGCGGCCTGATTAAACACCTGAGTGGGAGACGAAGCCGCATAGTAGAGGGCGACGTTCGTCCGGTCTTGAGGCCGCTGTGTGCTGTTCAAACTGCCCACGGTCATGACTTCGTTGTAAGCCTTCGCATATTCGTTGCTGGTGAGTGCTGGTGGTGGATCCAGGAGAAAGTCACTGGCACTCGAAATACCGAACGGAGTTACGTGCGGCCATTGAAAGGCGATCCCGCCTGCGGGGGAACAACTCGGGGTTGCCTGCCATGCCCCTGGAACAGATGGACCGGGTCTATAGAATTGCGGAGGTGACGAGCCGTCGTTAGCTCGTAGAGCGATCATGGCCGCGGCTGCGGCGTCCCCTGTTGCGATGCCATCGGTCTTGGCTGAGCCGTCCGGTATGGACTGCATGGAGTTCGTCCAATCGGCATACAGCGTCGGCTGGCTGGCTGGAAAGTAGGTGCTGAGCACCTGATAAGCGGCTTCGATCGCTGCTGCATCGGGTGAGGCGTCCGGCGGCGCTGTGATGGTCCCAAGATACGGTTGGTATTTGTGTGTAATTGAATTGATTGCTTCAAAAACAGCGAGTTGTACGATCGCCGCGTACCGCGCCTGGGCGAATGGGTTTTGCTTGTTCGCGACAGACGTGTTGACCGCGATGGCATTCCAGTCCAAAACGACGTCCGCTCTTGCGGCTGCGGAGCCGAACAAGGCACTTACCGTCAACACGCATAAGAACCCGAGAGTTACAGCTTTGCCATATATTTTCATTGTCAGTCCTCCGAGTGATGGCGGTGGGGGTGAGCGGCATGATTGCGATTTCGGACTTGAATGTCCATAGCGAACCGTGTGTCGCGGCGTGATGGTTTGTGTCCCGCTAAGTACAAGCGTTGTTTGTACCTATGGCGATATTTCCAGTGTGGTGTAGAATCGTTCAACTTCCCCGCGCGTGCCATGACTTCCCATCCCATTGGACTGCCGCAATCGATCCGGTTCGGTGAAGACTTCGAACTCGGTCTCCGTCCCCGGCGTCTGCGCCGCGGCAATCGAGTCTTAAAGCTGGAACGTATTCCGCTGGAAATCCTTATTCTGCTGCTGGAGCACCAGGGCGGGATCGTAAGTCGCGAGAAAATCGTGGCCAGGGTTTGGGGCAACAATGTTTACCTCGACACGGATAACAGCATCAGGGGCGCAATCCGCAAGATCCGCCAGGCTCTTAAGGATGACCCCGAAACCCCGCGGTTTATCCAGACCGTGACCGGACGAGGATATCGATTCATTGCGCCGATTATCTCTCCCGACGAAGAACACACTGCGGAGCGACCCAAACCCGAAGCACCAGTCTTCGCGGCAGGCACGCAGAATGTCGTTTCGGAGGCTGATAGCCGGCCGCAAGGCGGCGGCCTGGAGCTGGACCAAGAACAAGAGCGGACCGCGGGGCAGGTACCGGACGCCGAAACCGCTCCCGGACTGTTACATCGGCGCGCGCGGACATGGTTTTTCGTGGGGCTAGCTTCTCTGGCAGTTGTGTCTATTTTGTCGCTCCTCGCATTTTGGGGCTGGCGAGGTTCGCGCGCCCCATCCGGGTTACAGCGCAAGACAGTCTTAGCAGTGCTGCCGTTCGACAATTTGAGCCGAGATCCTGATCAAGAGTTCTTCAGTGAGGGGCTGACTGACGAGATGATCGTTCAAATTGGGAAATTGAATCGGGATCGACTCAAGGTGGTCGCACGGAGCTCTGTTGCAAAGTACAAAAGGAGCACGCTGGCTGCGAGGGAGATCGGTGAGGAACTGAACGCTGACTATCTTGTCCAGGGCAGCGTCCGACGCTCGTCCGACCATGTACGCATCACGGTCCAGCTCATCCAGACACGTGACCAGACCGACGTTTGGACCGAGAGTTACGATCGCGACCTCAAAGATGTGCTGGCTGTGCAGGACTCCGTCGTGCGCAGCATCGCAAGCCAGATTCACATCGCTCTTACGGAAGAAGAGGAAAAGCGTTTAGCTACGCCGCGGCAACTGAGTCCCGCAGCATACGAGGCCTACTTGAAGGGTCGCTATTACTGGAACAAGCGAACCGGCGAGAGCATGCAGAAGGCGGAGCAATATTTCGAGCAGGCGATCGACAACGATCCCATTTATGCGAAAGCGTATTCGGGACTGGCGGACTGTAACAGCGGACTGGCGTGGCACGGATTTAAGTCCCCAGCCGAGGCACTTCCGAAAGCATACGCCGCGGCCCGCAAGGCACTCGAGATCAATCCAGAATCGGCTGAAGCCCACGCGTCCCTGGGCCTTGCGATGAGCCACCGCTGGGATTGGAGCGGTGCGGAGGCCGAGTTCAGGCGCGCTCTGCAGTTGGATCCCCAATACGCAAACGCGCACCACTGGTACGGGGACTACCTTTCCATCAGGAGTCGCCATGGCGAGGCGCTTGCAGAAGCGAAGCACGCACTGGAACTCGACCCACTTAATCTCATGATCAGTACGTGGGTGGGACTCCGCTTCTACATGGCACGTGACTACTCCCGCGCCATCGATCAAAATCGAAATTCTGTTGAACTGGATCCGAACTTCGCTGCCGCTCACCTTCTTCTCGGAGAGGACTATCTTGGGGCAGGGTTGCACGGCGAAGCTGTTAACGAACTGAAGAAAGCAGCAAATCTGTCAGGCGATAGCCCCCTCTATACCGCGCAAGTCGGCGTTGCCCTTGCAGTTGCAGGACGGCACGACGACGCACTCCGAATCGCGCACGAACTGGAAACGATTTCAAAGAAACGTTACGTTTCCCCTTACGGCTTGGCTCAGATTTACGCCGCGTCGAATAAAAAAGAGGACACCTTCAAATGGCTGCACGCCGCCTATGAGGACCACGCTGTTTGGATGGGATACCTCGCCGTCGACCCGATTTTTGACCGATATCGCTCGGATGAGCGCTTTAAGGATCTTCTCCGGCGCGTGGGCTTGCCCTGACGAAGAAGTGACGTTCGGAAATCCCACTCTCGCCCGACATCTAAAGCTGAGCAGATTCCATATATTCTGCGGATGGGTGAGCACGCTTTGTCGGTGACTCGTGTCACACCTGGCGTGCTGTGACTGCTAAGATTCACTACCGCCGCAAAATCACTTCTCTAGGAAACTGAAATTACCGTGGGATGTTCTGGATGTGCGCTCGTCCACCAAGAGGGTAAGGGCATTCCACTGGAGAGCGCTGCAACAATCTATCTGTTTCCGTCCTGCGCGGCGCTCTAACTCGCCCTGGCGTAGTGCCGTGCCACCTCCGAGGCGTACCCCGTCCCAACCAACTCCTGGTGCGCAGCCAGCCATTCGCTTAATCGAGTCGATCCCGAAGCCGGCCCTTCCGGCGCCAGCAGGTTGACCATCAGTCCGCGATACTCCTCCCACGTGAGCACCACGTCCCCGAGAAACCATCCCGCCACCAGAGTCGCAAGATATGCCAAACTGGCCGGCACATGGACGAAGCGCACCGACCGTCCAATCGAGCGCGCGATCAGCCTGACTAACTCTTCGAACGTGTAAGTTTCCGCACCCACCGCATCCATCACTTCATTCCCACGCGCGTCCGCGGCATCAGCCATCAGTCGCGCCATGTCTTCCACATAGATCGGCCGAATTCGATAACGGCCGTCGCCCGGTATCCCGAACACAGGGAATCGCCGCACGAACCACGCAATGTTGTTGATGAGGATGTCTTCGTCTCCAAATATCACGGTAGGCCGCACAATCGTGTACGAAAGCCCGGAGTCGATCACGGCCTGCTCCAGTTCCGCCTTTCCGCGATAGTAGCCGAGCGGAGACTCCGCCGATGGATTCGCGATGCTTACATGCACGATTCGCTCCACTCCAGCATCCTTCGCCGCCGCAATCAACGTCCGCGTATTCCGCACCGCCGCCTCGAACGTTGACTCTCTGCGAGGAAATCGCACCCAATAGGTATTGATCAGCGTAGAGGTGCCAAGCAGGGAATTTCTGAGTTTCTCGGGACGATCAAAGTTGTAAGGAAAGACCTGCACCACCTCGCCAAAGGGATTCTCCCGAACAGGATGGCCCGTGAGAGTGCGAACCGAGTATCCCCGGTCAAGCAGAAGCCGCGCAACGTACTTCCCGGTGTAACTGAACGCGCCGGTAATCGTGACTGTCCCACGCCCGGCCTTCTCGTCCTGCATCGATAAACTCCTGTCCCGTAAGTCTCGCCCAATGTCCTTGTCATGCTGAGCGGAGCTGGAACGAGAGCAACGCGATCGTTCCCGCGCAGTCGATGCATCCCTGCCATCTTCTGAGCGCCACGGCGTGATCGAATTTGCCGCCCCGTAATCCTCAAAAGTCCTGATCGTGCTTTGAAAGGGTGCGGCTTCAGCCGCTAAGGGCCGCCTTACGTACTCGCCGCCTCCACCAACTCCAGAGCCGTTTTCCGCAGAGGCTTCATCAAGGGCAACGCCGAAATCCGCAGCAGATTCACTAACAGCCCCAAACTTTTCTCAATCAAATGTTGCGTCCGCTGCTGATCCGGCGACCGGTCGTAAAGCCAGAACATGATCAGCGCCATCTGGTAGAGCCACAGCAAATAGGGAAGCCGTAGCCTCAGATCCGCTGGAATCTTCACATCCCCACCTTCGATCGCGACCCGCATCTGTTCGATCGCCGCATCACGAATCAGCCGCGATTCCTCACTGAACGGCGAAAGCGGATCTGCCCCATCCGGCGCATGCCGGAACAGCGCAGCGCAAAACTTGCGATTCGGCGCGAGCAGCTTCAGCCGCTGATCGAGCACCGCCCGAATCCGATCTTTCATTTGTTTTTTATCCGTGAGCGCCCCGCCCACCAGCGGCGTGCTGGTCTCCTGCATCTCGCGGTAGAACGCCAGCACAATCGCGTCCTTCGACGAGAAGTAGTAGTAAGCACCGCCCAGAGCCACGCCCGCCTTGGTCGCAATGTCGCGCATGGTCGTCTCTTCGAATCCTTTTTCGCGAAACAGTTCCATCGCAGCTTCATAAATCTTGCGCCGCGTATCTTCCGCGCGCGACGTAACTCTGGGCTTGATCGTGGTGTTGGTCATAGTAGGTATTCCCGAACAGTCGATACCGGCGCATTGCCCGCCGGCAAGGCACAAGGTTCAAGTTCAACCCGCCGCAATTCTCCGGCGATCGCTTCCGGATCCTCTGTGCTCAGCATCTTCGAAAGCCAATGCCGGTTCTTCGACAGCGCCGCGAACGCCTGCCGCGCCAGCGGCATGAGTACCGGATGCGTCAGCCGCGCCGCCCAATCGCGGTACTCCACCATGGCGTACAGCACCATGATCCACGCCCGGTCGTTTAAATACACGGCTCCTTCATCGCTGATCACGGCGAGATCCTCTTTCGTCGCGATGCGATCCAGCTCCGGAAACAGCCGCTTGGCTTTCTCCGACCCCTGCTCAACCAGCGCTAGCCCAATCCACGACCGTTGCACCAGGATCCAGTTCTTCAACCGGCAGCACAGTTCGCACTTCGGATCGTAAAGCACATAAAGCTTTTCCATAAGCGACCTCCTTTCACGCAAAGAGGTTTCGAGTCCGACGCCGGATAGACGATGCCTGACACCGAAGCCTCATCCGGTAACACCTGACCCCTTATCCCTGACCTCTGACCCAGCCTCCATCACCGCGGGATCGCGACGTTCAACCTGGCATCTGGCGCCACCGGCGGTGGCGGCATCACCGGTGGCCGTGGCACCCGCGCGCTCCGTCGAATGCGCGAGAAGACATAGAGGTTAAAGAAGTGCATCCCGCCTAGAATCAGCAGCACCATGCCCATCTTGTCGCTCAGCAATTCGATCGCGGAGCGTGAGTTATTAATTACCTCCGCCGTCTTCAACGCCAGCGAGACGAAGCCGATATTGATCAAATAGAACCCCACCACCAGCAGATGGTTCACCGAGTCAGCCAGTTCCCGATTGCCGTGAAAGGCGTCCACCAGGAAGATCGCCCCGCGCTTATAAAGCGTGCGCGCCACCCAGATCGTCAGCGTGACGCTGATCAGCAGGTACGTCAGGTACGTGACCACGATGATGTTGTTGGCTGTCATAATCTCCCTCCCCACGGGATGTTGAACGTGTTCAAAATCACTGTAATCCCGGGATAGAACGGTGTCAACAGGAAAATTGAACGTGTTCAACTTAGCGTTTTTCAATGACTTGCAGCTGCCCTCTGCCACTGCGAGGGAGGACCAGGGATCAGAACCGGTAACTTTGACTCAAGATCGTTTTTGGCTAGTCTGCAGCTTTTCAGGTGCGTGCGAAAACCGTGATGGCGCGGGAACGGGTGGACTAGGACTGAGTCGCCCCCGAGCTTCGCCAGGTCGGCGCGGATTCCGTTGCTTACTTCCGCCCTAACCCGCAACCTTAAACAGATGGGCATTAACACCTGATGGAAGTCCTGCTCTTCACGGTCGCTTCAATGCATCCCCGGGAACACATTTTTTAACCCAACAGCCGAAAGCGCTGCTGCCACTGCACGCACCACGCAGAGGCCCAAAACACCCTGCGGTCCTTCGGCAGAAGAGGCGACAGTGCGAAAAAGACAAAGGGCAGTGTCGGGATGCAGAACCGGATAAAATTACTGCGAGCCCAAATCAAGTAGTCATAGGAGAAAATCGCGAAGAGATAGACTCCGCAAAAAATCACCTCGTTGGGATAGCTCTTCGCGTATTTCCGGAAGTTGTCGGAAAACATCATTCCCACACCGAGCAATACAAGCCCAATCCAGAAAAAGCTCAAAACCAGGTTGGTCCAAGGCGCCGGATAGGTTATGGTTCCGACCACAATCCCGTGCAAGGGCCATCCGAACAGATGCCCGTGAGGGCCAACCACTTTGGCCGCGCCGTAGTCGCGGGAGGTGTAGCTGTGCACCGTCAGCATCGGATCGCCGAAATAGCGGGCTAGTGGCAATACATAGAGAATCCCAGTCCCCAGCCCGATTCCCAGAGCTGACAGGAATTGCCAGAATTTCCTCCGATAGAGCAGCACCAGCCCAATTCCCACCAGCACAAAGAACATCAGCGGTCGAACCGTGACCGCCAACGATGCCAGCAGCGCGGAAAACACAATCCGATCCCGCCGGAATGCCAGCAGCAAACCAAGCCCCAGCGCGAGAGCCAGGGGTTCGGATCCACCCAGATACGAAACCTGAAGCCAGGCAAAATTCGTGAACGCGAAGTATCCTGCAGCTGTTGTTCCGAACAGCCGGGCCGCGAGCCACACCGACGCCGCGCAACCGGCAACCGCAATCACCCAGAGCGCCACACCTGTTGGAACGCGGAAAAGCAGCGACACCAACGCGATCAAGTATGGATATCCCATGAAATGCTGTATCTGAAGATCGTGAAAGTCCCAGTGCAGGATCGCATTCGCGACGTCCAGGTAAGCGGCGTTATCGCCGTAGTGACCGACAAAGTCTGTGGACTTGTGCAGAAGAAACGAAGTTGTCCAGAACACTACCAAGCTGAGGGCCAGCAGCAGGAACAATTCTCGCCGCCCTGACGCGGCGTGAACGGCCCGCGAGACAGTGCGCGGCTCTTCGTTTTGCACTCTCGTCATCCGTCACCACGTCTCGCAGTTGCACCCCAATTCTCTACCGGACAGACCGTCTATGGACATCGGAGCAGCGCACAGCCTAGCTTCCGCGCGTGTGTCCCCGGAGGTTGTTCCGCGAAAAATGGGTGGCTCAAAGCTACGATTTCTGCGGCCAATTCACCTGCCCGCCCTTGTTGTAGGCCAGGTTTCCAATGTGCCCCGCCCGCGCCGCTGCCACTCCAGTTTCCACGGGTGCATTCGGTTCCTTCCGTGTCTTGACGCACTCGAAAAAATTCTCCATGTGCGTGATCGTTCCATCGCGGAAGCTGCGTGCGGTGAGCACCGGATTCTGATCCCGCTGCACGCCCTCCCGATAAACGGTGAATCCCCCGCGATCGATCTTCAGCGTCGCATCCGTCCCCCGAAACTCCAGCCCGCCGTCATCGATCGACGAACACATCATCCCTTCGTACACCACATCAAATCCGGGATAACGAAACGCCGCCTGGATCGTATCCGGACAATCCCACTGATCAAACACATACCTGTCGGCGACCATGCAAGCCTGCTTCGGCGTATCGGCTTTCATTGCCCAATGCACGACGTCAATCCAATGAGTGAATAGATCGGTCATCGCCCCGCCGCCAAAATTCCAGAACCACCGCCAGTGCGCGAACTTCTCATCGCTGAACGCCTGGTCCGGCGCCGATCCCAGCCACATCTTCCAATCGAGTGCCTGCTGATCGACGGGCTTTGATACCCAGTTCCGCTGATAGTTCTGCCACCAATACGTCCGCACCTGCACCACGCGCCCCAGGCTTCCCGCCTGAATCAAATCGACGGCATCGCGAAAGTGCGTCCAGCTCCGCTGCTGCATCCCGCATTGCAAAATCTGCTTGCTCGATCGAACCGCCTTCGTCAGGGTAGTTCCCTCTTCGATCGTGTGGGTGACCGGCTTCTCGAGGAATACGTCTTTCCCCGCCTTCAGGGCGTCGACGGCCATCGGCACATGCCAGTGATCCGGAGACGCGATGATCACCGCATCGATATTCTTATCGAGAACTTCCCGGTAATCGAGATGCGTAGCCGCCAGCCCGTTGGACCGCTCCTTGACCGCATCGCGGCTGGGCCCGTACACATCACTGACCGCCACAATTTCGTATGAACCGGCCTTGTCGGCGGAATCAAGCAGACCCTTCATGCGATGTCCCGCCCCAATCACTCCGACACGAAGTTTCTCGTTAGCCCCAAACACACGGGTGGAAGCGAGCGCCGTCATTCCGCTCGCAATCATGAAGCTGCGCCGAGTAATCATAGGGAACCTCCTGAGTGCGGCATGATGGTATCAAAGATTGTGTAGGGGCGGACGCCTTCGTCCGCCCGCGACCCTGAGCGAAGCGAGGGGGAGCGTGTCATTGTCACAGGTGCGGAAGGCGAGAGACACACCCCGAAAGCTTAGGACACGATCCACTTCAATTTCGGTGTATCCTCTTGAGCATTATGCGCATCCCAATGTCGAAGTTCTTCGCACTAGCAATTTTCGCCGCTATGTCGATCCCTCTCCACTCCCAGCAACCACAAGCCAAGCCGGAAGACACCGAAGTCTGGCAACCCGAACCGAAAGTCGTCACACCGGCCGTAGAGTGCGGCAAGCCCCCGTCAGACGCAATCATCCTCTTCGACGGAAAGAATCTGGACGAGTGGGTATCCGCCAACGATCGCTCGCAACCAGCGAAATGGACCGTGGTCAACGGCATTCTCGTCGTGAGTAAAAGCGCCGGCAACATCGAGACCAAGCGCACCTTCCACAACTACCAGTACCACATGGAATGGAAAGTTCCCGAAAACATCGCCGGCTCCGGGCAGGCAAGAGGGAACAGCGGACTCTTCCTGGCATCTACCGGCACCGGCGACGCCGGCTACGAACTGCAGGTACTCGATTCCTACAACAACAAAACCTACGTCAACGGCATGGCCGCGAGCATTTACAAGCAAAGCATCCCGCTCGCCAATCCAGCCCGCAAGCCGGGAGAATGGCAAACCTACGATGTCGTATGGATCGCTCCCACCTTCAACGACGACGGTTCGCTGAAGACTCCGGCGTACGTGACCGCATTCTTCAATGGAGTGCTGGTAGAGAATTACTTCGAATTAAAAGGCGAGACGCGTTATATCGGCCAGCCCTTCTACAAGAAATTCGATGGCGCCCCCATCAAGCTGCAAGCCCACGGTGACAAAAGCGAGCCCCTCAGCTTCCGAAACATCTGGGTGAGGGAACTCCCGTAGATCGGGTATCGATTCTGTCAAGGCCAGAAACCGCCTGGCATTCCTCTGTGGACCTCTGCGTCCTCTGGGGTGAAGGTTTTGATGCAGTCGGCGGGCGAGCCAAGGTAAGCGCGATTTGAACGGTCTTCGCAGCCTTCGATAGAATAAGAAGTTCTGTGGACGTCTTATGTCACTGACCAAACAGCAAGCCCTAGAGATGTTCGAGTCCGATGACCTGATCGGCATCGGGATGGAAGCCGACACGGTACGCCGCCGCCTGCATCCCGAAGGTGTCGTCACCTACATCATCGACCGCAACATCAATTACACGAACTTCTGCACCGAGTACTGCACCTTCTGTGCCTTCTATCGCCCACTGAAGGGCCCCGCCGCGAAAGAGGGCTACATCCTCGACTTCGACACCATCTACGACAAGATCCGCGAGACCGTAGAACTTGGCGGCACGGGCGTGTTAATGCAGGGCGGCTTGCATCCTGATCTCAAGATCGATTGGCATGAGGAGATGCTGCGCGGCATCAAAGGGCGATTTCCCAAAGTGCATCTTCATTGCTACTCGGCGTCCGAGATCATTGCGATCGCCGAATACAGCGGCCTCAGCATCCGCGACACGATCCTCCGCCTCCGCGACGCTGGCCTCGACTCCATCCCCGGCGGTGGTGCGGAAATTCTCGACGACGAAGTCCGCTACAAGATCGCCCGCCTCAAGTGCCTGACCGATGACTGGATCAACGTCCACCGCACGGCGCATCAGATCGGCATGCGCACGACGGCGACGATGATGTTCGGCGTCGGCGAAAAATACGAGCACCGCATCAATCACTTCCAGCGACTCTATGAACTTCAGGAAGAAACCGGAGGCTTCACCGCCTTCATCCCGTGGAGCTTTCAACCGCAGAACACCGCGCTGGGGGGCCGTCACTGGGACGAAGCCACCGCAGTGGAATACTTGAAGGTTCTTGCCATCTCGCGTCTCTATCTCTCGAATTTCCTCAACGTGCAATCCAGTTGGGTGACGCAAGGATTGAAGGTTTGCCAGATGGGCCTGCGCTTCGGCGGCAACGATGTCGGCTCAGTGATGCTCGAAGAAAATGTAGTCCGCGCCGCAGGCGTGACTAATTGCACGACCGAAGAAGAATTACGCCGCATCATCCGCGACGCCGGATTCCGTCCCGCACAGCGGGACACGCTGTACCGGCAGTACTTTCTAAACTAACGAGTTCCGTGAAAGAGCGGCCCTTCCAGGGCCGCTTCTGATGGCCAATGACAAACACGGGCTTTGGCCCGAGGTTTTTGAAATGTCATTTCCGATCAAGACTTGTGTCGTTTGCGGCGAAGAATTCGAACTGAAACCCGGCAAGCCGGGTTTCGCCAACCGCTGTCCCGAATGCAGTGAAGAAGACTCCGCCAATGCCGGCCCCAAATCTCCCGAAGGATGGAAGTCCGACAAAGGCGCCAACGCCGCTCGCCGCGAAGCCATGCGCAACCTACTCTATCGCAAAGACAGCTGACATTTGTCCTCTGTGTTCCCCTGTGCCCTCCCGGGTTGTTGTACGCGCATGCGGAAACCAGCATCGCGAGAGCAAGTGCGCAGAAGGCTCGCGATGCTGTACGCCCGCGCAATCCGTGCAGCAATTTGTGGGAATCTGACGGAACGAGGAGAGAAGATGCAGGTGAGGACTCAGCAGTGCCGCACTTACTGCTTCAAAATCCAACTCGATACTTTCTCCAGCGCAACCGGTGACATGGTCTCTTCAATCTGCGCGTACTCAGCCGGCGCGCCGGTCTTCGCTGTCTGGAACAAATGATTCAGTCCCGGCAATTCATCGATCTCGAAATGCCTGTTGCCCGCGTCTTCCAACGCCTTGCGAATGGGCGGAAGATTCTGGCTCGGCAGCACCTGCTTATCCAGTGATCCGTTGATCGCCAGCACCGGGCATGTCACCTGCCGCAGCGCCGTCGCCGGATCATACGTCAGAAAATATCGGAACCACACGGAAGTAAACTGCCGGATCTCCATCCCGATTTGTGCTTCGGTTCCTCCTCCTGCCATCTTCTCGCGCAGTTCTTTTTCCAGCACCGCCTGATCCTTTTCCGTTTCGATGACCCGGATCACCTCGCGTTGCTTGGCGGCACTCTCGGCGGCGTCTGCCGGCTTCCTCCCGCTGGCCACGTCGATGGCTTCCATCTGCGCCACAATCACCTGGTCTCCCGGCACACCCGTGCCCGCCATCATCACGATGTACGCCACATCTTTATTACGCGCCGCCACCATGGGCGCGATAACTCCACCCTCGCTGTGGCCAATCAATCCAATCTTGTGCGGATCGATTTCCGCGCGTGTCTTCAGATACGCCACGCCGGCCTCCGTATCTGTGGCAAAATCCGCAGTCGTTGCCTTCGAGAAATTTCCCGTCGACTTGCCCGTGCCACGATCATCCGCCCGCAGCACCGCAATCCCATGCCGCGTCAGATAGTCCGCTAAGATCAGAAACGGCTTATGCTCCAGCAGCGTCTCGTCCCGATCCTGCGGGCCTGATCCAGTAATCAGCACGACTCCAGGAAACGGTCCCTTGCCCTGCGGAATGGTCAGGGTCGCCGCCAGCGTCACGTCTTGCACTTTGTTTTCATACGTGACTTCTTCCTCGCGATACGGATACGGCCGCACCGGATTCTGCGGCCGCTTCGGTTCCAGGTCCGCGAGATTCTTTACTGGCTTCAGAACCAGTGGCATCGCGCTGCCCTGCGTCCACGTGCCATCGATCGACGACAAATCCGCTGCGATCTTGCCCTCGAATACTCCGGCGATGTTGTTCACTTCGATTTTCAGCGAGGCCCCATCGCGCGTCACCGACGAGGTCGACATCCGCTTCACCCCCTGGTCGAGACTGTCTAGAGTCGCCGACAGACCCTCGTCCGTGTTCACGATGTGAAATACGACGCGGAGGCCGATCGTTCCGGTATCGATCGTTCCCAGCCACGCCCCGTCGATGTCGGAGGGCTTAACCGGCGTGTGCTCAACTTCGGCCTGGTCCTTCAGGCGTTTGAGGACGAGCGGTAGTGTGCCACCACCTTGCGTCCAGGTTCCATCGATGGAAGAAAGATCGGCCGCGATTTTTCCCTCGAACGCGCCGCCGATGCCTTTCGCTTCGATCTTCAGAGACGTGCCGTTGCGCGTGACCGATGACGTGGGAATCCCTTTGCCACCCTGATCGGGACTGTCCATCGTAGCGATCAGTCCGTCTTCGGTGTTCATGATGTGAAACACGACCCGCAGCTTGCTCATTCCCGTGTCGAGCGTGCCCATCCACGTTCCATCGATGTCAGATGGCTTTGCCGGCTTGTGTTCAGTCTTGATCGGTGCGGTGGCACGCTTGAACTCGAGAGGCAGAGGTTTCACTTGCGACCAGGTCCCCGAAATCGATTTGCCATCAGCGGCGACGGTTCCCTCGTAGGTTCCCTGTACAGCCGTGACGTCGAGATTCAATTTGGATCCCTTGAGAGTCGCCGATTTGACGGGAATGCCGTTAGCGCCTTGATCGACGCTGTCGAGAGTGGCCGTCAAGCTCCCGTCTGCCGCTTTCGTGATACGCAGCACGAGCCGCAATTCGCCCATGCCCGTGTTGAGCGTCCCCTGCCAGTCGCCCGCAATATCCTGCGCGCGAGCAAGCGTTGCGCCCATGACCAGAACGAAGAGAATGAATACGCGTTTCATGCACAGCCCTCCTAAGGCAAAAGAATTGTTAGAGCCGGGTGCCCCACCCTTCTCGCGCATTTTGCGAGAGGGTGGAGATCTTGACTTCTCATGCACCAATCACATCAGATCCCGACACGACGCAACACGCCATTTACTCCGCCGCATTCAATTCGTCGATCATGCGTTGCAAACACCGCGCGGCCCGCATATTCATCTTCCAGATCACGAAAAACATCCCGGCGACGATCGCGTCCATTAATGCCAGTCCCGCCCATGCCGCCGGACGCTGAACCTTAATCGCATATCCGATGGTGTACACCACGAATCCCGGAACCAACGGAGCCAGATACCAGGACCAAACGTTGCGCACCACCGCGCGCTGCCGCTCCAGTTCGCCGCGATAGAGCCGCAGGCTAGTCAGTGTGTCCACTCCGCGGGGCAAACTCGTCGCTGAGCCTTTGCGGTGCAGTTGCACCACAATCCACAGCATGGCTGCGATAAACAACCCAAACGTCACGCGGGACAGCACATCGTGAGCTGTGGCAAAAAAATACCCAAAGAGAGCCGCAGCAATCAGCGATGCCACATACTCCCGAACATTCCTCCACATGATTCTGCGCTCAAACTTGGCCGCGCGCTGATGAATGATTTCAGCCGACATTTTGACCCCCTCCACGGGCTGGTCCTGCCAGATTTTCTGCACGGGATTCTGTACTTCCATCATGATTCGCTCCCTCCCTGCTGAAACTGGCGCGCCAGCATGTTCTTGATGCGATGAATTTTGGTCGCGACGTTCCCCGCTGACAGTCCCGTGATCTCTCCAATCGAAGCCGCGTCAAGCCCTTCCAGATAAGAGAGAATCACGTGCCGGTCGATCGGCTTGAGACGTTGAATCAGAGTGAGCAGCCGATCGAGCGCGTGCCCGCGATCGGCCGCACTCTGTCCGCTGTTCGCGTCCGGAAGATTTTCTAGTTCTTCCAGCCCGAGCAGTTCCTGCCCTCGCGTGCGTCGCTGCCGCAGCACATGCGACGCGCCCACGTTATGAGCCACGCGATAGATCCATGTCCGCAGCGAGCAACGCCCGTCAAATCCGTCAAAGCTTCGCCACAGCGCGACATGAATCTCCTGCACCAGATCGCGCCGCAGATCCGCGTCCGCCTCGTAAGCCCGAGCCAGTCTCTCCAGCGCCGCGCCATACGTCTGTGCGGCCTCGCTATATAGTTCGTCCTGCGCGGATGTCATTCTGGATACCGCCGCCGGAATGGCGTCAATTGCACTCACAACTAGGTAGTCGATGGAAGTGGACGTTTCTTACACGGAAATCTTCACGACATGTGAAATGGTGTTGCTCTAAGCGTCCGGTCGCATGGAGTATATTCCGACCGTAGCGTAGGCGTCCCCGCCGGGTGTGCTGTTAGGCGTCCCGCCCTCGTGACCACACGATTCGGGTGTTGATGCGCCATTGGGAGTGGCAGCAAACGACGCTGCGGCAGAAAGACTATCAGTGCGGCACAGTCTTTGAGTGGACGGCGGGAGCGACGCGGTAGAAGTGAACCGATACGACTTGCTTCTGAGGAATCGTCATATCCGCGGGGCGAACTCAGTTCGAGCTGCCAATTGAACTGGCCGGTTGCAGAACGGCTTCTGGCGCCTCGAATTCGATGGGTTTGTTGTAATCGGAATAGGAGTAGTGGCCGCCTTCCATCGTCATCTCGTACGGCAGATGATCGTCCAGGCCGATGCATATCGAGCCTTTCTGCGAAGAGAGAACGGTCCTTTGGTCGAACTTCCATTCCCGGCAGCGGACGCCGTTGACGGTCTTCTTGTCGCCTCTTTCCGTGATGGCGTGGCTGATCATGGTGTACATGTCGGGTAGCAGATCGCGAACCGTGCCTCGTGCCACGTTGTCGCAATACCACTTGGCGGAACCGCGGTCGCCGGCGTACCCGGTGTTCTCCCACGATCCGTCGCGGTCATGGATGTATCTCTGGTCGCCCACCAGCAACTCTTCCTGGTTCATCTCGAAAGGAGAATCGGTGCTGGATTGCTGATCCTGAGAGTGCTCGTGGACAATCACCCGGTTGCAGTCCACTTCCCATAGCCTAACCGAATGCTGGGTGCTCGACGCGCTCTCACTATAGGCACCGCGAAAGCTTTTAACCTGCTTCATCGCTTCCAGCGTTTTGTGAAACTCGGTGTCCCCGCTGGTCGGGTTCACGGCCTGACCCACAGCCCAAAAAATTACGCCCGCGCCCAGCAGACACGCGCCAATCCAAAGCCAACGACGATTAACCATGACAGGTCCTCTCCCAATGCAACGCTCGCGGCTAGGTTAGTAGACAGAATCGGCGCGTGAAAGTTACTGATGTACCTGAACGGGCAGCTGTGTGATAAGTCAAGTTATCTGCCGTGACCTAAGGGGCTTTCGGATGGCTCATGGAGGGGTTTGACTGTAGTGCAATGTTTCACCAACAGAGTTAATCGGGCCACACGGTAGGCAGCGTCGTCAGCCGAGTCTTCAAAATCCTATTCCGACTCCTTGCTCAGATGACCCGGCGCGGACGCTCTGGGATTCACACATGGCTCGGTCATAGAGAAGCCGTTTTGAGATTGCTTCTAGGGGCGTGTTACGGTCGGCGTACAGGAGTAATGGGCTTAGAACGACAAACAGAGCAAGTCGGTGAACCGGTAGTTTCACACGAAACTGACTGGAATTGATCTTATTCCACGGCGAGTTGGATGGCGCAGGCCCAGTTCTGATCGATGAGCCCTATCGAGATTCAGTTACCCGGCCTTGTGAAACAATGAACGACGGTGGGTAGTGGTCATTGCTCGGCTGGAGCGCACACATATGCGAAAAATTCGTTTATGCAGTTGCGATGAGCCTGGATGGCCACATAGCAGGGCCGAACGAAGAGTACGACTGGATTGGCACGGACACGGAAGTCGATTTCGCCGCGTTTTGGTCGCAATTCGATGTGCTGCTGATGGGCAGGCGAACCTTCGAGCTCGCCATCCGTAAACGAGGTGAAGCGGCTTTCACGGCTTTCGCCGGAGTTACTTCCATTGTTTTCTCGCGGACTCTCAAACAGCAAGAGCACCCCTACGTCACTGTCGCGCCCGAGTTGAATGCAGGTTGGGTAAGAGATCTGAAGGCTCAAACCGGAAAGGACATTTGGTTGTTTGGTGGTAGCAACCTGTTCCGCTCTTTTCTTGATGCTGGCCTCGTAGATGGCGTCGAAGTTGTTGTCATACCTGTGTTGTTGGGAGCCGGAATTCCATTACTTCCCCCTCCTTACAGTCCCACCAAACTGCGATTGGTTAGCCATCACCTCTACCGTTCAGCGAGAGTGTCGCTGTCATATGAAGTACAGTGCTGAGCGCGCTCCCAATACGCTACGCTTCGGCGTTCACTTCTCCTGATCTATCGACCGAAGCTGGTCTTGAATTTTACCGCGCAAGTCGTATTTGCCGACCGAGCCGCTTCCCGGGTAGTGAAAATTGAAGAAGACCCGCGAGTCTTTCCGGCGCACCAGTTCGGGAGTAACCAAAGGATCCGGGTCCCTGTTGCCCGAAGATACCCCGTAAAGGTCAGCAATCGGCCTTTCAATTCGTGCGTGGCGACGCACTGGCGAGCGTGAGAATCGCTCCGCCAAATAGCAGGGTATCCGCGAAGTAGTTGATCCCGTCCACCTTGACGTCGGTGCTCGGGTCGGCCAGCGAAACGATCAGAATCGGCCCATAGATGAACAAGACCAGCAGCAGAATCCAGGAGCCGAGATAGGTTGCTGCCATGCGCGTCTTCTTGGCCAGGAGAATGCTTACCCCGGCAATCAGAAGAATCGCGCCTGTCAGATAACCAACGAGCAGCCGCCCCGGAATCCACAGAGGCATCATTTTTTCGAGGGGGACTCCGGGCACACCTGCTGGATGCAGAAAATGCTCAATCCCATAAAATATAGCGGCGATTGCGATGATCACGCGGCCCACAGTTATCAGCGCGCTTCGGCCTTGGTCGCGGCCTTGCTCGCGCCGGGCGCTTCCCGCAAGAATCCAGCCTCCGCCCGCGAACGAACTCTCGCGGAGGACATACGTCCATACAAACCTGTCTCTGGGGTGGGCGAGAGCGCCCTTGATGTCGAGCGTCACCACAAAAAGAAGCATCATGATGCCGAACAGCAGGCCGGACCAGCGCACCTGAATTCTTGTGGCAATGCTCAAGGCCGCGGCCAGCAACGCGACGCCCACGAAATACGCCCAGAACAGGCGCCACGGCATATACGAGGGCACCACTGGCAGGACAAATTCCACTCCCGAAAGATGCAGGGCGCCGAAAACCGCCAAGGGGATGGCGAAACACAAATTGCTCAAGGCCACGATCTTGTCCAGACCGCGCGCCCGCGCCACATCATTCTTCGCAGCCCACAGCGCGATCAGGAAAAGAAGGATGCCGGCGCTGCACATCGAAACTACCGTGCGAGAGATCACAAAAAATGCGGCGAGCATGGGCGTGTGCATGTGGATGTCAGGCCTAAGTTCGCGTGCTCTTATCGGGGCCCGTATTCCCGGATCAATATGGCGTCAAATTGTACAACGAAGAGTAGGGGGATAACTCGAGGCGCCCGCTCTGACTTGGGTTTATCCGCGGAGAGTTGCAAACAGGCGGAACATCGACACAATATCAGCCGTTCTTGACGGCACGTGATGAGGTTCCGATGGTGGAACTCTTGCGTGAGGGTAGTCGTGGCGAAGAAGTTCGCCGGCTGCAAAGGAATCTGAATGCCGCGCTCGCCAACCAGGTAGTCATTCTGGACGGCAAAAATATCCTGCCGCTGGAGATGGGGACGGCATATTCGGCAAACGCACCAAGGCTGCCTAAGACCGCGGGTGGGATTTCGATACATCCTCCGGGCCTGGAGTCGTTTCTTAAACACAAGCCTACCAAGATCGGGTCAACAAGTACCCCTGAATTCTGGCTGTTTGGGAGCAAAATGGACTTTTTCCACAGCCACGCACTGTTCACTTTCGTTGCCTATCTGTCTGTCCGTCACTCGTACGCCATCCAAATGTGGGATGAAACTTTCCCGTCATATCCGAGTTTTTGATTTGACCCGAAATTTGCTCAAACCTTGGGAGTAGCGCCACGTCTAACCCCCGATGTAATTTCCGAAAACGGATCAACACAAGGAGCACTCCACCATGAAACGTTCTTCGCTGGCGCTGGTTGCGGTCACTCTGCTGGCTGCCGTTGGAATGAGTCTTCACAGTCAGGCCCAAACGCAGAATCAAGCTCCGACCCCCGCCCGCTCTCGATCCGATGAGATGTTGGACCGGTGGAACGACATTGGGAATAAACTCGTCGCGATGGCGAAGGATTTTCCCGAAGACAAATACGACTTCAAGCTGCAGAAGGACGAGCGCACCTTTGTCCTGAATCTTCTCCACGCCGCCGCACTGGATTTCGTCCTGATACGGAGGATTTCCGGATCAAAAATCGGGCCTGACTTCGGCGAGGGCGACAATCCTACGCGCGATGCTTTCAAGACCAAGGCCGACGTGGTCAAGTTTGTGCAGGAGGCTGTCAAGGACGGAGCGCAAGTGATTCAACAGCAGGGCGACGCCGGGCTGGACAATACGACGAAATTTTTCGGCAACCGGATGGCCCACAACTCCAACATCTGGATGTTCGCCATCGAGCATAGCGGCGAACACTATGGCCAGCTTGTGGTCTACTATCGCGCAAACAACCTGGTGCCCCCGGATTCGCGGCGTTGATGCGGTAATACGGTCCTTGAAAATTCAACACCGCAATTCCTGACTCCCTCATTGTCGTCCCTACCGCGACAGTTAATCCAGGCCGCCAGCAATCGTCTCAACTGGCGAAATATCGCGACAGCAATCAAGCCACCCTCGCCGCAGCGGTGCGCTTAGGGCGAACAAACGGCGCAAACTTGCGCTATGGCATGTTCTCGTCAGTTATCACTCTGTCGATGAGCGAGCAGCCAAAATTCGACACGGCGAAACGGTGCAAATAACGAGCAAGGAGCACAACGGTCGCATCGGTGCCTTCGTGGGAATCAACGGTTCGGATTCCTCCCGAACCTACACGGTTGAGTTCAGGGATGGCAGCGACTCGAGATTGCTGAGGATTGTTTGTCCAAGTCCGAGAACGCCGATTAAGGGGCGACTGCGACTCGCTCACCTTTTCACTTGCGTTCCTGGTTCTCACGGCGGTTACCGTGACAGCGTGCTATCTCCCGCCACGAAGAGCGATGTCAATGAACCCAATGAGCGTGTTGCGCTCGGAATAGTGACAAAACCGTCGTATTACCCGGCGAAGCGATCGTCCCGAGCCCTCTGTGCCCTCTGTGGTGAGTTGTTTTCAAAGATCGGACCAGAATGTGTACAAGACCCAAAGGACCGAAAACCGTGCCCGGCGTGTCTTTTAACGCTTGGGTTCGGCAACGGCGCGCGATAAAATGGCATGGACGGTTCTCTCCCAACCTCCCCAACTGACCTCATGAAACTGGCTCTCGCACTCCTGTTGAGCGTGTTGTTGAGCGGAGGTGTGTTCGCGCAGGATGCAACGAAATCGCGCGCGACCATCGAAGGCATCGTCACCCGCGATCCCGACAGCCAGCCGGTCAAGAAGGCTCTGATTGAACTGATCGCTGACAATCAGGCGCAAGGCGGCAACTACACCACGCTCACCGGTCCCGACGGCGCATTCCGCATCGAGAACATCATGCCCGGCCGTTATCACTTGTTCGCCGAACGTAGCGGATTCCTCGACACTGACAAACAACGTGGCCGCACCGACGGCAGGATTCTCACTCTCACTGCCGGTCAGGAACTGAAGGATCTGCATCTCCGCCTGCAAGCTGCCGCCGTCATTCGCGGCCGCGTGACCGACGAAGAGGGCGATCCGCTTCCCAACGCCGAGGTCACTGCGCTGCATCAGACTTTCGTTGCGGGACACAAGCACTGGGAGCAGGCTGGAGCCGAGCGCACCAACGATCTTGGCGAATACCGGATCGCGAATTTGACTGCAGGGAATGTCTACATTTCCGTCAGCCCGCCGCCAGATTTCAAGAGCCTGATCGAAAACGCCGGCACGGCAGCGGATGCGCGCAACCCCAGGGCAGACCCCTCAGCGTCAACGACCTATCAAACGACGTATTATCCGGGCACGGCAGATCGCAGCCAGGCCACGCCAATTCCGTTGCATCCCGGAGACGAATTCCCCGCGAATTTCACGCTGACACCAAGTCCGAGTCTCAGCATTCGTGGATCGGTGGTGAACGTGCCGCCGCGGGCATCGGCGACGATCATGCTGCAGTCGCATGATTTCAGCCTGGTGCTGAATGGTGCCGAGATGCACAAGGACGGCAGCTTCGTCATCCACGACGTCTCGCCCGGCAGTTACACGATCCTTGCGTCGATCGAAGGATCGCCGGTGCCGATGACTGTCCGCCAATCGCTGCAGGTCGGATCCACGAATGTCGAGGGGCTGCGCCTGTCGCCGCAGCCGGGAACTACCCTGCAAGGACGCATGCGGGTGGAAGCGCGAAACGCCGGCGGCCGCTTCGATCCGGACCGGGTTTTCCTGGCTCTGCAATCCGTCGACAGCGAGCAGGACGAAGGCATGCTTGCCGGCCGCGAGAGCTTCTCCAACCTGGCGCACGTCGCTCCCGACGGAAGCTTCCAATGGACGGACGTTCCAGCCGGCTCCTATTACGTGCAGGTGATGGGCGACACAACGGCCAACGAACGCTGGTTCGTGAAATCGGTGATGACCGGCGGCCGCGACGTCAACGAGTCCGGAATCACCGTCGATGGGGGCACGGTCTCGCTGGATTTGGTCATCAGCGCAAACGGAGGAGTGGTCGAAGGGGTCATAGTCGATCGCAAAGGCGAACCGGTTGCGAATGCTCTGGTCGTCGCGGTCCCGGAAGCGCGGATGCGCTCACGCATCGATCATTACCGTAAGACCGTCGCCGATCAGACTGGTAGATTCAGCCTGCGCGGACTTCGTCCGGGAGACTTCACGGTCTTCGCCTGGGAGAGCGTGGACGGCGAAGCATTCTACAACCCCGACTTTTTGAAACTGTACGAAGGGCGGGGACGTGCACTGCCCGTGAGCGAGTGCGACCACACGAGTCTTCAACTCCAAGCGATTCCGGAAGCGACTACAAACGAGTGACCTACCCTTTAGCCCCGTCCTGCCTCGCGTTCCTTGCCCTGCTTCGATTGCTATCTTTCGTTACTTGAACCCGGAACATCCAGCGGCTAATTTTGGCGCATGATACCACGCTGGTTTCTTGTCATCATCCTGATCACGGTAGTGTTTGCTTGTGCCGAGTCGTCGTTCGCAGACAGCGATGGATATTACTGTACGTCTGCCGGCTACCTCGCCTACGAACTGAGAGAAGGGTTGACTCCCGGTATCAAGGGCCACGTGCTTCGTGTCGTGCGCTACGAAGCTGGTCGCGGTATCTATTCCGCCGGAGAGGTGATCCTAAAGGATTTTCAGGTTCACTCCATCAACTGCAGCGCGGGCCGAGTTGAAATCTCTGGATGGGACAGAGTGTTCATAGCCTATGTGGTCGAAATTAGCCCACCCACGGGTCTCCGCATCGCGGAGCACAGCGACGATTCTGCTCGGCAGTTCGACTATCGCAAAGACCCGCCGGAACCACCGAATCTCGCAAGGTACGCTCGGCTTGAGACCGTCAAACTGGACTCGTCGGATGCAGACCACAGTTATGATCTGGTTGGTACCCGCACGACGACCCAGGTAAAGGGCGACGAATCGAGCCCAGCTTGGGAAACCCACTACCATACGGAATTGGTACAACGAGACCGCAAGGGCACCATTTTGCAGCGGGTCGTTTTGTTCGACCTATCCGATATCGGTCAGGATTGTGGAGACTAACCGCGAACTGAGGCCCAACACCGACTCATCTCACAATCGGTGACTCATTGTCCGCAGACTTGGAGTCATCCGCGTGAATCTTGCCATCGTCTTCGGCGTAGAAGGAGCGGTGCGTCGAGTCGAGAACTTTTGGCATCATCGTGAGAATATAGCTGTCCTTCTTTCCCTTGAAGCCTACCGTGTAGTCGCCGCGGTTAGGGTTTACCATGCGCTTGGTAAAGCTTCCGGAATGGACGAGTTCAGTGAGTGCGGTAGCGTAGTGTCCGTATTGTTTGTTGAACGCCTTCTGCGCGCGGATGACACCGCGCATGTAGGCGATGGCCACGAATTCGGAATCGGATTTCGCAGGATCACCCTTGTATTTCGGAGTATAAGCAGATTCGGGCGCGGTCAGCGGTGGCGCGGATTCTGACTGCTGGGCGAAGGCTGAGGCGGCAAATGTGAGTATGAAAGCAGAGAGAATTAGTGCAGGACGGTTCATTCTGGCTCCGTTGGAAGGTTTCCAATATTTCACCATGGCGTCGCAGAGATGCCGAGAAAAATCGTGAAACGGTGGTTCTTCGGTGTCTCCAAGCCTCCAGGCGGAAATTCAGCGCGTAAATTCATGTTACTCCCGTAATTTCCCTATGGTCACCTTCTCTTTGCATTGTGACGAATTATTACTATGCTGGGTATAAGAATTTAGGCCCACAGGGAAAACTATGAAAGCAGCAGTCGCCAAGAAACCAGTCATCCGAATCGCGGTGGTGGAAAGCGATCCATTACGCTTTGTCGGGTTCCGCGCATTGTTCGACTCAGAACCGGAGTTCGAACTCGTCTCCGCGGGGTTGCCTGAGATCAGCTTGCTGCAAGGCATCGACCTCATCCTGCTCGGGAACCGTTCCGGGCAAAACCTGTTCGACGTGATGGCCAGCCTGAAGGCTACGCGGCCGGACCTGAAGATCATCGTCACCGGATCGGGGATTGATGAGGAAACGATTCTGAAGGCGATTGCGTCGGGAGCCAAGGGCTACGTAGACGAGGCTGCTCCACCGTCGGAATTCGCGCAGGCGATCCGCATTGTGCATCAAGGATCGGTTTGGGCTCCGCGCCGGGTGCTGTCGATGTTCATCGAGCGCGTATCGTCGGCGCCGGGGCGAATCTTCCCGGCGGGACGAGTCACGTTCACCGATCGCGAGAAGGAAGTTCTCGAGATGCTGGTGGCGGGACGCTCGAACAAAGAGATTGGCGGACAACTCGGGATTGAAGAGCGCACCGTGAAGGCTCACGTCGCCAAGCTGATGCGCAAGGTGGGCGTGCAGAACCGCATCGCGCTGTCTGTGCACGCGATTACACATTCTCTGGTGACCGCGAAATAAGTTTGAGCTGCGAGCCTCGAGCTATGAGCTCCGAGCAAACCGGTTCGGAGAAGATTCTTGAAGGTAGGGCAAAGCACCCGAGATCAAAGGACTCATAGCTCACAGCTCGTGGCTCATAGCTTTCACCTGACGTAATCTGTAGGGCACTTACCTTCGTAATCTTGCCGCTAGCGGCCACCTGCCGCATACTCGCTTCACCTACCACAGAACCTGGGAGACGGGGTTGAGAGTGGCGATTAGGGTCACTGCTTTCAGCCCCGCATTTTTTTGCCCACCTCAGACGTAATTCCCCAGAGTCCTCTCCGCTGACCGCCGTCCAACTTCCGCATGATCATTTACAATCCAAGGAATAGATCCCAGTCATTCGTGTGGTGAGGCATATGAAAAGACTATGGCTGTTGGCGGTTGTGCTGGCCCTTTCTTCATTGACGTTTGCCGCGGATGAGCCGAAAGAATCCAAGGCCACAGATCGCGTGCAATCGGCCGCAGATGTTCTGAACGAAATTCAGTCGGCGCCAGATTCCGGTGTTCCGGAGGAGATTCTCGGACGTGCCGAGTGCGTGGCGGTGGTTCCGTCGATGCTGAAGGGCGGCTTCGTTGTGGGCGCAAAGTACGGTCGCGGGGTTGCCAGTTGCC
>Ga0209580_10000291_pt1 | contig 29736 bp, 22 predicted proteins | sample Coa_R1_5_FD_187153 | JGI IMG/M metagenome (GOLD analysis project Ga0209580, IMG submission 187153) | Surface soil microbial communities from Centralia Pennsylvania, which are recovering from an underground coalmine fire - Coalmine... | ecosystem: Environmental > Terrestrial > Soil >... | reverse complement strand
GGACGCCGAATGAATAATGCTGTCATAGGGGCAGTCGTGTTGCCGGGAGTAGTGCCGTTATTGCTGTTCCTGGTATTCACCTATCTGCACGAGCAGAGCCGGCAGCCGTATTTCCGCGCGTGGCAGTTCGCATGGGCGGCCTATACCTTGCACTTCGGCCTCGACGCCTGGTCGAAAGCCTGGGGAAGCAACAACGTCCTGGATCTGATTGCCGCGCTATTGCTGGTGGCCATGGCACTTTGCATCCTCGTCTCCACCCGCCTGACTCGCCGCCTCACAACCTCGGAGCGTAGAGAGGCTTGGCGCCTGAGGTGGTACGAGATCGTCGCGGGAACGGTGTGCGTTGCTCTCGCTTTGTGGGACTTGAAGTTGATGGGCAGCCCGGGGATGCATCCCAACTCACATCTCCACTTAGGCATCGGAATCGCGACAGTTCTGGCCTATAGTTCCTTCCACTTTTATCTGGCTGCTCAACGCCGGAGTTCCCCGGCCTTTTACCTGCTGTTTTTTTCTTTGGCGCTGTGGGCAGTGCTGATGATGGTCGGCCAATTCCGCCCCGGCTTGTCGGAAATGTTCGGCGTCTCAGGCCAACTTGGTCCGCTCCCGCAAATGGTACTTGGCATCGCCATGGTGATGGTGCTGTTTGAAAACGAGCGCAATGCCGTCCAGGAAAACGCGCTGGCCTTTTCCAAACTGGACGTCGATCCTATGCGCTTGCTCTCGGCCCGAGATCTGGCGCCCAGCATGCAGAATATTTTGGATCGGCTGGTGGCACCACTTCCCACCAATCGCGCCGTGATCTGCATTTCGGAGCGTTGGCGCGCAGTGCTGCCTTCAGTCCAGCTGGGATTTTCTGCCGACTTTGCCACGAACCTCGACGCCAGTGGCGCTGGAGAATACGTCTGCGAACTGGCCTATCGGCGAGGCGGATTCGTTACCTTCCGCGACGTGCCGGAAATGTCGGAGCCGCTGCCAGTTTTCCCCGGCGGGCGCTTCGAGCAGTTCCGCCGCGCCATGGAAGCCGAGAACATCCGCAACGTGACCGCGGTCAGTCTGCAAACTCGCGAGCACAATTTCGGGGTAGTCCTCTTCCCTCATGCGGAACGCCGTCTATTCGGCGATTCCAACTTACGTTTGCTAATCGGGTTGTCGCTGCAGATCGGGCTTACGCTGGAAAACTACGTCGTCATGCACGACGCCCAGCGCCGGACGAAAGAATATTTGCTGCTCACGCAAATCGGCCAGGCCATCAGTTCGCGGCTCAATCAGCAGGAAGTCCTGCGCACCGTACAGAAGGAACTGGGCCAAATCTGCGATACCTCGAATTTCTACGTCGCCTTCCAGGAGGGCGACAACATCGTCTTTCATCTCGAGGTTGAAGACGGACAATTCCTCCCTCGGCGGCAACGCCCGGTGGACAACGGTTTGACCGAGTACATGTTGCGCACCGGCCAGCCCCTGCTGATCCGCTCAGACCTCGACCGCGCACGTGAACGCTTGGGTGTCAGTTTTGTGCCCAAGCGTCCTTCCAAATCTTTCTGCGGCACGCCTATTCTGGTGAATGGTAAGCCCACTGGGGTCATGGCTGCCATGAGTCCCACGCGTGAATACCTTTTCGAGCAACGCGACCTTGACGTGCTCAAAACCGCTGCCGGCCAGGTCTCCGTCGCAATTGAGAACGCCCGCCTGTTCGCAGAGGAGCGGTTCCGTTCGCGGCAGTTCGCGTTCTTGAACAATGTCTCCAAGACCGCCATCTCCAGCGAAGACGCGGAGCAGATGCTGGCGGAAATCGTCGGCCACATTCAGAAGAACTTCCGCTTCGATCACATCGGTATCGGCATTCTCGACTACGCCACCAAAGAGATCGAAATCAAGGCTGAGGCCGGCACCACCGCGCGCGAGACGGGAAAGAAAATTCCAGTAAGCGCGGGAATCATGGGCAAGGTGGCGCGCACCGGAGAGGCTGTCTTGACGAATGCCGCTGATCCCGGCCAACTCCAAGCCCTGCTGCCGACCTCCCGCAGCGTGCTCTGCATTCCCATCACTTATGGCGATTCGCTGCTTGGCATTCTCAACGTGGAGAGCGAGCAGGAGCGCGCCTTCTCCGAAGAGGACCGGCTGGTGATGAATACGTTGGCTGACCTGCTGGCGACCGCGCTTCACAACTCTTTCGTCTTTCAGAAACTGCAACAGCAGTCGATTACCGACGGGCTCACCAGCATCAAGACGCGCCGCTTCTTTTGGGAAGCGCTCATGGCCGAGTGGAAGCGCGCTTCCCGCTCGGGACGTCCATTCTCCGTGGTGCTCATTGATTTGGACAAATTCAAAGAGGTCAACGACACCTTCGGCCATATGGAAGGCGATCTGGTTCTTGCACGCGTCGGAAGACTGCTCGAGCAAAAGTGCCGGCAATCGAACGTCGTGGCCAGATACGGTGGCGATGAATTTGTCATCCTCATGCCCGAAACCGGAGTCGAGCAGGCGCAAATCCTGGCCGAGCGCTTGCGGCTGTGGCTCGCCACCGATCCCATGTTGAGCGAGCACAAGATCACCGGCAGCTTCGGCGTGGCCAGTTTTCCTTTGCATGGGCTGTCGGCGGAAGACATCATCCGAGTCGCCGACGCTGGAATGTACGTCTCGAAGAAAGCCGGCGGAGACCGGGTTTCAAGTGCCGAGGGTTACGGCCAGGACCAGGAAGACGTCGTGCAGCGGCAACTTGTTTCGGGCTACATCGAGGGCTTCCTGCAGCGCGACCGCACCGGGCCGGAGCAGGTCGAGGAGTTGGTGGCAACGCTGCGCAAGTTGTCGGCCGGCACAGAGCAGAAGAATCTTCCGTTGCTGCGCGATTCAATCGAGGCTCTGGCACGCGCCGCAGAATCGCGAGAGTTGAATGCGCCCGGACATGGCGAAGCCGTCGCTCAGTATTCGGCAATGATTGGACGGGCGCTGGGCTTGTCGCCGGAAGATGTTCATGAGTTAGCCTTCGCCGGGCGGGTTCATGACGTTGGAAAAATTTTCACTCCTGAAAATGTGCTCAATCGCCAAAGTTCGCTCTCAGAAGAAGAGTTTCATCACGTGAGAATGCATCCTCAAATCGGCGGCGAAATCCTCAGCACGCTTCCGAACGGAGAACGTGTGCAGCGGGCCGTCGAATGCCATCATGAGCGTGTCGATGGCAGCGGTTATCCCTCAGGCCTGCGCGGCGAAGAAATCCCGCTCTGGGCGCGGATCATCGGTGTCGCGGATGCGTACGTGAATCTCACCAGCGACCGCGCACTCGCTCCCGGCAAAACCAGCGAACAGGCAATTGCAGAAATCGAGAAAGCCAGCGGCGTGAAATACGATGGCATGCTCGTGCGCGTTCTCACCCGCGAGCTGAAATCCGAACGCAGCCTTCCTGGGCTGGGCGGTTAACAGCCGCACGAACAGCGCAAAGTCCTGCATTTGCCAAACCGGGGCTGCAGGCCCGAAACTATCACACTATGCCTGTGGCCCTGTCTACAGAAGGGAAAGTCGCCCTCGTTACCGGAGGCTCGCGCGGAATCGGCGCTGCGATTGTCCGCATGTTCGTGCAGGCGGGAGCGCGAGTTTTTTTCAACTACGAAAAAGCTAAAACTCACGCGGAGGCGCTCATCGATGAATGTGGTGCCACGAATTGCGCAGCCACCGCTTGCAGCTTGCATAACAGCAAGTCCGCGCACGATTTAGTCGCCGCTTGCGTTTCCCGCTTCGGTCGGCTCGACATCTTGGTGTCTAACCACGGCATCTGGCCACCCGAAGACATGCCCATAGACCAAATGTCGGACGAGCAGTGGCACAAAACAGTTGCCGTAAACCTCGACGCCGTTTTCGGCCTGATCAAGCATTCCGTCGCGGAGATGAAGAAGCACGCCAGCGCTAAATCTCCTGGCCATATCGTGCTGATCAGTTCGACTGCCGGGCAGCGCGGCGAGGCCTACCATTGCGACTATGCCGCTACAAAAGGGGCGCTCATTAGTATGGTAAAAGGACTCTCCACGGAACTGGCGCCACGGCATATTTACGTGAATTGTGTCGCCCCCGGCTGGGTTGACACCGACATGTCCCGCTCGACCCTGGACGATTCCGAAAAAGCGAAGAAAGTATTGAGCACGATCCCGCTGGGGCGCGTCGGCACTCCGGATGAGATTGCCGCTCCCGTTCTGTTCCTGTGCACCCCCGGAGCAGGGTTCATTACCGGTGAGGTCTTTAACGTGAATGGCGGCGCGGTGCTCGTAGGATGAGGCCGGTGTATCCAAGCAGCCGATCACCATCTGGATTGCGTCTAAGATAGTAAGAGATGAAGTATGTCCCCACGATCTTATTGCTGACGGCGCTCATGTTCGCACAGGGCACCCCCTCTGGCGCTCCTGATCAAGGCAACTCTTCCATCCCAGTCGATCAAGAGAACGTTCGCAAAGCGAAAGCAGTCCTCGACCAAAGTATTCAGGCGCTTGGCGGAGCAGCCTATCTGAACTGGAACGATATGACGCAGGAAGGCCGCGGCTACAGCTTCCATCATGGAGAGCCCAATAGCCTGGGAACTCTTTTCTGGCGCTTCAAGAAATTTCCTGATAAGGAGCGCGTCGAACTCACCAAGAAGCGCGATGTGATCGAAATCTACAACGGTGACAAGGGATACGAGATCACCTACAAAGGCGTCCGTAATCAGGACGAAAAAGACGAGCTCGCGCCCTACTTGCGCCGCCGTCATTTTTCGCTGGATGTAGTCTTGCGCCAGTGGCTGAACCAGCCTGGCATCGCGCTGTTTTACGAAGGTCAAACCGTGGCCGCGCAAAAAGAAACTGACCAGGTCACAATCATGAATGCGAAGAATGAGGCGGTGACGCTGAATTTCGACATCAACAGTCACCTGCCGGTGAAGAAAAGCTTCGTGTGGCGCGATCCTATCGATAAGCAGCGGAATGTTGAAGAGGAAATTTACGACAACTACCGTCTAACCCAGGGTATTATGACGCCCTACGACGTCACCCGCACATTCAACGGGGACATGGCTTCGCAATCCTTCCTCACCAATGCGACCTACAACCAGAACCTCAGCGACACCATGTTCGATCCGCAGGCTGCCTCGAGCAAACGCCGCTAAAGCAGCGTTTCCCATCTTGGGAGTAACGTTTTGTGTAAGGCCTTGGTTTCGTCACATCGGGCTCGTAAATCCTAAGTTGTTGCAAAAACACGAGTTTTGCTGCTTACGTGCCATTTTCTGGCCGAGCTACTGTGGCCAATTTGCCACATACGGATATGGAATCAGAGCTTTAGGCTAATGGCTCAGGAACAGTTCTGATTCAGGAACAAACAATTCGATCCGCCGTCCAGTGCAGTGGGATTGGCCTTCACTCCGGCGCTCCGGTCAATTTGCGGATTGTCCCCGCGCCCGCTGGAACCGGCATTGTCTTCCGCCGCACCGACCTCGACGGCTTTGAAGTTGAGGCGGTCAGCCGCAATGTTGCGCGCGTCAGTTACGCCACCAGCTTGATGAAGAAGGGCGTATTCATTTCCACCACTGAGCACCTGCTCTCCGCCTTCATCGGGATGGGCATCGACAATGCCATCGTTGAACTCGACAACCTGGAACTGCCGATTCTTGATGGAAGCGCGCGGCCGTTTGTGGATCTGGTTCGACGCGCGGGAATAAAGAAACAGCGCCGGCCGCGAACTTATATTCGCATTCTGCGCGCTCTCGAAATGCGCGACGGAAACAAATTTATCGGGGTGTATCCCGCCGACCGGTATTCGGTTTCTTACACCATCAATTTTCCGCATCCGCTCATCGGACGCGAAACTCGTGCGCTTGAGCTTACCAACGGGCAATACGTTTCGACTATCGCTCCCGCGCGCACGTTCGGTTTCTTGCACGAAGCCGACGCCATGCGACAACAGGGCCTGATCCGCGGCGCGTCGAACGAGAATGTAATTGTGTTAACCCGGGATGGTGTGGTGAATCCTCCGCTGCGTTTTGAAGACGAATTTGTGCGGCACAAGATTCTCGATTTGATTGGTGACTTGGCTCTAATCGGCCGCCAGATTCTGGGCAACGTGGTCGCGGACCGCGCCGGCCATGCCATGCACACGGCCCTTGTCTCGCGTCTTTTGCGTGACCATACCCTTTGGGAGGAGACCACGCTTTCCGAAGAAAGCGCGCCCGACTACAGCCAATCGGAAGTTTCCGTCGAGCAGGTGCTCTAAGAAACAAGCAACACCGTGGATAATCTGGCCCGCCCACCAATCGTCATGCGGGAAGCTATCTCAATCGAATAATCGTCATCCCGCGAGGATCAACGCGCACATCAAGAGCTTCCGGTGAAAGTTGAATGCTCTGGTCGCTCCCCAGTAATGTTTGGAATTGTGTGCATCCCGCCAGCGCTGTTTCGGGCATATTGATGCGCACAGCTTTCTCCTCATTGGATTTGTTTGCAATCACCAGGATGCGGATACCTGAGACCGAACATCCATGCTTCAAATTCAGTCCACGAACGTAACTCATCGTGTCGCGATCCGCCTCTACAATCTGCTGCTGGCCATCTTGAAGCTCCGGGTTTCCCTTGCGAATAGCGAGCAGGCGCTTCACCCAGTCGTGTATCTTTGCTTGTTCCGGGTCCCTTCCGGAGGCCGCAAAGGCATTGTGAACGTCGTTTGCGCTCTGATCGGGAAAACCGCCGGGGAAATTTCGCCGATTATCCGGATCTACGCCGCCTTTCATCGCAATCTCATCGCCCGCATAGATGACCGGCATGCCACGGAGAGTAAAAAGCAATGCAAATGCAAGCTCGAGTTCATCAGGGCTGGCACTCTCCTCTCCAAGAAAGCGTTTCGTATCGTGACTCCCCAGAAGTGTAGCCAGACGCTCCGGATGGGGATACAGCGTATCTTGCCCAAACAAAAGTGAGAGATTCGTCATTGGCGCGTTGTGGATCAATACATCACGCAAGACTGCGTACAACGGATAGTCGAATGGGGTGTAGAGACCTGTGTCCACGGCGGTGGTCCGGCCGCTTCGAACAACGCCTCCTGCAAAGAAGGCATTCAAAGCAGGGGGCAGGAAAATGGTGGCGTTAAAAACTTCCCCTACATCCGTCAAGTTTGGATAGAGCTGCGTTAGCTGCGTGTGGAAGTCATGCCAGAACACACGGCCAACATAGGGAAACGTGTCAATCCTAAGGCCGTCAGCCCCTGTGGACTCCACCCACCAGATCGTATTTTCGATCAGATATCTCGAAACCAGGGGGTTTTCCTGATTCATATCTGGCAGCAGATCCACAAACCAGCCCTCCAAAACATTCCGCCGAATCTGTTCGGGGGCACTAGGATCCAGCAGCGCTTGAAAGTCGCCACTCGCTACTCGGTGGTGCGCTTTTGTCCCGTGAAACCAGTCAGTGGTAGGAGAATCGGTCACCCACGGATGTGCTGGACCGACATGATTGGGAACAATGTCCAGAACCAGTTTCATCTCACTGGCGTGAAGCTGATCAGCAAGCGACTTGAGATCGCTAAGTGACCCGAAATGATCGTCGACACGATACATATCGGTCGCGCCATACCCGTGGTAGCTTTCAGCTTCGCTATTTTGATAGGCCGGAGTAATCCAAACGGTGCTAATCCCAAGATCTTTGAGGTAGTCCAGGTGTTGCTGAATGCCGCGTAAGTCTCCCCCATGCCAGGCGTGAGGCGCTTGCGGATCATATGGCATACCGGGTTGCCGGTTATTGCTCGCATCTCCGTCAGCGAAACGGTCGGTCATAATCAAGTACATGACATCTTTGGCAGAAAATCCGCGAGGCTGGCCGGCCAGCGAACGTCGCGGCGAGAGGGTATACGGCGAACGTGCCACGCCAGCCGAGTTTCGGGCCTCAAGTGTCAAGTTGCCCGGAATTGCGTTGCCGAGCGAGAGTTGAACAAAAGCCCAGTGCCCATTTGGGGAGATCTGAACTTTTCGTATCGATGCCTTGGTGCCATGGAGAGTGAAGCTCGCACCCTGTAGATTTTCGCCTCGAATCAGTAGCAGAGGGTCAGTCAGTTTCGTCCACCAATTGGGCGGATCAACCTTCGAAATCACAGGGGCCTGCGCGTAGGCATAAGACCCGAACAAGCAAAAAAGCGAACAGATTATCAGGGCTAGACCCGTACTTGGGTACCGCTTTCGGTTGCGAAATAGAATGCCCTTTAGCATAGATGTGGCCTTGGATTTGCACCGCATTCGTGAACACTCTCTTTTCTTTAAGTTGTATATTGGCGCTCTTGACTGTCCGCTCCCAACGGAGACCGACCACGCGCGGAGAATGACGCCGAGAATCTCGTTCGGCAGCGACTCGCGGGGCAAATCGTTATGGCGGATCCTAACTATAACCCAATGCAAGATCCCTACGCTTACCCAAGAGGATCGGGCGAGACGAAGTCGGCCAACCGCAATGAAGGAGCGCTAACGCACTGGCAATCACGGCCGCACACTCATCGGGTTCCCTAGAATCTTTGTGTCAACTAGAGGGACCACCCGTGTTCCTAATGCCAGGTGGTCTCCCATTTACTCAGTGCTTTATGTCCGAGAAGATGGCTTCCTGCCAATCTGGTGACGGAAAATACCAATCGCTGGCGCCAGCCTCATGATTGTTCCCTCCGGGCCCGTACCCGATTGTCGAATTCCGCCAGTAGTCGAATCCCATTTGCAGCAAGGCTCCCTCGGAAATTCTGACGCGGGTTTTCACCATGCAGCCTTCAAGATGTCCCGGGGGTAGCTTTGCGCGTGGAGACGCCGCCCAAAAATGCCAGACGCGCTCAGGGCGGCTGCCGACTCGCAGAACAACCACGCGATGATCGTCGGAATAGTCGAGAGGAATCGGTTCATGAACATCAGTTCCAAACCACGGATAACGCCGGTAAAGGCCCCCCCGCACCGCGCCTCGATCGTCGTTAAGAACAAAATCGTGTCCGTCCGTGCGGCAAATGAGTTGAGTCTGCGCGATCTCGACGGACGCATTTTTGTAGGACGACATCCCCGTATCGGCTATCACAATCCCCCACAGCATCGCTGAAGTGAACTCCGGCGGCTTGGGAACAGGATTGATGTACCCAGATTTGTAGCGGACCTCGGGCGGAATGCGAGCATCGGATTGCGCAAGCAGAGGCGCGGAAAATAGTAGCGCTGCGAGCACAAAGCTCTTAACCGCAGAGTTCGCAGAGAGCGAGATTTCGCCGAGGCCGCTGAGGCACAACCGCATACCTGAATGGTCGCACCGCGAAGTGTAGTTGGACTAAGAAAAGCGCTGCGTCAGGCAAGCTGTTCCCGAAATCGCACCGCAAACCCTCGCCGATGGCGTAGGAGACCGATTGTGTAGGGGCGGCCCTCCAGGCCCGCCCTGATTATATGCAGAGCGCCCCGTCAATACCCAACGACCGACGACCAACGACGAACCAGCCCCGAGTGTCCTCTTGTGCCAGTTGCGTTCACCGTTTGTTCCTCGTTACTATGTTTCTTCTGTGGAGGATGAATGACGACGCAAGAATTTTTCGAGCAACTGGACACCCGCATCGCGAAATATGACCTGCTTTGCCATCCCTTTTATAAGGCGTGGGCGGCCGGTGAATTGACCCGCGAGGACCTGCGCGAATACGGGCGCGAATATTATTCGCAGGTCGAAGCCTTCCCTTCGTACCTGGAAGAATTTGCCGCGCGAGTGCCCGACACATCATTGCGCCGCGTCATTCTTGCCAACCGAGACGACGAGAACGGCGCCGACGGATCGCGCGCGCACGCAGACCTCTGGCTCGATTTTGTCGAGGGCATGGGCGGAGACCGCAACCAGCACCAGGCTCTGACGCCGGAGGTCGAGAATCTGGTGAATTGGTTTCATTCGACCGCTCGCGAGGGCGCTCCCCAAGAGGCGCTGGCCGCTTTTTACGCGTACGAATCTCAGGTTCCGCGCGTAGCCGCCGAAAAAGCCCGTGGTCTGAGCGAAATGTATGGCGCGGACGAAAAGACTTGCGGATATTTCACCCTGCACACCACGGCCGACGTTTATCACTCGCGAGTTTGGCGCAATCAGCTGGCGAAGCTGGTGGAGAACAATTCCGAAGCCGCCGCCAATGCTCTCGATGCCGGGGAGAAGGCCGCGAAAGCACTGTGGAACGCGCTGGACGGGATTGAGGCGAAGCGGCTGGCACGAGCGGCATAGTTCGAGGACAAAAGACACCCAACGAAGGCTGACGATTCGGACACGATCGTTGGCCTTTTAATCTTTCCAGGCCATGAAACCCGTTCCCATCGGCACGCGCGCCCAGGCAGAAGAAACCGTCGAGTTCAAGCACACGCTGACCTCCCATCACCCCCAGCTGCCGCCGGTGTATTCCACGCCAGACATGATCCGTCTGATGGAGACGGCTGCATTTCTAGCACTTCAGCCGTATTGCGAAGGCGACGAGATCAGCGTGGGAACAGCCATCAATATCGAACACCGTGCCGCCAGCGGTATTGGCGCGAAGATCAAAGCGGAAGCGACTGTGGAAGCGTTCGATGGCCGCTTCTACACCGTGCGGGTTTCCGCAAAAGATGAAGTGCAGGAGATCGGACGCGGCACGGTCAGCCGCGCGGTGGTAAGCATGAAAGAATTTATTGAGAAGACGAATCGAGATCCGAAAAAGTGATTACGACCGATCTCATACATCGAATCAAAGTTCCGCGACTTGGGTGATGAATACCTACATTAAGGTTTTGCCTTCCCTCGTGTACCTTTGTGTCCTTGGTGGTCATACGAATTCAAACCACGAAGGACGCGAAGGCTCACGAAGGAACTTAGGTCATTCAACGCAACGCCCTTCGATTTCAGACTGCGCCCCTTTGTCTCGCGATCACGCATCTTTGCTCATTCCTCGCCAGCCTCATCATCTTCGGACACCAGCCCCACCGCGTGGCTGCGCACGGTGTAAGTGAACCTTGGATCGTTCCTCGGCGCGAAGGTTACGCGCGAAGGCCCGCGTTGCCAGACGGGAGTGGAGCAGGCTGAGTCTGGCAGGTCGGCGTCCGAGGGATCGCCGATCGGTTTCTTGAGCACCGGCTTGCGTTTGCCCATTTGCGCGACCATCGCAAATACTTTTTTGCCATCGTCAGACAGGCCGCAATACGCGGCATAATCGCGGAACCAGCTCACGGTCGAGTAATAAGCATCGAATGCAGGCAAGGGTACTGGTTGCACCTTGCCTGTGATGCGGTCCACCAGCAGCCAACCACCTCGCTCCCATCGCCACCGCGCGGACCGGCTTTCCTGCTCGCCGTTCTCGAGAGAATCATTCAGGCGAAACATGCGCTGCATCACGAACGTCCGCTCAGTTACGTCGTGGGCCGGTCCGACCGTGAATTCTTTGTTGCGTCCGTCCACGATCAGCGGCCGGATTTTCACCTCCCGCGAGTGGGTCTCATCTTCTCCGACAAACCATTTGACGGTTGTCCACTTGCCGAACACAACAACGTGCTGTTTAGGAGCCGCGAGAAGCGTAGGGCAAAAAAGCAAGCAGCAGCAGAGCGGGAGAATTAGTTTCATGCAAAAAGCTGAACACTGCGGCACGCGAAAACGCAAGGAAAGTTGAACATAGAGCGGTGGAAATTCCAGAAGCGGAAACTGATTCGGGATTCCTGAATCTGCACTGACAAGGCGCAAATTTAATCAGGTTGCGCGGCTCCGGTTCTTTTCGCTTACAATGAAGGAGTTCGGCAGTTCCGGTCATGGACCCTGTCAGGAAGCTGTCTTCGATTGATTCTGGGCGCCACACAGGCGCAAACACCACCGACCTCTCTCTGCGCCGACGCCTGCCACGAGTGCTGGTGGTTGACGACAATCTCACCACTATGTCGCTGATGCGGGATTTGCTTTCGTCACGCGGCTACGAGGTGGTCGCGGTTTCGGACGCGGCCCAAGCCGAAGCCGAGATTCTGCGGCGCTTGCCGGACGTCGTGCTCTCTGACGTGATCATGCCGGGGAAATCCGGCTATGAGCTTTGCCGCGAGGTAAAAGAGAATCCCGCGACGCGGCTGGTGCCGTTTGTGCTGATCACCGGGCTTAGCGACCGGGAAGATCGGGTTCGCGGAATTGAAGCGGGCGCGGATGATTTTCTGAGCAAACCGATTTTTCCGGAAGAGCTTTTTGCGCGCGTGAAGTCGCTGATCAAGTTGAAAGAATTCACCGATGAACTTGAGACCGCCGAGAGCGTGTTGTGCACGCTGGGCCTGAGCGTTGAGAGCCGCGATCCTTATACCGAAGGCCACTGCGAGCGGCTGGCGGAAAATGCCAGCAATCTGGGGCGGCATTTGATGCTGGACGAAGATGAAATCATAGCGCTGCGGCGCGGCGGCTATCTGCACGACTTGGGCAAGATCGCGGTCCCGGACGAGATTTTGAAAAAGGGCGCGGACCTTACTCCGGAAGAATGGACGATCATGAAGCGCCATCCGGTGACCGGAGAAAACATTTGCCGTCCGCTGAAATCATTGCGGCTGGTGCTGCCCATCATTCGTAATCACCACGAACACTTTAATGGCAGCGGATACCCCGACGGGCTTCTCGCCCAGGAAATCCCGCTGCTGGCGCGCATTCTGCAGGTGGTAGATGTTTACGATGCTCTGCGGACAGCGCGTCCTTACAAAGCGGCCCAAACCCATGAGCAAGCCGCGGTCACCATGCGCGACGAAGCGCGCGCCGGGCTGTGGGATGATGAGCTAGTCCTCGAATTCTTCTCGATGCTCGACAAGCAGCGCCAGGTCGCATAGTCCAAGCCCGCTTCGGAATCCCATTTTCTGCGACTCCCGAAATCCCTCTGATGCGTGGTAATTTCAATAGCAGCTTGGCGTGCGACGGCTAATGTCAAAGTACAGCATCATTATTCCCGCATATAACGAAGGTGCACGGCTGGGCACGACGCTCGACCGCGTGCTCGCCTACGTCCGCGCTCAGGGCTGCGACACCGAAGTCATCGTGGTGAACGATGGATCGCGCGATGGTACGGCTGATCTTGTGCGGGGGTATGCACAGAATCATCCATGTCTGCGGCTGTTGGAGAATCCCGGCAACCGGGGCAAGGGATACAGCGTGCGTAACGGAATGCTGAACGCGAATGGGGAGGTGTTGCTGTTTAGCGACGCCGACCTTTCATCTCCAATAGAAGAGACGCCAAAGCTGTTTGCTGCGCTGCAAGCCGGGGCCGATGTCGCCATTGGTTCGCGATGGCTACAACCTGAATTGCAAACTCAACGGCAATCATTGCTCCGGCAATTCTATGGCCGCCTGTTCAATCTTGCGCTTCGCATTTTGCTCGGCCTGAATTTTAAAGACACCCAGTGTGGCTTCAAAGCGTTTACACGGGAAGCAGCAAAGACGATTTTCCCGCTTCAGAGAATCGAGCGCTGGGGATTCGATCCGGAGTTGCTGTACCTGGCGCGCAAATCAGGATTGAAGGTGGCGGAGATCCCGGTCGCCTGGGCGCATGTTGAGGGAACGCGAATCAGTCCTCTTCGCGATGGGATGCGCATGTTCGGAGAAGTGCTGAAAATTCGCTGGAACGGGCTCGCTGGAAAATATTCCCAAGGACGCTAGGCGGCTACGGCGCGTCGAGTAAGTTTGGGTCGAACTGCGATGCCGACTCCCTTTTCAAACGCGAGCGTCATTTTGCGCTCGCAATTGTCGCACAGCCAGAAAAACTCCAGACGGCGCACCGGCTTTTTCGTTCCGTTATCGTAACCGGTCTCTTGAAGAGCGTGCTCAACGGGCGCTTCAACTCGGAACAGCTTACCTTTGTGGAAGTAGAGGAAGGTCGCGGCGCAGCCGGGGTTGGCGCACTTGGAAACCATAGTGGCCCTCCTAGAATTCCCCCCCGCGCAACATAATTTTACACCGCGTATATAGAAATCAAGAGCGGTTGAAAAAAAACTTTGTGTAAATTTCCGTGCTTGGGAATGTTCACAAACGATTAATTAATGACGCGACATACCCAGCCCCGAATCCGTTATCAATGTTCACGACGGTCACGTTCGACGCGCAGGAATTCATCATGCCGAGCAGGGCCGCGAGTCCCTTAAAGGCTGCGCCGTAACCGACACTGGTGGGAACCGCGATGACGGGAACACCGACGAGTCCGCCAACAACACTGGGCAGAGCGCCTTCCATCCCCGCGCAAACGATGACCACGCGAGAGCGGGCGATAGATTTCCGGTGCGCCAGCAGACGGTGGATGCCGGCAACTCCCACATCGTAAACGCGCTCTACATCATTGCCCATCAGGTCGGCGGTAACGGCGGCCTCTTCGGCCACTGGAATGTCGCTTGTCCCCGCCGAAACCACACTAATCAGTCCTTTGCCATAGCGTTTCGGGTCTCGGCGGAGCACGATGGCCCGTGCCTCGGCTTCATACTGTGCCGCACGAACGATTTTCTTAACCGCGGAGAATTGCTCTTTCGAGGCACGGGTCGCAAGAACGTTATTCCCGTGTAGCGCCAGCCGCCGGAATATAGCGGCTACCTGGGCTGGCGTTTTTCGTTCGCTGAATACGACCTCAGGCATGCCCACACGCAGAGCGCGGTGATGATCAATTTTTGCGAATCCCAGGTCTTCGAAGGGAAGATGGCGCAGACGTTCGACGGCTTCGTCGGGCGAGACCCTGCCGGAGCGAACCTGTTGCAGGAGCTTGCGAATGGATTCGGAATTCAAGGGGAGCACTCAGCCGCCGTGCGACCGCGGCCCAGCAACTATTATGCTTGAAAACGAGACCGGAGCAGCGGAAAGCTCACCCTTGCGGTTACTCGGTCTCCCCTCAAAAAAAGCGCCCATGGCGGAATCCCCAGGTATATACTTCTGACACTGTTAGTCTCGCCTGGCGCGGCTCATGGCCAGTACACCGAAGCCTTTACCTCAACCCGATAACGGGGGGAACCAACCTGACCCCGCTGAACAGCAGGGCCGAAATGCGGCCGCGGTGCTCACACCGCCTCCGCGCGACCCGGCTTCGTCGGGAGCGACACATGCATCCGATGCTCCCACCTTGATTGATCAGCCCTTTGATTCACCGACGCTCGTCGATCCAGGCTTTAGGACTCCGGGGAGCGGCTCGAACGCTCCCACTCAAATTGATTTGGGGACACCAGGCAGTTCGGGGGCCGCGACCCAGGTTGCAGGCGGTCATCCCGTGCTTCCCCCTGGAACATTGTTGGCCAACCGTTATGAGATTACAGCGCTGCTTGGCGAAGGCGGAATGGGCGCAGTTTACAAGGCGAACGACCGGGAACTGAATCGTCCGGTGGCCTTGAAGGTAATCCGCCCGGACCTAGCGCGTAACCAATCTATTGTTGACCGTTTCAAGCAGGAGCTGCTGCTTGCCCATCAGGTCACCCATAAAAACGTCATTCGCATTTACGACTTGGGCGAATCCGAAGGTCTGCGGTTCATTACCATGGAGTTCATTGAGGGTGAGGACCTGCGCACCCTCCTGCTACGGAAAAAGAAGCTTCCGCCCGAAGAGGCTGTGGACATTATGCAGCAGGTTTGCCGCGCCCTGGACGCGGCCCATGCCGTCGAAGTGATCCACCGCGATTTGAAGCCCCAGAACATTATGCGCGACCACAGCGGACGCATTCTGGTCATGGATTTCGGATTGGCGCGCACGCTTGAAGGCGATGGCATGACCCAGACGGGTGCTCTGGTGGGGACGATGGACTATATGTCTCCGGAGCAGGCACTGGGGAAGCCGCTGGATCAGCGGTCCGACCTTTTCGCGATTGGTTTGATCTTTTACGAGCTGCTTACGGGAAAGATGCCGTACCGGGCCGATAGCGCGATCGCCAGCCTGCTCAAGCGAACGCAAGAGCGTGCGGCCCCGGTGGTAACGCACGATCCCAATATTCCCCCGGCCCTTAGCGACATCGTCTCCAAGTGCTTGGACCCGGATCTGAAGCTCCGTTACCAGAGGACAGGCGAAGTTCTGGCCGATCTCGAAGCCTGGCAGGGAGGCCGGGCGGCAGCAACTTTGCGCTTCCCGGCGAGTCAACAGCCATGGGGACAAACCATCCCGTGGCATTGGGTGGGCGGAGTGGCCGCAGTGCTGGTGCTGGCAGCGGTGGGATTCATGTTGCGCGGAAAACTTTTCACCGCAAACACTACAGGGGCGCCCGGAAGAGCGTCCTCTGGTTCCGCTCCGGTCTCAGTACTAGTAGCCGATTTTCAGAACAATACTTCCGATACGATATTCGATGGAACCCTGGAGCCCATGTTTAACGTGGCTCTGGAAGGAGCTAGCTTCATCAACGCGTTCAACCGTGGCGCAGCGCGCCAGCTCGCGGAGAAGCTTCCCAACCCAACCAATAAGCTCAATGAGCAGGCGGCCAGGCTGGTCGCAGTCAGCCAGGGCATCAGCGCGATCGTGACCGGCTCTCTCAACGCGCGTGGCAGCGGGTACGAATTGTCGGTCAAGGCGGTCGACGCGGTTACTGGAAAAACCCTGGCTACCGACCACCTCACGGCCACTAGCAAGGACCAACTCCTGCTCGATGTTCCCAAACTAGCTGCCCCAATTCGCAAGGCGCTGGGCGACACGACGCCGGAGTCAGTCCAGTTGGCAGCGGCGCAGGGAACGTTTCAGGCCAGTAATCTGGAAGCGGTACACCAATACAGCATCGGAATGGAACAATATGCGGAAGGGAAAACGGAAGATGCTCTGAAGTCATTCTCCAAAGCCGTTGAACTCGACCCCAATTTCGCCAGAGCCTATGCAGGCATGGCTGCCCTCGCGTCAAATCTGGGTCAGGCGCAGAACGCTGAGAAATACGCAAAGATAGCCATGGAACATGTGGACCGGATGACGGAGCGCGAGCGCTACTTCGTTCGTGGAATGTACTACGTTAGCGCTGGCAATTGGCAGAAATGCATAGAGGAATACAGCGACTTGGTCAAACAGTACCCGGCCGACCGATTTGGGGAAAACAATCTTGCTACGTGCTACGCCGAGCTTCACAACATGCCCAAGGCTATGGAAGAGGGACGAAAAGCGCTGCAACTCGCTCCAAAAGACGCGGCCGCGCGGCTAAACTCTGCGCTTTATTCCTGCTACGCGACGCAGTTCCAGAGCTGCGAGCAAGAAGCGAATGAAGCCTTTAAGATCAACCCGAATTATGAAGAAGGTTTCCTGGCTTTGGCGTACGCTCAAACCGGCCAGAACCAGCTAGCAGAGGCCTCGGGAACCTACCAGAAACTGCAAAAGGTCAGTTCTTGGGGAGCCTCATTGGCAGTTTCGGGAATGGCGAATCTTGGCATGTATCGGGGCAAATTTCGAGATGCAGTAGATATGCTTGAAAAGGGCGCGGCTGCCGACGTGGCGGCCAAGAAACCCGACGCAGCTGCAGACAAGTTTGCCATGCTGGCCTATGCGCAGCTTTTACGTGGGGAGAAAAGGGCTGCTTCTGTGGCTGCCGACAAGGCGCTGGCCAACAGCCAGTCTTCAAAGATACGATTCTTGGCCGCCCGTAGCTTCGTTGAGGCTGGTGACATCGCCAAGGCGCGAAAACTGGCTGATGTCCTGGCTTCCGGCTTACACGTCGAACCTCAGGCTTACGCAAAGCTGGTGCTGGGTGAAATAGCGCTGAAGCAGCACGACTCCAAGAATGCTATCCAATTGTTTACGGAGGCGATCGGCCTGCTAGATACCTGGCTGGGCCGCTTCGATTTGGGACGTGCCTACCTCGAGGCGGGAGCATTTGCTGAGGCCGATTCCGAATTCGACAGATGTGTGCAGCGCCGAGGCGAAGCCGTGGAACTGTTCATGGACGACATGCCCACCTACAGTTATGTTCCCACGGTTTATTACTACGAAGGTCGCGTGCGGGAGGGATTGAAGAGTCCGGGCTTTGCTGATTTTTATCGCACCTACCTGAACACCCGCGAGAACAGCGCCGAGGATCCGCTGGTCGCCGAAATCCACCATCGGCTAGGTAAATAACCTCAAATACAATTAACAAGCTAAAAAGAAGACCGCCCGTCGTGCTCTCCAAAAACTACCGCAGGTGAGCTGAACGCGGACCGCAGCGGCGCGATCCGCGTCGTTCATCTCTCAAAACTTCAGCGTGACAACGATCGTCTTCGACCCCGTACTGTTCGCCATAAAAGAGTTCTGATCAGTAACGAAGTACGTGTATGTGGTGCTGCTCTTTAATTGGAAAGTGTCGATAGTTGACGTTCCCGCTGCAACGTTAACGCTATCAACTCTGCCGACTTTAGAGAACTTGCCGATATTGGCAAGCACCTGTTGAGGTGTCTGGAAATTGCCGATTGCGCGCCAGATGACGTAGTGGCGAATCTGGCCGAAGTCGGGAGCCGTCCACGTCAGCGGAACGGCTTTCGCTTTCTCCAAGAATATGCCGCCCGTTGAAGCCGTGCATGCCGGCGCCGTTACGCCGTTCAGTGTTACCTGTGTGGTGCACGCGAGATTCGTTGGCGGATCGACAACAGAGTTGGCGGTCTCCGTGTTTTGCTCACCGCCGCCAGGACTCTTCTGCAATCCACCGCCGGGGCTCTTCTGCAGACCGCCGCCGGGGCTCTTCTGTAATCCGCCGCCGTCCCCGTCCACGCCGCCGCCCGGACTCTTCTGCAGCCCACCTCCGGGACTCTTCTGCAATCCACCGCCCTCTGAGAATCCGAAGCCAGTCGATCGGGCATTGATTTGTTGGAAAGCGCTGCTATCGGCGGGATCGACAGGGTTAATATTCACCCACTCATTAAGGCCGAGGAACGGCGGATCGTTAAAGCTGCCGTTGTGGTTCAGGTCCTGTCCTGCCGTGGCATTAGGAATTATCAGATCATTGTTCCAGTCCAGAGGTCCGGAAAATGGAAGTTGGGCACCGGACGGAAGCGTTCCATCCACGCGGGCAGATGGCGGATCGTTTTGAAGCAACGGCGTACCGTCGCAATGCCCCAACGCAAGATTGCCCACCATTGTGTCGGCCGCGTTTGGCGTCGAATACCAGCGGGTGAGATGTTGGGCCTTCCCTGTAAGTGGATCAGTGCCAACACCAGTGGTTTCGTTCAGAGCTGGGGCTGCCACGCCATACGCATCCACAGTAGCAGTAGCAGTTTCATTCAAAGACGGGAGCGTCTGCGCGGAGTAGTTGAAACCGCCGTCAGGGGCGTCCGGGAAACCACGTACCTGGAACAGATAGTTCATCACACTGAGGAAGTTGGATTTGCAATTGAGGTCGTAAGTCGGAATGTTTGGCTCATTCGGAGTGATGTAGTAAGTGCCACCATGAGTGAGAGTCAGCGTATGCCCAAGCTCATGCATCAGCGTGCCGGTCTGCACCTTGAGCGTGCCGACCAAATTGTTGCAGTACCCTTGTGCACCTGCCGGTTGCGACGGGTCCGGTTGGCAGCCTGCTACATCGTCGGCTCCCCAAAGACCCAGGGTGACTGCAACATCGCCGCCACCGCCGAAGTCTGCGTGTCCGGAAGTGGTGGTTGGTCCCAGATAGCTGACTCCCAGTTGCGGCTCGGCAACGCAGGGTGTGGGTGCATTTGGTGGGTTACAGCTGAATTGGTAAGTGCCGTCGGGAACGTTTGCGGTGGTGACCGTAAACGTCGTCGTTATCACGCCATTGCCGTCAGGTTTACTGGAGTTCGCATTGCTAAACGTGTAGGTCCCATTCAGCGGGAATGTAGGCGGGATCGTGCCGGGAGTGAACGGAGCCGGAGTGAGCGAACCAGAAACCGTAACCCGGTTCCAAACCGGTGGGTTCGGGAGTGCTTCGTTCGCATCGATTGCATCATTGACGCAAGTCGGAACGGTGCTACTGCAATCCCCGGGTTTTAGAACCAGCGGAGGGGATTGCGGAGGTACTCCGTTGATCATTGATGGAGATTTAATAGTTACTGTCGCGATGTTGCTCTTGTCCACAATTGAGACCAGTTGCGGCATTGAAGCAGCCAGGTCCGCCGGATCGCTGGCGACCACCTGGCTGGCGTAAGTACTCCAGTATGACCTGGGTTCACCCATCGAGTGGCCAAACAGCACGTAGCGGTAACTCTGTGATCGGCCAGACTGGAAGTAGCTGTTGCCGGCTGGCGCTTTGGGAATCTGAGTATTCTGCACCGCCTCTAGCCCAGCCTTCCAACTCACGGAAGGCTGATTGGGAAATGCGCAGAGCGCGTTGCCATCGGTACACAGCAACGAATTCTCGGGAATTTCATTCCCAGTGCCCGTCGAGGTGACGTACTGATCTCCGCTGTAAACGCCTGGCGGCAGATCAAAATGCACGTTGATGCCCTGATTGAAGAACGCCAGACCCACTGCATCCAAAGCTTGCTGTTTGGGCAGGTGTGAATGTAAGACGTTAGTGAGAGGATCTGGATTGTTAGGATCTCTAAGCGTGAGGTAATCGACTTGAACAAAGAGGTCCTTATGACCAGTATCAGGTTTAGCCCCGGGCAAGAAGATCTGTTTTCCGCTCACTGCATCGATGTAGCTTGGGTCGCCACCTCCGGCCGGTTTTTGTTCCCAAACGTCCAGCAGGCCGTCATTGTCACTGTCTTGAACGGTGGTGCTGAAGATAATGGCTCCCCAATTCACGCAGCCGCTGTTTGTCGATGTGGGCGATACTGAAATTGTCTCTTGTGTATCGTAAACTGAGTTCAGCGGACCACCCTGCACCAAGTTGCTGACGTCCCACGTTGGATTGTCCCAGGCACCATAGACGCCCGGAAAGGGTGGGTTCGAGCCGTAAAGTGAATTCAGTGGGTTGGCTCCGAAAGAGACGGTTTGTCCTTTGTTCGCTTGTCCATTTGCCACAATCTGCGTGAGCTTCGCCTTGTGATTCGAATCAGGCTCGTAAAAACCGTTTATGGTGTCGTTCAGGGTTGGGTTGCCATTGCTGGGAGCATAGGATCCGTCGTAAAGAACGATGGCGTTCAGGGGCACGGCCGGCGACAGCACGCGGTAAATCAGAACGAGTGTCGCGCCGAGCGCGTTGGGTTGCGTGTTGCCGTTGCTGCCGCTATCGGCAATCTTCACTGTTATGGGGCCGACTTGGCTTGTGTTTGCCGCCAAGGCTCCGAACGTTGGAGACCCGGAATTCAAGTTGAGCGGCAGATACGGTCGCACATCCGCGCGGTACATGCGCATCGTCTTTGAGCCCGTGCTGGAACCCGTGCAACCGCCAGAGCTCCAGGAAGTTGGCGCGTTGGGATTCCCCAGTACCTTGCCAACGACATTGTATCCATTGAAGACTGCCTGCTGCCCCGCAAACAATGACTGGTTGCCTTCAACTGTCGCCCAATAAAGATAAGCCGCAACGATGTCCGCCCCCGATGGGATCGAAGTGGGTCCGACGGGCTGCCCAGTGAGCGCGTTAATCTGCGTGGTGTCCGGAATGCTGATCGTCCCCGTGGCGAAGCCGTTCGCATACAAGGATGTATTCTCCACCCATCCCCCCACCACGTAATCGCCAGTGACGAAGTAATTCGTGAAAATGGTAGGCGGAACTTGTTGTTGTGCAAACCCGGTTTGCGCAGACGCAATGACCAGCAGGAACACGACCGCAAGTAGAGCGATTGGCAACACCCGGGCGCGATTTTTCGCTGTCCAAGGACGAAATGGCATGGTGATATCCCCCCTATCGAAGAGAACCTGAATCCCCCCATTGCGATACAACTGTGCGGCTAGTAAACTAGCGCGACCGCAAGGACGCAAGCCTCATAACTGTACCGCTGAGTCTTTCTGAATCCGAAGATGTGCGGTATCAAGTCGTGAGCATGCTTCAAGGGAGCTACATTAACAAGCACAGGAAGCAGTGGCTGGCGAATGGGCGTCACACGCCGGGCGGACGAGCACTTCTTAGCTCGGAAAGAACTCCCCCTGAGTTCAATTTCCTCTGCGTCGAACGAATCGAGTACTCGAAACAGTGACGTAGCGCGGCCCTGATCGGTACTTCTGAAATACTGACGTGACTTCCATCCTTCGGCCAGATGCCTGTGCAGCGCGGCAATTCTCAGCTTTGCGGCTCGTTTTGTCAACAGAATTTTGGGGCAGATCACGAACCGGAGCCGGCAAGCCCGGTATCTACTTCATGGCAAAAACGCTGTAATTCGGGGTGAACTGGTCGTTGGCGGTAACGTTCATTTTCTCCAACGCCAGTCCCGCCAGGTTTATGCACGGGCATAGGGTGAACTCCAGCAATTGCCTGAGCAGTCGAAAATGCGCAAAATTGTGCATGCCAACATTGAAGGTGCGAAACAGGCCGCCGATACTGGAGGTTTCCGCAACAATTGCGACTTGGTTAAAAGAAGACAGTACCGATCGAATCCCGCCGGGAAGATATCGCCAGCGTTCACCATCCACAAATCGCGGCGCACACGCGGCCACGCTCATAAGCAGCACGCCCTCTGGTTTCAGCACCCGATGCATCTCGCGCGCTGCGTCGTGCGGGTGGGCAAAATGATCAAACACCTGAGTACAGACCACCACATCAAACGTTTCTGAAGCAAACGGGAGCGACTCGCCGTCGGCAACCACGTTGACAAGTTCAGTCTTAATGAGATCGCAGCCGATATACCTGCGTGCGCGAATGCCAAAAAGCGGGCGATAGGGTTGGTACCGGCCTCCAACATCCAAGATGGTAAGCGGCCGGTCGCCCAGCGAAGCGATCCACTGCTGAAAGATCAACCTCCTCGACCTCAGCACCAGGAAATTCGCATTCGTCAGAGAAGGGTAGAGGCGGTCGTTGGCAACCTTCAACAAGTCCGGTTGTGCGTCTGCTGCCATTGTTTCAAGGACATGATATTCGCCCGATCAATACGACGCGCTTAGTTGGGACTGAGACTGGGGAAACGGAGACTGTCAGGATGGCATGGCCCACACGGGATTTGAACGTCGGCGATGCAGTTGAGCTAACCGTTTTGCCGGACGACGGCTTCAGTGATGAACCCGCAGAGCTTAAGAAATCCAGCGAAGCTCCGAACAATCTCTTCTCCAATGCGGAATTGGCAAAGGAAGTCTTCGATACCGTTCGAGGCTTTGACTCGCAGCTTATGCAGCTCCTTTCAAAATCCGAGCGAATCGAATCGTCTGAGGAGCACCGCAAGGTGAAGCTGGCGATAGGTGCGGTGCTGTACGAACTCGGGGAACATTTGCTCTACCCGATCTTCCGCCGCCACAAGAATCTGATACCTGAGGAGATGAAAGGGGAGTTGCTCTGAAAAGCGGCCTGTTCGCCGTGACAGCTTTTTGATAACAGGCGATTTGACTCACAACCCCTGTCCAGAGGCATTTTGAGTGATATGGGGATTTTTCAACAGTTAAGGATCGGCGTTCGTCCTCCGGTCAACAGGATGCGGCTATTCCGAGGCGCAGGTAACTATCGAAGTCCTTTTTGGACTGCAGAATTAGCCAGCCGGTTGGCTTCAACGTTGTTTTCGCGAGGAATGTGCGATATAGAAAAGTCGAGCGAGCACGCCAACTTTCGGCAGGTCCAATGCAGAGAATAGAGTCGCGAGCTGCGACAGGTGTATTCCCCTGTCATCTGTTTGACCACTACTTCGGAATCGGAAAACACATGGAGTGTTCTTGCACCAAGGTCTAAAGCGAATTGCAGCGCTTCAAGAAGAGCGACATACTCGGCAACATTATTGTCCTGATGTCCGATCCATTTGTTGATTTTGATCGTGCCGTCTGCCGAACCGTCGATCACCACTCCGATGCCGGACGGACCGGGATTCCCGAGAGACCCGCCATCGACGTAGGCAACCAGATTCGACATGTTTGTGATGTGCGCTGGAACAACAATGCGTGACCAGTGTTCCGTCGTCAAGACGTTGAATTGGTTCTCTTGCATGCAGTTGCCGACGTGCCGAGATTCGCTCCGGTTTTCCACATTTACGTCCACAGATATTTGAATAACCAATGAAAAGAAGGATTGACATCAGTGAAGCAACTGTTTAACGTGGCTCACGTCGACGGCTGAAAGGGTTGGCTTAAATAAAACTTTGCCAGTCCGAAGTAGGCTGAGTGATCTGCTAACCGGGGCAACCCGGAGAGTACCTAGACCCGAAAAAACCGACTGACTCTGCGAGGAGCAGTTGGGGTTTGGAACTGCGAAAGCGGTGATCGCATCAAAGGGCTGTGACGGTGCATGCTTCCACGCTGTTGGCTCCCTCGCAGGAGCTGGCGGCTAGAGCATAACCAATGTCACAGCCTTTTCCATTTCCCCTGCATTTTCCCGCCTAGTACCCCTCCGTTTTTGCACATAGTCTGTGAATAAGTACCTCAAATCGCCGCGTAACGGCCCGTTCCGCAAGAGTTTTACCAGTTTGCACAAGAAACGGGCAATGAATGCTTTGTTGGCCCTCGCCGTAATAGATCAGACCGACGCCAGTCTGGCAGGGTCAATGAGTTCTATAGCGATGTTACAACAGTTACGGCACGTAGCCGTTTCGTGATGATGAGTCGTTGGCGAGAGCGTTGCGACCGCTTCCTTCGATCAGCCAAACCTGCTGTGCATGTTTGTCGCTAGGGTTGCAAAATCGGAAAGCCTTACTACCCGTTCTCCCGCTTTTAAGCTTTGATCCAGGAAGGTGAGTGTCCACTGCGTGTGCCCCGAAAGATTCGGTAACAGGAAAAAGTCTTGAAACTCGTCATTGTTCACATTCAATCTCGCGATGAATGTAATGAATTCTCGCTCTCGCGGAGCGACCTGAAGCAACCATCTGACCTCACCACTTTCGATTTTGAAGCAAGGCAGAACGCACACCGATATCAGGAGCCCATTCTGCAGCTGCAAGCGCGGCCTCCAATGCCCATTCGCCTGAATGACCGTAATTTTCGCATCAGACGAGCTAACAAGGGCCTGGACTAGTCGATCGCGCAACACGCGACGCTGGCGACGAATGCTGACGTGCTTTGTCGAAAGGATCGGATCTAGCGACGCGATTGTTTAACGGGCTTAAGGTTCTTCCATTCTTCCTCGGTCAGCATTCGGCCAAGGCTGCTGAACTCACCTGCGCCTTGGAGCCATTCGCCACCGTCCATGGTGACTACTTCGCCATTTATAAAAGCTGAATTCTCACTGATGAGGAATACCGCCAGATTCGCAAACTCTTCCGGGGTGCCAAAGCGATTTAGCGGAATGCGTTGTCTTGCATACCCCTCCAGCTCGGGGCGAGGCAGGAGTCGCGAAAAGGCGCCTTCAGTCCGTATCGGACCAGGAGCGATTGTATTCATACGGATACCTCGGTCCCCCCACTCCACGGCTAGGCTCCGGGTCAGCGTCTGTACAGCTGCCTTCGAGACTGCGGAGGGCACGACATAGGCCGACCCGCTGCTTGCGTAGGTAGTGGTAACGTTGAGCACGACCGCGGGAGTCTGCGCTGAGAGCCAACGCTTGCCGCAAGCCAGAGTGGTGTGGAGAGTCCCCATCAGCACAATGCCGATCACCGATTCGAAAGCACGCAAGGAAAGTTCTTCGGTGCGGGCCAGGAAATTGCCAGCAGCATTATTCATTAGCGCGTTCAGGGGCCCATCCTGCCAAATGGTCTCGATCATCTCTTCAACAGCCGTTGCATCACGCACGTCGCAACCGTATGAATGGATACGCCCCCCTGTGAGCTCACGTAGTTCACGTTCTGTTCCGGCGAGCACATCTTGACGACGCCCGCAAATGTATACCTCCGCACCGAGCTCGAGGAATCGGTGAGCACTTGCCCTGCCGAGCCCTGTGCCTCCACCGGTGATGAGAATACGTTTATGCGCGAGAAGATCTCTCTGGTACATGTTTCATTCTTTCTGTCCGCGATTTCATATAGTTAACACCATAGACAATTAGCAAATATACGAAGTATACTTCAGAACGGACTGCAGAGATCGTGTTGACGAAATAGAATGATCTTAGCGGGCATGCCCGAAGCCGGGCAAAGGCGTCGACAGGATCGGTCTCGGCGGGCACGGGCATTAGGCCATAGGTTCCTAGTTCGCTGAGACTCGAGGAAATCACTCACTCCAACCCCGGAACCACAGTTTTTGAAAAAATAACTTTGAGGGTCTGCCCGTCGTTCGTGGACTTCTCTTCCCAGATATTGGGTACGGAGGGTGTTATGATAGTTAGACAATATCCTAATCGTACTTATGATATCGACTATAGCGATGCGAGCCCTCTCTAACGAGCGAAGACTGCAGATTCTGCAGTGGCTCAAGAAGCCGAGGGATCACTTCCCTCCGCAGGTAGACGGCGATTTGGTGAAAGACGGAGTCTGCGGGTGCCTGATTGCCCGCAAACTTCGCGTGAGTCAACCGACAACGAGCGAACACATGAAGATCTTGTGCCAGGCTGGCTTGGTCCGTCCCAAACGAATCAAGAAATGGACCTTCTACAAGCGCGACGAAGCCAGAATCAGGCAAATCAAGCGGGCCATCGTAACGAAAGTGTAAGGGAATTCAGGCTTGCCTACGGTACTTCAAGCAACTGCCAAGCTGTGCAAATAAATCGGCGCATTTCCGTACCATGGCGAGGCAACCCTCGGACGACACTAGTCAGTTCACGGCGTCGGCTTGCTTCAGCTTAGAACCACTACGAATGCTTGATGTGACGTTCTGCGTCCTGACCGGTCTGGCTCGAAGGTTAACCAAGGCCACTCCGCTGATCGCAATCATCCCGCCGAGGAGTCCCAGAAACGTTGGCCGTTCATGCAAAACCAGCCATCCGATGATGGTAGCCACCACCGGAACGAAGTAAAGAAACGTCGTGGCACGTCCGACCGGCATCTTCGAGACGACCCATCCCCAGGCGGTGTAGCCGACAACCGTGGGCAAGACGCCCAAATAGATTGCCGCGAACGTTGCGGGGGCCGGAGTCGCAAAAGCCAACCTCACAGCTGATGGAAGAAACGGAAGCAGACAGAGGGTTCCCGCCCACACCGTCCAAGAGGTGACCGCAACACCACCATATCGGTCAAGCAACGGCTTTTGCAGGGCAAAATAGACTGCTTGCACGATTGCTGCGAACACCAGGACCAGAACGTAGGGTTCGAACGCGAGCCGCGAGGTCGTCCCGTAGGCGAGCAGGGCTGCGCCGCTCATGCTGACTGCAAGTCCCATCCAGCCGAGGGCGCGCATCCGCTCTCCCAGGAAGAGGACAGCGAGGATCACAGTGAAGACGGGTACCATATTCACCACAAAGCTCGCCATGCCGGCCCTGACGCGGGTCTCGCCAAAATTTACAAGCAAGGCATAAATCGTGAACCCAAGGAGACCTGTAAGGAAAATAAGAGGCCGGTGGCGTCTTTCAGGAATGTGAATTCCCACAAGCAGTGCCCGGATCGCGAAGAGTGCCGAAGCAGTAGTGAAGCGCAACACGGCAAGGTGCACGGGTGAATAGCCTCGCAGCCCCACACGGATGCCCACAAATGCGGAAGCGAAGACGATCACCGTGCTTCCGATGGCAAAGGGCAAGATCCATGGCATACCACATGCGGCTGGAAGGTGGGCCGGGCTGCCGTTGTTCGCTGAGGCTTTTGCCATTTAATAGACAGTTGGCTAACTAACGATGTGTAGTATACAGTGAGCCCATGGAGAAAGTATAGATAGTTGGCGAATAGACGAAGTATTATGATGGGTGGCCATTCGCGCTACAAAGTAAGCGCGCTCCCCGCGGGTTAGGACGCTAGTGACTCAACAAAACGCTCTTGCGGGCTCGCCGTTCCTGCGGCAGAAGCGAGGCGTAAACAAAATCCATCACCGGAGTAGCAACCCCAGTCTGGTCGCCGAATCGAACGACTGCACCGATGATTTCTTCCAGTTCGGAAGGCTTCCCGTTGACAATATCGCGCTGCATGGAAGCTGTCCCGCCGGCCGGCAGGCCTTCGATAAAGGCGATTGTTCGAGCGACGACATCATCGCCGAGTTTGATACCCCGTGCGCGAGCGACAGCAACAGCCTCTTCCATCAGTTGCTGCAACATCTGGCGTGAACGAGGGCACTGACGGACTTCACCGATGGTAGCCCGCGTTACCGCACCCGCGCCGCTGAAAGCAGCGATTGCGACCAGCTTCTCCCACAGAGCTGCTTGGATGTCTTGCGGCGTCATGGTCACCACGCCCGCTGCCATCAGCGCATCCGTTAGCTTTCGTGCGTTGACCGATAAAGGCAATCCATCGGGCTCGCCAAGCATGACGGTTGGCACTCCACCGGCATGGCAGATGTGGCCTGGTGAGGTGATAGAACTGATGATCCGACACAGGCCGATCAGGGCGTGTTGTCGACCAAGAACTTGCTGCAACTGGTCCGCGGCCTCGACCCCATTCTGGAGGGGAAGCACTTTGGTCCCGGGCGCAAGGAGGGGACGTATCGTCTTTGCGGCGTCCAGCACCTGCCATGCCTTGACGCCGAGGATGACCGCGTCGACCACTCCAACATCCGCTGGGTTGTCCCGGACTTGTGCCGGGTTGACGACAAAATCGCCCTGAGGACTGGAGATGTGCAATCCATCTCTGCGCATTGCTTCTACGTGTGCACCACGAGCGATGAAAGTAACGGAATAACCGGTGCGCGCCAGCACAGCACCAAAATATCCCCCCACCCCGCCTGCCCCGAAAACCGCAAACCGTGTGTTTTCGATAACCATTGAGATTCTCTTATCGAACAAGTTGATCTGGGTTTTCTCTTTGAAAGAGCATGGGTGCTGTCAGGGAAGGAGGACGATCTTGCCCCGCGCGCCTGCTTCCATCACTCGCCGGTGAGCGGCGGGAGCCGAATCCAGTGGTAATTCCGACCCGACCATCGGACGAAGAGTCCCATTCTCCAATCCTGCTTGCAGAGCCGATTGCGCCTCCAAGAGGTCTGCTTCCGGTACCCGCCAAAGGAAAATACCGAATACCGCTGCTTCACGCACCATGATCTCCCGTGGATTGATCTCGACGCTTCCTCGACACCCCACCACAACTACCCGTCCAGCATAGGCCAGCATCTTCAGATCATGAGAAAGGTTCACATTGGCCAACATCTCGAGGACCACATTCACCCTGCGTCCGCGTGTAGCATCGAGGATGTGCTTCTGATAATCCGTGGCGTTGTGATTGAACACTTCATGCGCCCCTTCTTTCGCCACCAACTGCAAGCCATCCTCACTTCCCGCGGTACCAATGACTCTTATACCTGCAGCACGCGCCAGCTGCACGGCGGCCAGCCCGACTCCGCCACTAGCGCCGTGGACAAGCAAAGTCTCGCCGGGTTTCGCACGCGCCAATTGAAACAACGAGCGATAAGCAGTGACATACGGAACATAGACCCCGGACCCCTGGGCGTAGCTCACGCCCGAGGGCAGCAGGTGCACCTGGGACCGCTTGCACAATGTCAATTGCGCGTAAGCCCCGGTGATCGTCCCCGTGGTGTAGACGCGATCCCCGGGTTTCAGGTCAACATCAGCCCCAACTGATTCCACGATTCCGGCGGCGTCAGACCCAGGAGTGAAAGGAAGCGCCGGGTTCCCGGCCCCGTAGGCGCCAGATCGCATGTAGGCGTCATAAGGGTTGACGCCCGCGGCGTTCACTCTTATCAGTACTTCTCCGGGTTGGGGTTTCGGATCGGCAATTTCTTCCACCCTGAGCACTTCGGGGCCACCAAACTCGTGAACGCGCACTGCTTTCATCAAAAAAAGATCCTGTTTAAATATTATATTGTTAGTTAGCTAAATAACGAAGTATA
>Ga0209580_10000290_pt1 | contig 29915 bp, 32 predicted proteins | sample Coa_R1_5_FD_187153 | JGI IMG/M metagenome (GOLD analysis project Ga0209580, IMG submission 187153) | Surface soil microbial communities from Centralia Pennsylvania, which are recovering from an underground coalmine fire - Coalmine... | ecosystem: Environmental > Terrestrial > Soil >... | reverse complement strand
GTGCGAGAGGCAAGGAACTCAAACGCCGTCCCTTGCCCCTCGCGCTCCCCCATCCCGGCTCAAGCCGCAGAGGGAGCAGAACCGAGTTGTCGTATTCTCACGTGAACGAAAGCGGGGGGCAGGTCACTTCGACCGGTAGCATCACGAATCCCTTCCAGTACACAGGACGCGAGTTCGACGCCGAGACGGGACTTCGATTTTATCGCCTCCGGTATTTTGATCCGAGCATTGGCCGCTTCATTTCCGAAGATCCGATTGGCTTCGGCGGAGGCGACAACTTCTATAGATACGTACAGAACAACGTCACGCTGCTAATCGATCCGTTTGGGCTGTCCTCGATGATTTTCAACCGTGCGAACGGAACGCTCACTCTGCTGGACAAGGACGGCAACGTTGTTGCGGTGTGCACTGCCGCCAACAACACCACTCGAAGCAGCAACGGGCCATGGCCGAATGGCACATATCCATTTTCATACCACAACAATCATGCGGCAGATCCGAACGGACCGTATGGCTCTTACGGGATAGACATTTTCGATGTACCTGGACGAACAGGCATGGGAGTTCATTCAGGTCGTAAAAACAGCGGAGGGCCCAGCCATCCAACTCTCGGCTGCGTACGTACAACCGACGATTGCATGCAAACGATTACGGATTGGCAGTCACACGATCCGATGACCCAAATCACGATTCAGTAAACAACTCAGGCTCCAAAGCGGGAGCTGTGGGAGAGAATTCAGATGCGCGTAATCCCGTTCGTGCTCATTTCGTTGTTCATCCTAAGTGCTTTTGCAGATGACGTCCCAACTAAGAAATGCACGCAGGCCGAGGCAACGCAGGCCGAAAAGGGGGCGGATTCGCTGAAGGATTGGGATCAGGTCTATCGCGCATACAAACGATTCTTGCACTGCGATGACGGCGCAATTGCAGAAGGATACAGCGATTCGGTCACGAAGTTACTGGCGGACGACTGGAAAAGTTTCAACCGTCTGCAGGTACTCGCGGAGCGCAACAATGGCTTTAGGGCATTCGTGGTGAAACACATCGATGAAAGCGTTCCGGGAGATAGGCTGGCGAAAATTGCGAATAATGCTCGCTCCGAGTGCCCAGGAGAAGGCCGGAATCTCTGCGTCTCCATTGCGAAGGCTACGGGAAAGTGATGGACGATCTTTTGGCCTAGATCCTACGGCTACGATGCGGTTGGATTCAGCTATGACGCCCGTTCTCACTGTTGCCTACGACGCAAACGGCAATACCCTCTCCGATTCCCAGGGCCGCTCCTTCAGCTGGGACTTCGAGAACCGCCTGACGCAGATGACCGTGCCCCAGACCGGCGGCGGCTCCACCGTCGTGACCTTCCGCTATGATCCCTTCGGCAGAAGAATCCAGAAGAGCTCGCCCAGTGGAACCACGAACTACCTCTATGACGGAGGGGACATTGTTGAAGAAGCCGACTCTGCTGGCAGCGCCGTAGCACGCTACACGCAAGGGCCCGGGGTGGATCGCCCTCTGTCGGAATTTCGCTCCAGCGCAGCAAGTTACTACGATGCCGACGGACTGGAATCCATTACTTCTTTAACGACTGCTTCGAGTACGACCGGTGCGAGTTATGCTTACGACGCCTTCGGCAACTTGTCGGCGGCGTCCACCGGATCGCTGACAAATCCATTCCGGTACACCGGGAGGGAGTTCGATTCCGAAACTGGATTAGATTTCTATCGCGCCCGATATTTCGACCAAGATGTAGGCAGGTTTATCAGCGAAGACCCATACGCTTTCAAAGAGGACCTCAACTTCTACCGCTATGTTCGGAACATCCCCACGACCCTAGTCGATCCATTGGGACTCATGATTTGCACTAAAACTCCCGTAGGACTCATCTGCTATGACGATCACAAGCCCGGAACGACTACGCTAACGCCAGGGCTACCCGGTCTTCCGCCTGTGCCACCAGAACTTCGGCCTCCACAACCAGTCAACATCTGCAACAAAGGCCAGATTGCCCTGTTCAGTATGGCGGGTCCGAATCCTTACCGAGCGGGTGGTCAAGGAGAGCAAGAGTGGTCCGATTTCAAGGACAAGTTCATCGACAAATGTGATGCTGCTGGACCGAATACGGTCCCCATTTGCACACAAGGAGCTGGCGTTCTCGGGCCTTTCGCCTATTGTTCCTGCTGTCAAACACAGCCGTGCGGGAAGGGAAAATGAGGATGAGGATTCTCTGGGCAGGTTTACTGTTAGTGCCATTGCTTCTTTTGGGTTGCCACCGAACAACCACGCCTATGGTCGTTCACGTATTTCGTGATCGGAACGGAGCAATTGGCAAGAGCATCGATGCGGCAATTCGAAGCATCGGCTTACAGAACCCGAGGACAAGTAGCGGTGCGCCCATCGTGATCGCTACCTTCGAATTCAACAATTACCAAGAGGGACTCGCAACGATCGGTGTGAGGCAGCAGCCCGATTTAGTGATCGTCGACTCGCGCGCTGATCTACCCAGGGGAGCTTTCGGAGGTTCACCCGAGGATCTGAAATGTGCGCCAGGCGTAACGTGCGTGGGAGTAATTCCTTCGTGGGTGAGCGGCAAGACTCGTGAAGCATCCGAGCGGATTCTTATGATGATCACCAGCAATTTACCGGCATCGTGAGGACGATGAAAGCATGCAACGCATGTCGGAATGGGCATTAGACGCAAACGGAAACACCCTGACCGATGCTAGCGGGAGAAGCTTCACCTGGGACTTCGAGAACCGCCTCACCCAAGCCGTTGTGCCGGGCACCAACGGCGGAACGACAACCTTCCGCTACGATCCCTTCGGGCGCCGCATCCAGAAGTCGGGACCGCTCGGAACCACGAACTACCTCTATGACGGGGATGACCTAATTGAGGAGCTGGATAACTCTGGGAATGTGCTGGCACGTTACAATCACGGGCCAGGATTTGATCAGCCCTTGTCGATGTTGCGTAGCAGCGCGACGAGCTACTATCAATCCGACGTCCTCAGCACGGTCACTTCGCTCAGCAATACCTCGGGAGCGCTGGCGAACACTTATAGCTACGACTCCTTCGGAAAACTCTTGTCTTCTACCGGGACGCTCACCAACCCATTCCAGTTCACGGGACGTGAGTTCGACTCCGAAACCGGCATTTATGAATACAGGATGCGCTACTACGATCAGAATGTCGGTAGGTTCATCAGTGAAGACCCGATCCGGTTCCAAGGTGGCATAGATTTCTTCGCATATACACTCAACAATCCGGTGAACTGGATAGACCCATTCGGTTTGGAAGTCCAAGAATGCCGCCGTCCGCTTAAGAACATTCCTTTCAATAACCATCTGCCTCCTCACACATTTCTTTACTCAACAGAAACTGGGACCGGGTACGGACTGGGACCAAAGAACAACTGGTGGAACTTTTCTGCAGCCGAATCTGGCCAGCCCGTGCCAGGAAAGATCGAGAACGATTATCCATATGACTCCAGTGGCAAACTTAAGCCAAACTATCAATGCGGCAAGGTTTCAGATAACCAATGCTTTGAGGATTGCGTAAACCAGAAGAGCCGAGACGCTACCAAGAACCCACCTAGCTACCAGTTTGGCGCGTACCAATGCGACACATGGGCAAACGACATTGAGCGGCAGTGCCGACAGCAATGCAAGGGAAGATGAGGCTCCGATGAAAAAACTGACAACTTCGCTAGTTCTCGCGTTTGTAAACCTTGTGCTAGTCGGTGTGGGGTATTTGGATAGCTGGAAACACATTCTGCCGGAGCATTTGCCACGAGCGACCTCAGTGTGGCCAGCAGCGATCGCGCTTGTTGTTATCCCGTTTCTCGTACTCGTAACCCTTGGTTTTGCCATTCGGGATCTCGTGCGCCCAGGAAATCGATGGCAGGGGGCCCTTGCGGTGGTCTTAGCGGCCCCGATTGGCGTCATATACTCGATGGCGAGGTTCTGAATCGAAAAGCTGGAGCCAAACTTGGCCGCTGCGTCCGCTGCGAGGAGCCAGCAGTAATGTCTGGTTCAAGAACTCGCTCGCTTTTGGTTTACCTGCTGCCCTTGGTTCACCTTTGTGCGTGCGTGGTCATCGGGTTAATGAACCTAGAATCGGGAGCAGAGTACATTGGACACGCTGATCTGCCGTTTACGATTTTGATTGCCCCGCTCGTTTTTTGGTCCAGCCATCCCATCGTTTGGTTCGCCATTTTGGGCACATTGTGGTGGTACTTCGTAAGCCGCGTGCTTGAGCTGTTGATCCACAGAATTAGGGCCAGGACCAGCCGCGTGCCAACGGTGTAGAAGAAAGCAGTGCTATGAAGTTCTCCGAGATCGCGAACCGGCTGACGGGGATCTCGACTCCGTTGCTTGGAGTGTCGTGGCAGCCGACTGACCTAGAGATTAGCGCGGCACGCCGGGTGATCACATTCCTAGAAGACCGCCGCGTGCTCTACGCTCCCGGAGAAATGGAGATGCCTGAGCACTGCGTCCATTCCGTCCTGGAAATCCGTCACTTTCTTAGCAACGAGTTGGGCAAGCTGGAAACCGGCTCCGAGTTTGCAGCCAGCCTTCGAGCTATGCGAGCGGCCTGCCGGAAGTTCCTGGACCGGGTCGGGGCGGATGGCCGGGAGGTGACCCTGTATGCCAACCATCACGGCCACTGGGCAAGCTGGACGTTCTACAGCGCCCTGGGTGAGATGCGGGGTACGTTTGGGGTGCATCTGGCGAAGATCGCTGCTGAGTTCAAGCTGGACATCGAGGACCGGCTGGCCGAAATCCTGCCTGCCCCGGCCACCGATTCGGACGATGATGACCGCCATCCTGCCCGCCGTCCCCGCCAGCGATAGCCCCCAAAGTCAAAGTCAAAACCGGGTCGTGCTGCGCACGAGGTGTAGGGGTGACACGTCACCCCGGAACGGGTGCTGCAGGGGAACCTGCGGTTACCGTAGGCGAACCTGTTGAGAAGAAAGCGGCTGGGAGGAAAAGCGCGCTCTGCGGTTCGCGCGGAGGCGAGTGCCCGGTTAGCGCAGGCGAACTTGCTGAAAACAGAGCCGTGGTGGTGGAGGCGGTGGTTAGGCCATGCTTCGCATGGGGAGTAAGTGTTGACACTCCATCCGTGAAAGGGCTGACGTTCGCTAGCTGGCGCTAGCGAATGTGAACGTGAGGCAGATCAGCGACTTCGGGCGACTGCCGTTTACAAACGTAAGCGGTCGCTAGCGAACGCTAGCGGTGAAGCAGCGCCAAAAGAGCCCCGGACAACAGCACGCGCGATCCCATTTTTTCCGCCGGGCGTGTACGGAGCGCGGGAGCCAGGAGCTTCGCAACTCGTGGAAATCTGGCAACTCGAAAGGGTCAATGTGATCATCGACGCAGTTGAGTTGGGTGTAGATACGCTGTCTGCACTGGACGAACTTCCAGGCGTGGAAATCCCGAATTCTCTTAGCTATGATCAAGAGATGGAATGGTTGGCTTCGTTACGCGAAAGGAATAATCAGCAGATTGAGGAGCTGTTACAGGACGCGCTTGATGCGCAAGCGCAAGCACGGAAATGCCCTCGATGCAGGACGAGATGAGATCAGATGAGACGACGAATAGCATTATGGGTTTCATTGGTCGCGCTTTTGATCGCGCTGAGTTTCGTAGGTGAGCTGTTTCACGGGGTTATCGTTTCAACCGTGTGGCACTGGCGTCATGCAAACTCGGTCGCAATCGGAGGTTTTGAGATACCCGTGCCCGGACAGTGGTTCGTTGTAAATGTCGACGATATAGGGCAGCTTGCCCGCGCTCATTTTCCCAGCCTGCATGGGACGCCCTTCGAATCAAGAGTAACTGTTTCCGTTTTGACAAAGCCCTTAACCGATCTTCAATTCTGGGAGGGTCAGGAACAGGCACTCTATACGAAAGAGGGTGCAACGATCCTTGGGAGGCGGGAGATCCCTCTGGGCACCGAGTACCGCGTGGTCTGCGTAGAGGGGGACCTGGTCCGCGGCGCCCTAAAGGTGTGGACTCCGCACTTGGTGTCGGCAAACTGTCAGTCCAACGATCGGTTGAACCTGCTGTTCACAGGATCGGAAGAAGATCTCCTAGAGTTTTATAGAATTGTGGAAAAAGTTCGCATCATCCATTCGGCCGGACCTCGGTGATCGATCAGAACGGGAAAGTCACGACCTACTGCTACGATGATGCAGAACAGCTGATCTCGGTGACCGATCCGACAAACAATGTCACCAGCCACAGTTGCGACAACGGGCGAGTCCCTGTTGCAAAACGCCAAAACTGGTTTCGAAAATCAGTTCGTTGTCCGTCATGAACTTAGAAGGCGTTAGATTGCACACTTGCTCAGCTAAGTTCTTTGTTTGACGTTTCTCCGCAGGTTCGAGTCCTACCTGATGATGGCGAGTGGCCCACATCCCAAGCTCCGACATCCACTCCTTTCGCGGCTTTCTGCGAAAGGGTGGAAATAGAAGACAAAAGAAGCCAAGAACCAGAAAAATCGAATTCCCTTTAGTTCACCAGCGGTGGTGGAGTGCTGGGCGAATTCTTAGTTTCGTCCACCAATCCGCGTAGGACTTCCAATAGGAGATCTCTCGTTTGCTCCCGCGAAAGCTGATTCTCGGGACGATCTGGCGGCGGTGGTTTTGAATCGTTGTTCATGAGCCTTGTGCCAGCTTCTTCGCTCGCTCAAAGTCGCCGGAGTTGATCGCGTCTCTGAGTTGCTCCAACTGCTCAACTGCATTACGCAATTGGTAGATTTCCGGCCGGTTGCATAGCGACCTACAAATAGAATAACCCGCACGTCAATCCTTTCCTTCGCACAGATAGCTCGGTTCCATACCACAGCCAATATTGACTGCGAATCGTAACATGTACTTCTTCGTTGGCACAATCCAGAGTAATATCTGGGCGCAATGGAAGTAATCATTCTCGACAGCATCGTGGTCTTGGCAGTGCTCGGATTCGTTGCCTGGCTTGGTGGCGGAAGAAAATGGGCATTCCGAACGCTGCTGTCTGTTTTGATCCTGGCTAGCTTGGCAACGGCCGCAACACTGCTTTACACATTGTGGAGTGGAAAGAGCACTGAACGTCATATGCAGAAGATTCATGAGTGTGCTGTAGCCAAGGTTGCAGACCCGAAGTGCGAGACGCCTCCGACTGATCCAAACGAGCCAAGGTTTCCAGCTCGTACAAGTGTGTCCTGATTACACTCTTCCAGACAACCCGTCATCACAGCAGGAACAAGACGCGCTCGCGCCGGCGTAACGCCCGGTCGCGAATACCGCTTCCCCTTCTGCTCGATGAAAGAGATGAAAGAACCTGCCATGCAGGACAAGTTCAAGCGCGGGCCGGTTGGATCGCTGACGATTTTCCCTGCCGGACCTATGGCGATGGGCAAATACCTTGGCCAGTGGTTTCTTTACTGCATCGTAGTCAGTATCTTCGCCGCGTACCTGACCAGCCGCACTCGTCCGGCTGGGACCGACTATCTTGAGGTCTTCCGCGTGGCCGGTTGCAGTGCGTTCATGGCGTATTCGCTGGGCCTTGTTCAGAACGCCATCTGGCGCGGTGAGACTTGGGGTGTGACTTTCAAGCACATCCTCGATGGCCTGATCTATGGCCTCCTCACGGCTGGCACATTCGGCTGGCTGTGGCCAAGGTAGGGCTGCAATCCAAACTGCAGCCGACCGGTCGGTGTGCGGAGCCATCACAGCAACTGTACCCATCGCCGTCGTGCCGTAGTGTGCGTGGGTGCACAAGCATCTGCAAGCTATAATTATTGAAGATCGCGCTGAACGATCCGCGCGTTATCGCGGTGACTCGGGCGAAGTTCTTAGGAGCACCCATGGCCCTGCAGAAGACGGAAAAAATCTGGCACAACGGCAAATTTATCCGCTGGGAAGACGCAACTATTCACGTGATGTCGCACGTCGTGCACTACGGATCTTCAGTGTTCGAAGGGATCCGCTGTTACCAACCGTCTTCTGGGCCGGCGATATTCCGCGCCGACGATCACATCCAGCGGCTGCTCGACTCGGCGAAGGTCTACCGCATGGACATTCCGTTTTCGCGCGAAGAGCTGGTAGCGGCCATGCTCGACCTGATCAAGGCCAATGGCGTCTCTCCTTGCTACATCCGTCCAATTGTTTTCCGCGGCTACGGCGATGCCGGTGTGTCGCCGAATAATTGCCCAGTCGAGACCTACATCGTGAATTATCCCTGGGGAAAATATCTCACCCAGGATGATTCCGGCGTGGATGTTTGCGTTTCGTCCTGGACGCGCATTGCGCCGAATACCTTGCCTGCGCTGGCGAAGTCAGGCGCCAACTACATGAACTCGCAGCTCATCCGTATGGAAGCAACCGCCAACGGATATGCTGAAGGGATCGCGCTCGACGTTAACGGTTATGTGAGCGAAGGCTCAGGCGAGAACGTTTTCGTGGTCCGCCGCGGGGTCCTGCAAACCGCGCCGCTGGGCAACTCAGTCCTGCCCGGGATCACCCGGGATTCGATTCTGAAATTGGCACGCGATCTTGGCATTCCCGTGGTGGAGGCCGGAATCCCGCGCGAAATGCTTTACATCTCGGATGAGGCTTTCTTCACCGGGACCGCAGCCGAGATCACACCCATTCGGTCGGTCGATCGCATTTCGGTTGGCGATGGCACCGTTGGCCCGATCACACGTGCGTTGCAGCGCGAGTTCTTCGGAATCGTGCGCGGCGAGAAGCCGGACAGATTCCATTGGCTCACTCCCGTACCGGTGTCCAGCAAGCAACCGGTTGGCGTCTAGAGCTACTCTTGCGCTCTTCCCGTGCAATTCCACTGCTGCTATACTCCTGCGCGTGTTTAGCAATCGAACTGTAAACGCCTTCCTGGGAGGTGGTGATGGAAGAGCGGATTCGTTTTATCACGCACAAGGGCAAGGAAATCCTGCTGGTTGATATTTCCCACTGTTCTGCGCCGGAACTTGCGCGTATTGCACGGCTGGTTCCCGCTCAAACGGTGGTGAAGCCGCGCGGCTCCGTGCTTCTTTTGGCGGATTTCACGGGGACCCAGTTCGACAAGTCGAGCATAGAAATCCTGAAACAAGCCACCGTATTCGACCGCCCGCACCTGAAACGGTCGGCGTGGGTCGGCGTTGAAAGCCTGCCTCATGTTTTTTACGAAAACATCAAGACCTTCTCACAGCGCGACCTTCCGACTTTCAAAACGAGAGAAGAAGCGTTGGAGTGGCTCGTCTCCGATGAGCAACCCGTGGCGAGCGGACAATAGCAGTCGCTAGTGGCCAACACCAGCGGTTTTGTGAAGCCCGATTCTACTAGTCACTAGTCACTCCCAATTAGCCACTTCCTCAGCTTCTCCACTTCAGCGTGACCGGCCCAGACATCGGATGCTTCATCTCGCCGCCGGAGCGCTTGGCTTCCAGATGCGCAGCCTTCAATCCGAAATACCACTTCGCCGGACGATCTGCGTCGTCAATCAGCATCAGGTGCGGGTTCTTGTTCAAGCCTTCGCTTTGCAGTTCCATTGTTCGCCGGTCTTGTTCGACGAATTTCGCAAACACGAACTTCAGTATCGACGGTGCAAAGGGAATCGCGCGGAAGATATTCCAGCAGGCAACGACGTCAATGCGGCACTGATTTCGCGTAATCGGCGTGACTGTGGTAAGCGACGAGAACCAGTACTTCCCTGCTCTGATCGTTTCGAAGCGCAAGTTTGGCAGTACGAAGTCGATCGTTGTCGTCGTCGAATGGGCGTCCGCCAAAAGGCGCAGCAATTTGTAAGGCGCGCTGTTCGAACTGGGTTTGTGTGCGCTCATGCGGAATCCATTGGGAATCGGCTCAAACTGTTTCTGCTTTTCCTGAATGCTGTGCCGGGTGCGCCACCACCACGCCTGGTGCACAAACGGCCCGTGCGCCGGATCCATGAGGCCGATAATCCCGTGGTCCACGCTGCATGGCAGATTGGCGGTGAGGTATGCAGTCTTGTATTTATCGCTGAATGTTGGCACGCGAGGCGCACCGGTTGCTGGATTTTCGCGCACCCTGAATCCTGCGCCGGCCGGCCCTGGATCGGGAATGAATACCCAGACAAAGCTGTCGCACTCTTCGCAGGCGTAGTTCCCGGCGTAAATGCGATCGACCTTCAACTTCTGATCGGCGGTGAGCGAGGGGATCAACTGGCACTGCCCGCTGTGGGCATCAAATATCCAGCCGTGATAGCTACATTCGATCTGCCGCCCGTCGAATTGGCCGCAGGAGAGCGGCATTCCTCGGTGCGGGCAGGCATCGCGCAACGCAAACGCGCGACCTTGTGCATCTCTTCCGATGACCAGCGGGACTTCCAGCAGCATGGCTTTATGGAGTCGGCCGCGATGCAGTTGCCCCGAAGGCAACGCCCGATACCAGAAGCCAGTAAGCATCAGCGAATCCGGCGCTTCGCGCTGCACAGTTTGTGATGTGGCCTCCACGATCAGCAGCCTACCACAGCCCATGCTGGGCCGGACTACCCGCTCCGTTATCCGTTGCTTCGTGAACCTGGGCGTCCTTCGTGGTTCTCGGCGGCTTCCTTCCTGAACCTTCGCGTCCTTCGTGATTCGACCTTAGCCATTCCTTCGTGGTTCTCCCCTTAGCCATGTCATCCTGAGGCGGCTTCAGCCGCCGAAGGATCGGATTCGATTTAATCGAAATGCATACATCCTTCTCTGCGCTCAGGATGACAAGGTGCACCAGTATCGATTACCGGAATCGCAAATATCATCTTGCCCAATTTGCAAAGTTGTATTGTGATTGTGCAACAGCTCATTCAGCAAAAATGAAGCTCATCGGATTTCTATTGCTGCTCTCGGGATGGGTCATCGTCATCGCAGCGCTCGCGATGCTACATGGCGCAGCTGTTTCTGTCTTCATCCTCGCCGGAATCACGGTCGAAATCCTCGGATTTGTTCTCGCCGCAAGAGCGCATTTGCCCGTCGGAGAGGAGCGGTGATGAGCACCCCTCCGGCCGACAATTACCAGCTCTCATTCGCGCTTTGCCTCATTTTCACCCTCTTGGTTCCGTTTGCGATTGCGGGCCTCGCGCTGATCAACACTGGCCTCGGCCGCTCGCGTAGCGCTGCGCACGCGATGGCGTCCTCACTCTGTGTAATCGGCACGGCAGTGGTTGTCTTTTTCATATGGGGCTTTGCTGTCGAGGGAACTCCATTACATTCGGAGCGGTTTGGCGGAGTCAGCGTCAATGTCGGAGCCGGGAACGCGGGCTTATTCCTGCGACACCTACCGGATTACGCCAGTGCTTTAGTGTTTATGCTCGCAGCATTCAGCGTTGGCCTTAGCGCTCTCATTCCTTTGGGAGCCACCGCGGATCGCTGGCGGCTGGGAGCAGCTTGCGCTTCTACCGCTGTTTTCGCTGGGTGGACGCATCCGATCTTCGCGCGCGTCTCTTGGACAATTGCACTCGCGGTCCTGCCATTTCATACCGGTCTAGGCAGTAACGTTCTCGATGCCGGTGGCTCGGGGACGATCAATGCCACTGGCGGCCTCACTGCACTAGCTCTCGCATGGCTTATTGGAGCCCGCCGCGGAAAGTATTCTGCAAACGGCATGCCCGCCGCCATCCCCGCACACAACGCGGTCTTTGTGCTTTTCGGCTGCATGCTGGCATGGGTCGGGTGGCTCGGACTCAACTCCGCCGGGGCAATGCTCTACGCGGAGATGCCGCTGGAGCATTCCGTGCTGGTCGCGATCAACACAACGTTTTCCGCCGCCGCCGCTGGCCTCACCGCCGCTGCCGTCACTCGGATTCGCTTCCGCCGTCCTGACGCCTCGCTCATCGCCAACGGCTGGATGGCGGGCCTGGTCGCCAGCAGCGCTGGCTGCGCTACGCTCAAACCCGCAACGGCAATCCTCACGGGTCTTGTGGCTGGAGCTCTGGTTGTCTTTTCAGTCGAGTTTTTCGAGTTCTCGCTGAAAGTCGACGATCCCTGCGGCTCGATCTCCGTGCATGCGGTTTGCGGGATCTGGGGATTGCTGGCCGCCGGAATTTTCGCCGGCGAGCCTGGCCAATTCATGGCACAACTTGTCGGCGTAGCCACGTTGCTCGGCTTCGTATTCCCGATGACCTACGGCCTGAACTGGCTCCTGAACAAATTCATTCCTTACCGCGTCTCATCCGATGGAGAGCGCCAGGGTCTGGACTTGCACGAACTCGGCGCTGATGCTTATCCGGAGTTTGTCGTGCACGCCGACGAATTTATGCAGAGGTGAACGCCATTGAGCGATGAGCGGCGAGCCTTGAGCGGCGGTTCCTGCATTGATCGAAGTGGCCGCAAAGCTTATCGCCTATATCGCATCTGCGGAACATTGAGGCTCGCGACTCATTGCTCGCAGCTCGGAGCTACGCCCCTTCTTCCGCCAGATACGCGATCTGATTTTTGAAGATGAACAGATTCGGTTTTCCCTGGCGGGTGAGGCGAATCATATTGCGGTCGTAATACTCCACCCAGCCACGGACCGTCTCGCCATCGACGAGCTTCACAGAAATCGGCCTCTGCTTTTCAGTCAGGTATTTCAGATATGCCGCCTCCTGGTTGGTCGAATCCGGAGGGACAACTTTTGCCTTGTGTGGGCCTGAATCGGCATTAGAGAAGGCCATGGCCAGATTGTACAACTTCGCTTACCCAACAACGACGAAATCGCCCGTAATGCGGTGAAGCTAAAAAGAAATCTTCAGCCCCCACTCGATCGCTCGCGGTACCCCCTGAGCATTGATTCCTGATTGAAGCGATGCGCGATTTGTGCGGACGAAAGGATCGTGGATGTTACTCGAAGTGCCCCCAACTGTATTCTGGGGCTGAAACGCCGTAGAGAATGGCGACAAACTGCCGTTGCCGAAATTCAAAACTCCATTCTGCGTATTGCCGGTCAAATCAAAATTCGCAAAGTTGAAAAGATTGAACAAGCTAATACTTGGTTCAAACGAGATGCGCTCGCGATAGGTGTGCTCCCAACTCAGCTTCACATCGAAGGTCTTGAGCCATCCCAACCCGGCGACATTTGGAACCGCCGCCGCGAGCGGCTGCTCAACGCCACCTATGGCTTGAAGTTCCTGCTCCGAAAACACGCCGCCATTGATCAGCATCACCCCTGCCGGAGTCACACCACGCGAAGCTCCGGAGAGCGAAGTGTTGTAATTCTGAATAAACGAAGCGAGGTGTTTCGCCTTTATGCCGCGCATGTACGAACCCACATTGCTTCCCGGAATAATATCTCCGGTTGTGCCATCGCCGTTGATGTCAGTCACCAGAACTTCGGCGCCGCCTGAGATTTCCGGGAAAGTCAGCGTCACCGGCAGCGGGCTATCAAAATGCCCCAGGAAGCTCAGCCTCAGCGAATGCTGAAGGTCGAACAGCGCGCTCACCGAAACTTGATGGGTCCGGTCCAGCGCATTGGGCCCGGTGAAGCGGTCAGGATTGGCATAATCCGTAGCCAGATTGACAAGATCTGAATCGCCCACCTGGCTCACGTAGCGCGAATGCGAGTATGAAGCCTGAAAAGTGGCACGCTGAATTCCTTGCACCGAAAAATTCCTCACTACCTGCTTCAGGCTAACGTCGAACGCGCTATAGACGGATCGCCCGGAAGGAAAATTTATAACGTTCACGCCGAGGTTCGGCTGCAGTCCCGGAAACGCGCAGAATGCGCATGGTGCGCCGCCCGTGACCTGCGCTGGGCCGCCGATGCCCGCTGCACCATACGCTGACAGAGCCCCGGCTGGACCGAGCTTCGCCACCATGCAGCTGACCTGGTTGGTTCCGGGAGAGCATCCGTTCGCGATTTGTGCCGCGTCGCGATCCGCATCAGCATTAGCAACATTGAACGTGCCGGCCGCGCCACTTTGATTAACGTCGACTCCAAGAAGAGTGCGCGTGGTCACGTTCCGCAAGTAATCAAAGCTGAAGATCAGGCCCGGCTTCAATTCGTGCCGCAGGCCGAGATCCATTTGCACGCTGCGCGGCGTCTGGTAATTAGGAGCCAACAAGCTGAGCCCATTCTGGTACGGTCCCGCAAACGCGCCAGGATTGCCGATGAAGCTGGGATTCGCACCAGATCCGACAGCCGTTGCCGCCTGATACGCCTGCTGTAACGTCACAGCTTGCGGCGCGGCAACTCCGATCGCACTCCCGCACCACGTTGGTGAAACCGTTCCGTTGGGGTTGACAACTCCCGCCCCGCTCGCGACCAGAGTTCCCGCAGTTCCGGGGTTCGAAGGCCACTGAATAGTCCCCGGCGCTCCGCCCACGCACGCAGCCGGCGTCGCTAGAAATAATCCCTGTGCCAGACGCAATGGCCGATCAAACAAGATGTTGTTGAAGAGCTCGTTGTCGTAGAAAAGACCGATTCCGGCCCGGATCGTCGTGCGCCCGCTGGAATGAGGGTCCCACGCCACACCAAGCAGCGGCCCGAAATTGTAGCTGGGCAGGCGCACTGGATCGCCCAGCTTCGGCCCCCACGCATTTAGTTGTGAAATTCCTCCGAGATCGCTGTCGCTTCTGCCATCGTCACGGAGCCAATTCACTCCGTAGTTCACGGTCAGATTCGGTCGGAGCTTCCAAGTGTCGCCAAAATACGCGCTGAGACGATTGTCTTGCTGTCCGCCGCCTGGCAACCCGAACTGCGACCGCTCGCTCGCGAAACCGCGGCCGTTCCCCAGGAACGACCACTCCACGGGATAGCTCAGCGGGTCAGCGGCGCTGCCGCTTATGCCCAATATTGGATTTGCGGCCAAAGGTGCGCCGCCCTCAGCCGCGAGCGTCGGCGCTAGAGAGTAGAACGGAGAAAATATTCCGGCAAGAATTCGGTTGTAGCCGACGCCGAAATGAACGAGATGATCTCCGCGCGGATGAGTTCCGTCATAGCGGAACTGCTTATCGGACTGGAACGTCTGCTGCGGCGCCAGATTGCTCGGTCCGGAACAGAAAAAAGAACCCGGCTGGCACGAAGATTTTGCGCCGCCGCCGAGGTCAATGGAGACATTCGGAATAGGATTGGCGAAGCCGGATGCCTGGGCCGACGTGTCCACAATTCCGTTCTTGTATCGAAGATATTCGAAGCGAAGCGAATGCATGAACGATTCAGAAGTGAAGTCCACCCCCACGGCATGCGCAGGCGCGTTTGTCCGGTTTAGGAACGGCTGCAGGCTCGGCCCTTTGCCGAACGGACGTTGATCTCTGTTCTGATCAAACGTGAAGCGGTAGAACGCACGTGCTCGCCGCGACAGCTGATAGTCCAGCCGCCCATCGGCGTCCACTTCGCGGAATGGCTCCCGCAGCCGAGTATCTGCAGGAGACACCGTTGCAAATGGTCCTCCCAGGAGAATGGGATTCAGCGCGTCTTGCCGGTTGCGCTCGGCAGAAAGAAAGACGAACAGCTTGTCAGCGATAAGCGCGCCGCCAACGTCGCCGCCGTACTGCTGGCGCTCCCAGCTATGACTGTTGCCGCCCGGCAAACTTGCCGCCACAGCATTGCCATTCACGTAGTTCCCAAATAGGTCGCCGTGCAGTTCTTTGCTTCCCGATCGAGTCACAATATTGGTCTGCCCGGCGGAGGCAACCTGATCAGGCGTCGGCGCCAGCAGTCCCCCCAATCGAATCTCCTGAACCGCAGCCGGAGGAATGTTCTGCGTCGTTGTACCCACCGTCTCGTCGGTCACATCCAGGCCATCAATCTGGACCCGTGGCGCGCGCCCAAGGCGCCCATCAAACGAAATCGCAGGGAAACCATTCTTCGTCGGATCAATGGTCCCCCCATCCTGCATCTGCACGCCCGGTTCGAGCTGCGCTGATGAAAGAAAGGTGCGGCGACTCGGAGGCAAGCCGCGGACGTTCTGCGCAGGCAGGACTCCTGGTACAGGTTCAGGATCCAGTTCAAGGTTTGCGGGTGCAACCGCCCCGGCCAATACGTTGACCACGGCGGTAGTGGAAATAAATCCTCGAGCATCGACGGTGATGCTGTAATCCATTACCGCCAAATCTGGCGCACTAAAGCTGCCGGTAGCATCTGTCCTGACTACGGTCGTCTGGCCGGTGGATCGATTGGTAATGGTGATTCTGGCGCCGCTGATGGGAGCGCCCGCGACGGACAGTACTTTCCCGCTAATGCTGCCAGTCGGGTTCTCCTGACCCAATGCCTGAATGCTAAGGATTATGCCAACAAAAACGAAAAGGCTGATTTTGAGCAGTTCCCTTCCCCCGCTCATTCCCCCAGACGCGATTCTCATGCGCGATCTTTCGTGTTTACCTGAATATTGGATTTTTAGGCGAATCCACAATTGTCACTGTGCCGCCAGTAAATTGCAAACCGCCAGATCGGTCCAGACGTCGGTTTGAAATCGCGGTAAATAACGGCGCTTTTATCGCCGCGACCTCTTCGAGAGTCCGAGCTCTAGTTGTTCCGACGGCGCCCACTCCAGGAACTCCCGTTGCTGGTAAAGATGTGTGAACTTATGCGATTGGTTGCTGAGGAGGGTTGCGCACGTTAGTGCGCGCTTGCCTGGAGCACATTCAGTTCGTTTCGAACGGCATCAGCCCGCGCCCCGGTTGGCTCTTCCTGCAACATTGTCTTGAATTGCGCGATGGCGTCCTGAATTCGATTCTCATGAAGAAACGCGCGCGCCGCAATGTAATGCACAATGGCAAAACCGGTGTGCGGCAGGGAGTGGGCTTTTTCACAACTTGCAACCGCCGCGTCGAAGCGTTTATCGAGCAGCTGAGTCTGGGACAGCAGCGCGAGAATCTGCACGTTCGCGGGATCACCTGCGCTCGCCTTCTGAAGCAACCCTTCGGCATCAGCATAATGCTTCTGGCGGATTTCGAGCATGCCCAAATTCAGCAAGGCCGGCGCAAAGTGGTCGTTGATGCTGAGGGCCTTGTTCAGCGATTCGCGTTCCAGGTCCCATTGGCCAAGCCTTGAGTAAACCACGCCCAGATCCGTATAAGCGTCCACGTATTTCGGATAGATCGCGACCGCCCTCTGCAGCTTAGGAATGGCGTCTTTCCATGACTCCTTAGACATCAGAGCGGTCGCCTGATTGAATTCAGTGCTCGCTTCATCGGGAATGTGTAAATCTGCAGCCGCAACCGTGGCACCCAACCCTTGATGCTGCTCACCCTCGCCTTTACGGCGCACGGAAATCATGATCGACTGTGTCGTCTTTCGCTCATCGACATCGAAGACCCCGCTGTCTGTGTCCTGAATACCTTCTCCGCTAACCACGATGTGATAACTCCCTATGGCTATCCGCGAAAATTCGGCTTCGCCATGCTCGTCGGTATAAGCTTCATCGACCGTGTTGTTGCTCGCGCCATTCATAAGCTGCAGTCTGGCGCGAAAATTGAGCGCGCGATCATCGCTGAAGACAACCCGAACCCTGAGATTGCCGGAGCTAATATGATGTTGTGATTGCGAACGCAAGGAGAGCAACGAAACAAGCAGCACGAGAACGAGGAGCTTTCGACAACCCACGGCTGCACTCCACCAGGCGCATGCCAATGCGCACTCACGAAGAGTGTACACCTGCGTTTGAATACAAACGAAAGAAAGAAAAAGGAGGCTCCGAAGAGCCTCCTTGGAGACAAAACTCCTGATCTCTAGAAGCTGATCTTTCCTTGCAACTGAATCAGTCTGCCAGAAACGCCGGCACCCTGGTAAGAGCCGTAAGGAGTTGTTGGGGGAACCGCCGTCGTGAAGATGGTTATCAATCCGCCGCTGCCTACGTTGGCGCTAGGTGCGAAAAAGTTGGGATGGTTCAGCACGTTGTACATGTTCGCTGCCAACTGGAGTTTTACCCGTTCCGTGAAGGCGAAATTCTTCCTGACCGTCAAGTCAGTATTGAAGTATTTCGGGCCGCGGAACGCGTTACGCCGCACGTTGCCGAAATCCGCAGTAGGGTTAGCGAACTGTGAAAGCTGCAGACACTGCGTCGGATTATTGACGTTGCCTGGAGAACTACAACTCGGAATCGGTCCTCCCAGGAAGTCCGCCAGGAATGGGATGTCGTTGTTTGTGTTTGCGACGCTTCCCTGTGATGTGACCACGGTGTATGGGAATGCGGTGTGATAGTAGAAAGTCTCGCCGATTCCAAAGCCGCCCAGCAGTGTGTTTAGCAAATGGCTCTGGAACCTGTAGGGCGGGTCCCAAACATAGTTCGCCGTCAAGTTGTGCCGCGCATCGGAATCGGAGTTGCTGTAGTTGTTGGCGTCGAGGTTATAAGGGTTGATCTGCCGGGTAACACTGGTGAAGACGTTATACGGGGTTCCCGGATTCGTGCTCGTGAGGTCATCCAGCGCGTGGCCGTACGTATAGTTCGCGCCGAACTGCAGACCATAAGTTGCCCGACGCGTAATCCCAGCGACCAAACCATCGTAATTTGAACGTCCGACCGAGGCGAGATCGATGACTGCGCCAAAGCGCTGATCCGGAGCGTTTGCAACGCAAGTCGACGCGGGCGCCTGTGGGAACGGGCATGGATTCGGCAGCTGTCCGAGCGGCGTGCCTCCCCACTGGGTCGGAGGAACACCCGGGCCGTTTGGATTACTGGAGCTGATGAAAGCATTCAGCCCAGCGTTCTGAATCAGTTGGTCGTAACCGTGCGTTCCCACATAATTCAGGGTGACGGAAGTTTTTGTCCCAATCGCTTGCTGAATTTCGAAGTTCCACTCCATGTATTTGGGGTTAATGATCTTATTGGAAGTGGAGAAGAAGTTCGGAGGCGAGAACACGACCCCTGGCGGCATCGAGGCCGAGATGGACGCCAACGTTCCGCCACTCGCAAACCCATTCAAGAAAGCGGTATTGGATGCACTAGCGGTACTAACAACGCCTCCGGCGACTCCTGGGGCAAGCGGCGCGCCACCCGGGGTCACTGCAAACGTGTTCGTCAGCGGGGAGTTACCGATGAAATTATCCAGCAGAACACCCTGATATAGGTCCGAGAAAATACCAACTCCGCCGCGGAGCACCGTGCTTGAATGCCCGAACGGGCTCCAGGTCATGCCAAACCTGGGCTGCAAGGCCACCTTTTCGACATCCGGGAAGGCGCTGTGCTGGTTGGTCAAAATCTGCACGTTGTACGGAATGTTCGCGTCGTGGCTCAGGTTTTGGAATGGCGCGGTAAACCGAGAGTAGCAATTCGTCTTGCAAATAGGATTAGAATTGCGATCTCCCCGTAACGCCAAGGTGAGCTTTAGGTTCGGAGTTACACGATATTCGTCTTGCACGTACAGACCCATGCTATAAAACGCGAGCGGAACCTCACCGTTCTTCGTGAACTGCTGGATGTACAAGTCGCCATTGCCAATGTTGACGAGTCCGTTGTAGAAATCATTCATGCTGGAAAAGATAGCAACGCCACCTGTGAAGCTTTGCTCGTCGAAATCGGACAACTCATCGCGGCGGTAGTTGACGCCTATTTTTAAGGTGTGCGATCCGCGCGAGATCGACAAGTCGTCGGTTACCTGCGCCATCGTCGAATTGCGCCCTTGGGGGAAAACGACATCGGGAGCATTCGGCGAGGTGCCGCCCAAATTGGACATCAGGTTTCCTGCGAATGGCGCACCGAAAGCTATGGTACTCATGCCCAGGGCATTGAGCACCGCATTTTGGCCGCTATCTGGAAGAAAAACTGCCGAATACCACAAGCCGGAGATGATCAGGTTGTTTGTCATGCGCGGCGAGAATACGTGGGTCTCGTTGATTTGCCCTTCGTACTCGGGCTGAATGCTCTGTGTACTGAACACCTTCGGATCAACAAGATCGGTCGAGGTCGGCTGTGAGCCGTGATCAACTTTGAAACGTCCGAACAACCGATCGTTATCCGAGATGTTGTAATCAATACGCGTAGCGAGCAGCCACTCTTTGTTGTGGTTCACGCCAGAGGCGCTTGCGGTCTGCAAACACGGCACGCCAGGGCCCGCGCCAAATCCTGATGCTGGAAGCAGCCCGCCGTTGGCGGGATCTCCGCAACCGAGAAATTGATCGATTCCGCTCGTAACCGGCCGCATGGCGTTATAAACCGGTGCTCCTTGGTAGAGGTTCATGAGCTTGGTGTAGTAGGGCAGCTGCGCCGGCTGATTGGTAGAAATGTTGTTCAGAATCGCTGTCGCAAAAGCGGGAGTTGGGAAAAAAACTGTCTGGGATCCCGGGAGGGCATAGCGCAGGCCTTCCTGGTCAGCATAGAAAAACAGCTTGTTCTTTACGATCGGGCCTCCCACCGAAGCTGCCCATTGATGTGCCACCGCGAACACCGGCTTATTGGGCACGCCCTGTGCCAGCTGGTTCCCTTTTACGAACCAATCGTTGGCGTTAAAACCGCTGCTGTTGAAGTCATACATCGCGTCGCCATGAAACGCGTTTCCGCCTGACTTGGTGGTGTAGTCAATCTGTACGCCGGCTTGCCGTCCGTATTGTCCGGTGTAGCCATTGCTGACGACTGCGACTTCCTGGAGCTCGTTGGCGCCTAGAAGCAGGTTGCTCGAGCCGGAATTATTCAGGTTCAGGAACGGATCGTTCTCGTCGTTGCCGTTCAAAGTGAACAGGTTCGAAGTTCCCGGCAAGCCGAACGCGCTGAAGTTTCCGAATCCAAATCCTGCGCCGCTATTCATCACCACCCCAGGCGCAGTCTGAGCGTAAGTAGTAATATCGCCGCCGGGATTCGGTAGATTCTCCACCTGCAGCTGCGAGATGGTAGTAGAAATGTTCGCATCCTCAGTTTGCAACAGCGGCGTCTGAGCAGTGACCTCTACCGACTCGGAGGCATTCCCGACCTCCAACTTGAGGTTTGTAGTGGCCAGCTGAGCAAGCTGAACGTCAACATCAGTCGTAACACTGCGGAAACCTGTCTGCGTTACAGAAACCGTGTAAAGGCCGGGCTTCAATAATGGAAAACTGTACAGACCGGAGGACCCGGTGGTAGTTGTTCGCTTTTCGCCAGTCGTCTTGCTGGTCAATGTGACCTTTGCGCCAGACACAACTGCGCCGGTTGGGTCGGTTACGGTCCCGGATATTCCGCCGGTCACGATGTTCTGTGCCCCCGAATATGTGGCCATCAGCCCCAGCATGACGAACAGGGCAAGGCTAAACCGCAGAAACTTGTTCATAAGATCCTCCGCAGTACGCTTTCCTCGTGAAGATTTGCTTCTCAAATTCTTGGCTTTCCTGAGAGTGCGCAAAGTGCGCTCAGACGAATACCGTGGCTCTGTTTTGCAAATTACGTTCCAGAGCTGTCCAGTTTTGGTCAGGCAATGTATTCATATACTTACACAGATAACCGATGAATTTGGCCGGCCAATATACCAGAAAGTAGATCATCTACGGCTTTCCCTATATGAAATTCTGTATTCGTTCGCCATGGAAAACTGTATCGCCAGACAAGATGGTCCCGATCAGTGCTAAGGGTTGTTGGTTCCTTTTTATGGACAGCGGGAATTTTGTTAGCGGGACTTGGACGTGTAGTACCCACTCCGATGCCGAGTCTTATATTGAGCCGCATCAGGGACATCAGCCAGTTGAACCGAGATGCGCCGAAAGTCGGAATCAGCCAATCGCTGCGTTGGATAGTAGGCCAGAAGATACTGCGTGCGCAGCTCGTCGCTAATGGTCTGGAACGCTTGCTCCAGCTGAGGAACGGTGGTGGCGTAAAAATACTTGCCGCCGGTATCGGCAGACAGCTGGATCAACGCGTGCTCTCCGCCGGTGTCTCGACCGGCGCTGGCCTCGATTGGCACCACGATAATGCTGTAGACAATCGCTTCTGAAATCTGCGCCGCCCGCAAAGCCTCCTGATAATCGACCTTGCTCACCGTATCGCCGCCATCCGTGATGACCACCAGCACCTTTCGTCCCTGGCGGGTTTCAAGCGCCTGAGAACCAACGTAAATTGCGTCGTAAAGGGCGGTCGCTGCCCCCATGCGCAGGTGTTCGATGCCGCGATCAATTGTTCTCAAGTCCGCAGTAAAGGGAACCACCTCATCGACGACCTCACTGAATCCATACACGGCGAGCCCATCCACTGGCCGAAGAATCGCGTGGGCAAAGTGGCGCGCCGAGTTGAGCTCCAGCGGCAGGTCCTTGCGCGTGCTGAGGCTGGTATCGACGTCGAGAACGATCGACAGCGGAAGTTCCGACTCCTTGCTGAAGACAGAGATGTTCTGCGGAACATCGTCTTCCAGCAGCTTGAAATTTTGTTTCTGCAGCCCGCCGACCGGAGCCCCGTTCTGGTCGGTTACGGTGACAAAGACATTCACCAGCTTTACTTCCACCTTGAACGTGGTGTCGTCTTGCGCTGGCGCTGGGTTCGCCGGCTTTGCCCACGGCGGCTTTGGAACCGTGGGGGACGACGTCTGCGCCTGGCACAACGCCGCCGCAAAAATCAGAAAGAAAAGTAATGTTCCCAAATTCCTGGATCGGCCGGCAGCGCGGACTGACAACGAAAAGATGAGCGCATTCACCTCGTTACTCGCTCTGGACAGCGCTCTGCATGGCTTCGATCATCTGAAAAAGCTTGCTGGTGTCGGTGACCTCAAGAACTGGCCGTGCCGGGTTCTTGCTGGTGACCACGTAGATCGTCGGCGTGTGCTGAATGCCAACCTTGCGCCCTAGTTCCTTGTCCGCATTCACCTCGGCTGCCAGCTTCCCTTGAGGATCAACCACGAACGGTAGATCGGTTTTGTGCTCGGCGGCAAACCTCTGCGCGAAGCTTTGCAGCGTGTCCGGCGTGATTTCCGGCTGGTGCTGGAAGATGTAATCGCGGAACTGCGTCCCCAGTTCCTTCGATTGCGTGTCGAAATAACGCGCGATCACCGCGGCATTGAACGACCAGTTGTGCATGGGCAGCGGAAAATCATGGCGCACCAGCGGAATCTTGTGCGCCCGAGCAGCCTGCTCCTCAAGCGGCGAGTCGCTGCGGCACTTGGGACACTGCAGGTCCTCAAAAACAATCAGCGCCACCGGCGCGCCCTTCGGCGGACGAAGCAGGGCAGTATCCTGGGCAAAAGCGGAGAAACTTAGTGATAGTGCAGCGGCCAGGCAAAGCGGCAGAATTTTCTTCATATGAGATTTGATGCGGCGAGTAGCCGTTTCTCTTATGGTAACCGAAGAGGTGGGGAGAAGTCAGAAACGGCGCGGGCCCCATCGTCTCCTGAGCCGCGCAGCCGTCGCACTTCCACCTTGAACCAACGTAACGAGAGACAAAACAGCCACCGCCTCTAAGATTGTGAGCAGTTGGCCGTGGAGGCTTCATTGCTTCGATCTGCTGTTCACCTAACTGGCGCCCGGGGATTTTCGAGCGTAATCGCGATTTTGCGATACCCGTGACGGAACTCTTACGCGGAACTCTGCAGGGGTTAGTAGTAAGTAAGCCGGGTTCTATAAAAGGAGATGTCAAGAGCAGACAGCTCTCCTGAGCAGCAAAACGACCGACCCGGAAAGGCATCATGACAAGTGTGCGCTGCCCCACCTTGCCCCTCCTCTTCGCCAGCGGTAGCATGAAAGGTTCCCAGGAGGCTTCTTATGGCGACCGATACTCTGACCAGCCCGGTTCTGGCTGGCACCTCAACGCGGCCCAATATTTATCACAACTTTATCGACGGCGAATGGGTAGAGGCCAGCACCGGGCAAACATTTGAAAACCGCAATCCCGCCGACACTCGCGACGTGGTCGGAATTTTTCAGAGATCGGCCAAGGCTGACGTTGACGCCGCCGTCGACGCCGCCAAGCGCGCCTTCCTTAGATGGCGACTGGTTCCAGCGCCGCGAAGAGCCGAAATCATCTATCGCGCCGCTGACCTGCTGGCGGAGCGAAAAGAAGAATATGCCCGCGACATGACCCGCGAAATGGGCAAAATCCTGAAAGAGACCCGCGGCGATGTCCAGGAGGCCGTCGACACGGCCTTTTACATGGCAGGAGAAGGCCGCCGCCTCTTTGGCCCGACCACGCCTTCAGAACTTCCCAACAAGTTCGCGATGGCCGTGCGCCACCCGCTTGGCGTTTGCGCACTGATTACACCGTGGAATTTCCCCATGGCGATTCCCTCCTGGAAGCTGCTGCCGGCGCTGGTTTGCGGCAACACCTGCGTAATTAAACCGGCGCAAGATACACCGCTCTCGACCTTTAATCTCGTTCGAGCCCTAACGGATGCCGGCATCCCACGAGGCGTCATTAACATTGTTACAGGATTCGGCAGCGAGACCGGCGCGCCCATGCTAGAGCACCCCGAAGTTCGTGCGGTTTCATTTACCGGATCGACCGCGGTGGGACGCACAATCGGCACCACCTCGGCGAAGAGTTTCAAGCACTGCTCGCTCGAACTTGGCGGCAAAAACCCGATGATCGTTTTGGACGACGCCAACCTCGATCTGGCTATCGAAGGCGCGCTTTGGGGTGCGTTCGGCACCACCGGACAGCGTTGCACCGCAACCAGCCGCATCATCGTTGAAAAGGGCGTCTACCGCGAGTTTGTCTCGCGCCTGGTCGAGCGCGCGCGCAAACTGCGGGTCGGCAACGGCCTCGACGAGACCACAGACATGGGCCCGGCGGTGAACGAAAAGCAACTGCAGACCGATCTGGAATACGTGGAAATCGGGAGGTCTGAAGGCGCGAAACTGCAATGCGGCGGTAACCGGCTGGAAAAAGGCGATTACCAGCACGGATTCTTTATGGAGCCGACCGTTTTTACTGATGTAAATCCCAAAATGCGCATAGCGCAAGAAGAAATCTTTGGGCCGGTTGTCTCCGTGATTCCTTGTGAGAATTTTGAGGATGCCGTGCAGATCGCCAACAACATCGAATACGGGCTTTCCTCCGCTATATATACAAAGGATGTGAACCGCGCGTTTACGGCCATGCGCGACCTGTACGCCGGCATCACTTATATTAACGCGCCTACCATTGGCGCCGAGGTCCATCTGCCTTTTGGCGGCGTGAAAGCCACCGGCAATGGCCACCGCGAAGGCGGTATTGGTGCGATCGACTTCTACACCGAGTGGAAATCGGTTTACGTGGACTACTCCGACAGGCTGCAGAAAGCCCAGATCGACCGCCCGGAATAGAGAGATTCCGTTGCCGACGATTTCATGCGGCGGAGGTTTCCGTGCGGCAGGGATATTCGGCCCGACCCCTTTCCTCGGCTTCTAGGGAACCCTCAGGGAAAGCCCTTAAATCCTGCCCTTCCACGCAGTGGAGGTGTGTTTTTCCTACAAATTTATTCGTAATTTTCTTTGACAAATGTTCTCTGCTGAACATAATTTCTGTATGGGTTCGGGTATACTCGCCACTCGCCCGAACTCCGGGATCAGTGCACTAGGACCCCGAAAGATGCCACCACGTAAGCGTGTCCTGTTCGTTGACGATGAACCCAGCATCCGGTTAACGCTTCCTCCCGTCCTGGAAGACCACGGTTTTGAGGTGCGTTCGGCGGGAAGTGTGGCGGAGGCCCTCGCCGAAATCAACTCACAGCAGTTCGATGCTCTCCTTTCGGATCTGAATATCGGAGAAGAGGGAGACGGGTTTCGCGTAGTGAGCGCCATGCGGAGCGCCCAGCCTGATTGCATCACCGTGATTCTGACCGGCTACCCCTCGTTTGATACGGCTCTCGAAGGCATTCGCCATCAAGTCGACGACTATCTGGTAAAACCTGCCGATGTCGAAGCTTTAGTCAGAACCCTCCGCGAGAAATTCGAAAACGGGGGAAGGAAAAGAGCCCGAGCGTAGGCGGTTGGTGTGATGTGTGTGCACTTCAAACCAAATTACAATTTTGTGCTCCAACTCTTGAGGAGCAACCGAAATCGCGCCGCAGTGATCCGCGCCGGGAACCTCCCACAACTCCACATTTGAATTTTCGGCCTTGATCCAACGCGAGTGATACACGGGGATATTGCTGTCCTTTTCGCCGTGGATGAGAAACACTGGAACCGATGTGTGCGCAATCGCGCGAGATGGGGAAGCCGCAGCAAGATTAAGGTCATACTTCATGTGGACGTAAGCCAGCGCCAATTCAACTACGGGCCGTAGCACGGTTCGTCCCAGCCATGGACCGGCATGGAAATACTGGCCCATGCGGTCGTAGGCGATTTTGCGAAAATCAGAAAAAGAAGACTCCGCCACGACCGCACAAAAATTGGGCTCTACGTCGAGTGCCTGTAATAGCTCGGCTGCGCCCATCGATTCGCCCATTCCAAAGACGCATCCGGGATGAATATTGCTATGTAGCCAGTCGAACCACCGCCGAATGTCGTTGCGTTCCAGGACACCGTAAGTAGCGAGATCTCCCCCGCTTTCTCTGTGTGCACGGGCGTCGGGCATCAGCACGCTGTAACCATGTGCGAGCAGAATCTGTGCGTAACCGACCATGCCGAACCGGTTGTCTCCTTGACCGTGTAGAAGGATGATCGCGTCACCGTTTCCTTGATGTTGCTCGATGTACCACGCGCGAAGCTGCGCGTGATCGAAGGCGTTCACGCTAACGTTTGTAAGTCGCGCGCCGAATTTTCCGACCATCTGGCGCATCTCGGCTTCAGCATTTGCGGGTAGCGACCGCCGTTGCGGATGCAATGTGACATTAGCAAGAAAAATGGCCGCGGCAGTACACAACATCAGATACACGGACAGGCACAGAATCAGCGGCCACAAACATTTCCGCATACGTCAGGGAATACGAAGATACAGCTGATTTTGTTCGCTTTTTCACGTTATCGATCCTATCCAAGATGGATTCCGAGGATCGTCTGAGCGGAGAAATCTGCGGTTTGAGTGCAAAGCAGATTCCTCCGGCCTGACGATCCTCTGAATGGCATAGGTTGAGTCCGTTGATCTAAAACTAGTTCACGGATCGTGTATCTGCTTAGTCGCCAAAAATGTCTCTAGCAGCGCGGATTCCGCTCGCGATGGCGCCATGGACCGTGCCGTTGTTGCCGGTTATATCTGTCGCTTCTCCGGCGAAAAAAAGTGTGTTGTCGATCGGAGCGCTTAGAGTTCTCTGGCAGCCTTCGCCTCCGGCTTTCACGTAGCTGTACGCGCCGCAGGAGAACGGGTCGGAATCCCAGTCATGGAAATAGGCTGCGACGAGCTGCGACTGAATCTGAGCTTTCTTGACCCCGAGAAGCGAGCTCAATGCCTCGACAGCTTTGTCGGTGATGCCATCGTCACTCATGCCTGCGAGTGTTTTCGCGGATTTCGCGGGAGCCCAACCCGTAATCACGGGAACGTGCTCGGGCATCTGCGTCCACCAGGTGGGGAACACAGGGCCGCGCGAGAAAAGGAAGCTGAGGTTGCCCAGATTCTTCCCCTTTCCTTCGGGACGGATGTATTTCCAGAAGCGCTCGCGAAAGCACAAAGTGACGCGGACGACTTTGCCCATGGCGAGTTTTTCGAGTGAGAACTTCTTTTCGCCGGGAAGGTCGGGGAGGAAATGGATTGAGCCGGATTGGAGGACACCGAGGGGGAAAGTGACCAGGGCGCGAGGGGTTTTCGTCTGGCCTGCGCCGAGTCCATTTGTCAAGGTCATCACTTTCACCGAATCATGCGACCAATGTACTTCACGGACGACTGTGTTGAGGTGAATTGGGACATTTAGGCTTTTCAGTTCCGCGGTGAAAATGTCGAGCAACTTTTGATAGCCGCCGGCGATGCGGAAGGCGCGGTCGCCATGGATCTGTTCTTCTGCTTCGCGGCCGTGAACCAGCCAGTGGACGCTGACTTCGGCGGGATCGGCGGCGTTGAAGCCGCTGACGTATCCGGTGGCCCAGCGCTTCGCGTCGGCGTGGGCTTCCCCAGGGAATTTGCGCGCAAGAAAGTCGAGAAAAGATTCGTCGGGATCGTTGTCGTTCATTTCTTCGAGGATTTTGTCTGCTTGGAAGTTGCAGGGCTGGAGCTTGCCATCAAGAGAACACCAGGGAGTGCCGTCGACCTCGGTCATTTTTAATTCATGCTGCTGAGCAGGAAGCCAGATTTCGGGAGGCATTCCGTGGACGAACTCGGCGCCAAGTTCGACCGGATGGTTGAGTATGCGGTCGTGCTTGGTGAATACGCGTCCGCCGATGCGGTCGCGAGCCTCGATGATCTCGACGCGGAGCCCGGCGCGGGCGAGGCCAACCGCGGCGGAAAGGCCGGCTACGCCGGCTCCGAGGATGAGGACGTCGGGCATGGGGATTGGATGCGAATTGCGATGATATTCTCCCATGCGAGCTCAGGCTGGCTGTCCCTGCAATCTAGTGTGAACGTCAGGCTTCACGGATAGCGCCGCGCTTGCACCTCGCATACCCCTGTGATAACTTCTATAATTGTCCCGTTGAAGAAAAAGGGATTAGTGTGAGAGTTGGCGCTTGCGCATCAGCTCTCGCCTGCTGGCGTAGCTCAGCTGGTAGAGCATCTGATTTGTAATCAGAGGGTCAGGGGTTCAAATCCCTTCGCCAGCTCCAGAAAAATAGAGCCCGGACCGAGAGCGCGAAATCCGGGATTGGCAGTTTAGCAGGGCGGGCGGCGGACAGCTTTTCCATCGGCACTCCATAAGGGAATTTTCCAGATGAGTTGTTAGCGCGGCGCTTTCTCACGCGCACTTTCTGATCCCCAGTGGCCAGGCGCAAAATCGCAAACGATGGTTGCGGCGTGTCTGAAAAAAGCTCTTAGCTGTCAGCTTTCAGCTCTTAGCTGAAACGGGTCGCGCTTGGCTAAAAGCTGACGGCTAAAGGCTAAGAGCCGACTTGCACAGGTGGGTGAGTGGTTAAAGCCGGCAGACTGTAAATCTGCTCCTCCTTGCGAGGTACGAAGGTTCGAATCCTTCCCTGTGCACCATATTTACTGCGCGGGATTGGCCGCATCGAGTTGTGACGAAAAGATTGCTATTGGCGCTGCTTGCTTATGCTGCGATCGCGGTGCTGGCGATCACGACGTTGAACGATCCACGAGTGCGCGATGTGACGCTGGCGATATTGGCGATGTTCGCGGTGAAGACATGGGTGCGGAGGAAAGAGATTCTGCATCCGGATGGCGAGAGCGGGAGTGAGTAGAGCCGTTGCTTTGTCGGTTCTTCTGGCGGCTGAAAGCTGAAGACTGGTTTTAGCCGATGTAGCTCAGTTGGTAGAGCACTCCCTTGGTAAGGGAGAGGTCATCAGTTCAATCCTGATCATCGGCTCCAGAGATTGCGGTTGTGGTTTTTGCGGAGAGCTGACGGCTGATAGCTGACAGCTGGGTTTTGCGGGAGTAACTCAGTGGTAGAGTCACAGCCTTCCAAGCTGTTGGTCGCGGGTTCGATTCCCGTCTCCCGCTCCAGGAATTTGAGGTGCGCGGGCGAGGGCACCCGCGCCACATAAAAAGAAGATGTTTGAACAAGCAGCGATTGAGATTCAGAAGAAGCAAGAGTTTGAGGAGTTGAAGGCCGCGATCGGGCGCGCCTTCTCTCAGGAAAATATCGAGAAGTACCTGAAGAAGGTTGCGAGCGCAGGGTTGCGGATTCGCGATTTTGACGCCGTGCTGGCGAAGAAGGTTTTGGAGCAGGTGGGAGCGTTGAGCAAAAGACAGAGCGCGAACGCTTTGTATTTGGCTCTGACGCTGACCGACCAGGCGCAGATGAAAGAATTTTATTTGTCGAAGATTGAGGAAGTCGGCCCGGAGCTGAGGGCGAGGTTTCAGAAGCTGTATCAGTATTACTGATTGGAAAAAGCAGGTTCCTCGACTGTGCTTCTGATTCGCAAGCGAATCAGAATGCTCGCTCGGAATGACAAGGGATTTCAGGTTTTGAGCTAAAAGCTAGGAGCTAAGAGCTAGAGGCTGAATATGGCAAAAGAGAAATTTGAACGCACCAAGCCGCACTGCAACGTGGGCACGATCGGGCACATCGATCACGGCAAGACCACGCTGACGGCGGCGATCAC
>Ga0209580_10000289_pt1 | contig 29918 bp, 27 predicted proteins | sample Coa_R1_5_FD_187153 | JGI IMG/M metagenome (GOLD analysis project Ga0209580, IMG submission 187153) | Surface soil microbial communities from Centralia Pennsylvania, which are recovering from an underground coalmine fire - Coalmine... | ecosystem: Environmental > Terrestrial > Soil >... | reverse complement strand
TCAGCCGAGCGAACAGGTACATCCAGTAGCTGCGACGCTTGTCGAAATCCTTGAAAGGCGGCTCGAGCTCGGCGCGGAGCGTAATCGGCACGAACACGTCCGGGGCCAGGCCGAACGTCGTGCTCCAAAAGCCGCGCGGCGCTACGCCAACGATCGTCATCGTCTGGCCGTTGACGATCATCGCGTCGTTGAGGAGCGCTGGACTCGCGGCGAAGCGCGATCGCCAGTAGTCGTAGGCGAGTACGACGACGTGGTCTTGACCGACGGTCGCCGCGTCACTCGGCTCGAGGAGCCGGCCGAGGGCGGGCACGAGGCCGAGGAGCGAGAAGTACTGGCCGGAGACCTCGAGGCCGTCCGCCGCGAGCGTCTGCCCGCGATACGACAGGCTGGCGCCAAAGGCCCGATGGGCGGCCAGGCCGACGAACGCGCGATGATCTGCCTCGAGGTCGCGGAACATCGGGAAACTGAAAACGGCGTCGCAATCGCCTTCGTTGTCGCAGGAGTTCGAGCCGGGCTTGGGACCCGGCGAGGCCAGGTTCACGAGCCGTCCCGGATCCCTCACGGGGAGGGGACGCAGCAGCACTTGATCGAAAAGCGAGAAGATCGCGGTGTTGGCGCCGATGCCGAGCGCGAGCGACAGAATCGCAATGGTCGTGACGAGCGGCGTCTTGAAGAGCGTCCGGAAGGCGAAGCGGAGACCGGCCATCGGTGACCTCGGTTGGAATCAGCGCGCGCGAGCGGTGAAGGTCAGGCTGTTTGGTAGTGTAGTCCGACCGGAGGGCACCATGACCCGTCGATCGTCGTGGAGAGTCAGAGCGGCGACCGCGTCGCTCTCGCTCATCTCGATCATGCTCGTCGCGATCGTGGCCGCGTCCCGCCAAAGTGCGGCGCCGGTCGCTCGGCGCAGCGATCTGTTCGATAGCGCACAACTGCTCCAGGATCTCCGCGTGCTATCCGCGGACGACATGCAGGGCCGGCGCGTCGACACGGCCGGAGGCGCCAAGGCGCGCGCGTACCTCTTGCGGCGGTTCAAAGCGTCCGGCATCACGCCCTTCGGCTCGACCTTCGATGAGGCATTTACGTTCACGATGGGCCGCGGTGGTGGTACTCAGACCACGGTTCACGGCGTGAATGTCGTCGGTCACATCGATGGCACGAAGACGCCGGGACGGTACATCGTCGTCTCCGCCCACTACGACCACTTGGGCATCCAGAGCGGCGTCGTCTACGACGGCGCGGACGACAACGCGTCCGGAGCGGCGGCCCTGTGTTCGGTCGCCGCCTATGTCGCAGCGCATCGAACGGCCAACTCGGTCATCTTCGTGGCCTTTGACGGCGAAGAGGAAGGGTTGCGTGGTGCGCAGGCGTTCGTAAAGGCGCCGCCCGTCGCCGCTGGTTCGATCGGCATCGATCTGAACATGGACATGATCGGCCGGGACCCGAATGACAAGCTGTTCGTGGTCGGCATCTACCGGCAACCGAGCCTGCGGCCGTTCGTCGAGCACGTGGCCGCCCGCGCGCCAGTCAAGCTCCTCATCGGGCATGACACGCCGGGTGAGAAGGAGGACTGGACGGATGAGTCCGACCACTACGCCTTTATGCAGTCGCACATCCCCGCCCTCTACTTCGGCGTCGAGGACTTCGACCAGCACCACCAGCCGACGGACAAGTTCGAGACGATGACGTTCGATTTCTACGTGCGGGCCGTCGAGACGATGATCCTGGCGGTCCAGGAGTTCGACGCCCATTTGAACGCCGTGGGCGCCGGCGGTGTGCCTCGGCCCTCCTGAGACTCCCCCGAACGGGCGGGGCGCGGCAGCGGTTGGGTTTCTACACTGGGTCATGGACAGTCTTCACGTGATCGACATCCCAAGCGATTCGGTTCTGCTTGACGCGTACTCGGAAGCCGTGGCCGGGACGGTCGAGCGGGTTGGTCCGGCCGTCGTCAAGATTGAAGCGGCGGGACGTGCGTCCCGCGATGGGCGGCGCCGTCCCTCCGGCGGGGGGTCGGGATCGGGCTTCATCTTCACGGCAGACGGGTTTCTCCTGACCAACAGCCATGTCATTGCCGGCGCGGCCTCGCTCACGGCTACGCTGGCCGAAGGCCAGCGTTTCGACGCCGCCGTCGTCGGCGACGATCCCGACACGGATCTGGCCGTCCTGCGCCTGAACGGCGTCGGTTTGCCGTGGGCGCCGCTCGGCGATTCCAACGCGGTTCGCGTCGGCCAGGTGGCAGTGGCCATCGGCAATCCCTACGGCTTCGATTGCTCGGTCACGAGCGGCGTGGTCAGCGCCCGGGGCCGGACGCTCCGGAGCCGCACCGGGCGGCTCATGGACGACGTCATTCAGACGGACGCGTCGCTCAACCCCGGCAACTCCGGTGGACCGCTCGTGACGACGCGCGGCGAGGTCATCGGCGTGAACACGGCGATGATCTTGCCGGCGCAAGGTCTCTGCTTCGCCATTGCGAGCAACACCGCGAGGATCGTCGCCCGACAGCTCATCGACGACGGGCGCATCAGGCGCAGCTACATCGGGGTGGCGGGGCAGCAGTTGGTTGGCGCCCGAGAGAGCGACAGGCGCCAGGCTGCGTCGGGCATTCTCGTGATCTCGGTTGAGCCGTCGAGTCCGGCCGAGGTCGCCGGTCTCCGGGCGGGCGATGTCGTGACCGCGCTCGACGGCGAGCCGCTCGCTGGCATCGACGACCTGCACCGGCTGCTGACCGACGCGCGCATCGGCGTGCCGACGCCCCTCGGCATCATCCGTCGCGGCGCGCCACGGCAGGTGGTGGTCATTCCTATGGAGCGGAAGGAGCGCCATTGAATGATCTAGGATCCTTGCGGTGCCCAGCCTCGCGAGCGTCCTGGAGCAATTCTGGGGCTACACGACATTTCGGCCGCTGCAGCGCGAGGCGATGGATGCCATCCTCGCCGGTCGGGACTCCCTGGTCATTCTGCCGACGGGTGGCGGCAAGTCGCTCTGCTTTCAAGCGCCTGCGCTCGTCCGCGATGGACTCGCGATTGTCGTCTCGCCGCTGATCGCACTGATGAAGGATCAGGTGGACACGCTCGTCGCCAACGGCGTGGCCGCGGCCGGGTACCACAGTGCTCTTGCGCCGGATGCGAGGGCGTCGGTCGCCGCCGGCATTCGGGACGGACGCTATCGATTGGTGTACGTCTCGCCCGAACGTCTCGTGGGTGAGGGGCGCGACGGGTTCATGTCGCTGCTCGGCAACCGGGCGCCGACCTTCATCGCGATCGATGAGGCCCACTGCATCAGCCAGTGGGGCCACGATTTTCGGCCGGAGTACCGGCAGCTGGCCGAGCTCCGGGACCGCTGGCCGGGATTGAGCCTCCACGCGTTTACGGCCACGGCGACGAGCCGCGTGCGGCGCGACATCGTTTCGCAATTGAGTCTGCGGGCGCCCGTCGAGCTGGTCGGTTCGTTCGACCGGCCGACTCTCGTCTACCGGGTTGTCGCGCGATCGAATCTCAAACGCCAGATCCAGGACGTGCTCGCCCGGCATCGCGGACAGGCGGGCATCATCTATTGTCTGTCTCGCCGCGAAGTCGACGCGCTTGCCGCCTGGCTCACCGAGACCGGTGTTCGCGCCGCGCCGTATCACGCGGGCCTCAGCGACGACGACCGGCATCGCCACCAGGACGCGTTCCTCAACGAGGAGGTCGATGTCGTCGTCGCGACCGTCGCGTTTGGCATGGGCATCGACCGGTCGGACGTACGGTTCGTCATTCATGCCGGCGCGCCGCAATCGCTCGAGCACTACCAGCAGGAGTCAGGACGCGCCGGTCGCGATGGCCTCGAAGCGGAGTGCGTCCTGATGTACTCGAGCGCGGACTTCCTCAAGTGGCGCGTGATGCTCGAGCGAAACGGGGAGTTGTCCGACGCGCGGCGCGCCCTCCTGCGCGACATGGATCGCTACGCGGCCAGCGTCGGTTGCCGCCACCGCCGAATCCTGGCGTATTTCGGCGAGGCGTACGCCAAGCCGGACTGCGGCGCCTGCGACTATTGCCTCGGTGAACTGGAGGCCGTGAGCGATCCGATCGTGCTGGCGCGCAAGGTGCTGTCGGCCGTGGCGCGCGTCGACCAGCGGTTCGGCGCCGCGCACGTGACCAACGTCCTGCGGGGCGCGAGGACGGAGCAGGTGATCTCGCGTGGACATGAGGGCTTGAGCGTGTTCGGGCTGTTGCAGGCGATGCCGGTAGACGAGGTCCGGGGCTACATCGAGCAGCTCGTGGCCCTGGAGTTGCTTGCGCAGGTCGGCGACGAGTTTCCAATCCTCCGGCTGACCGCAGCCGGGGTGGCGCTCATGAAGGATGCCGACGCGCAACCGGACCTGGTGCTGGCCCGTCAGCGCAAGCCCGAGAAAGGGAAGGGTCCCCGGCGGTCCCGGCCCGAGGGCGAATCCTGGGACGGCGTGGACCGCGACCTCTTCGAGCGCCTCCGGGCGCTTCGCCTGCGCGTTGCCCGCGACCGCGGCGTGCCGCCATACGTCATCTTCCATGACGCGACGCTCCGCGAGCTCGCCCGCCTCAAACCGACGAGCCTTGACGCCTTGCGACATGTCTATGGGGTCGGCGTTCGAAAGGTCGATGACTTCGGCGCGATGCTCCTCGACGAGATTCAGCGCCCGAGCTGAGCCTTGCGGCCATCCGGCCTTCAGGCGTGCTACAGCGTAATCAGTCCGCGTCTGAGCGCCCTTCGCACGGCCTCGGTGCGGTTGGCGACGCCGAGTTTCCCGCAGATCGACGCGACGTGGAACTTGACGGTCTGGTCGCTGATACCGAGACGCGCACCAATCGCCTTGTTGGACAGGCCCTCGGCGACCAGCTCCAACACGTCGTGTTCGCGCGGCGTCAGCGGCTCGTCCGGGACCCCGAGGCGATCGGAATCCGATCGGCGAACCCCGAGCTCGTTTTCGGGCACGTCGGGTGGCCCGGGTGAGACGACGAATGCATCGACTTCGGCCGACGCCAAGGACCGAGCCTCGCGGATGGAGGCGGCTTCGCCGACGACCTCGACATCGAGGTCCTCGAGTGATGCGCGCAGGCGCGCCCGGCCGCGCGGGCCGCCGATCAACACCACGCGCATCGTGAATTCATCTTGTCACGACTGATGTGGTCGCTCCGCCGCGGTCACCGCGAGATCCCGGGCCTCCGACCCGCGCAGGACGCGCAGCCGCACCTCTCGGCCGACGCCGACCGTCCACAGGTAGTCCAGCAGCTCTTCGGCAGACTCGATGGGCCGGCCGTCGATCGCCAGCACGAGATCGCCGACCAGGAGGCCAGCGGCCGCGGCAGGACTCGACGCGGCGACATTCACGACAAGCAGGGCCCGGTCGCGGCCTGCGGCCGCGGTCTGGGCCTCGCCGAGTCCGACCGGCTGGCCGCCAACACCCAGGTAGCCCCGCTTCGTCGTGCCCCGAGCGAGGACCGTCTGAACCGCGTTGATGGCGATCGCCGCCGGAATCACGACCGCCAGGCCCCGAATCTCGGCAGCCGTCGAGATGCCGATGAGATGGCCTTCGGCGTCCACGAACGCTCCGCCGGCGAATCCGTCGTGCATCGGCGCCGTGGTGCGAATCACCTGATCGATCGCGCGTCCGCGGCCGGTCGGCAGCGGGCCGCCGACGATGGAGACGATGCCCAGGCTCGCCGTGATCGAGTTGCTGAAGGAGCGCGCGAGCGCGAGGGCGAGCGATCCAACCCGCGCGCTGACGTCCGACACGCGAGCCGGCGTCACGCCCAGCCCAGGGACCCGCAAGGCGACGAGATTCGTTGACGGATCCCAACCGGCCACCTCGGCGTCGATCGTCCGGCCATCGGCCGCGCGAACGCGAGCGCCACCATCGCGGCCGAGGGCGCGGGCGGTCGTCACCACGGCGTCCGGCGCAAAGACGACGCCGCTCACGGCCCGGCGCCGGCCTTGCACCTGAACCACGGATGGCGCCGCCGCATCGACGGCGTCGGCAAGAACGTTGGAAAGAGTGAGCGCAGAGGCGTTTGACATGGGCCGATTGTGACGCGGACCAGGACCGCGCACATCACCCGACCGGGGGAGGGCAGGCCTCCACGCCTTCCAGCCTTCAAGAAAAGCCCCTCGTCCATGCTAGCCTCCGCCCCATGCCAGTCGATGCCCGCCAGGCAGCAGTGGGCCGCGTCCGGGACGTCGAGGCCCGCAGCGCCGCCTTTCGCCGCGAGCTGGGTCTGGGCGACCTCGTCCTCACGCAGATTCTCTACGTCGTCGGGTCCGCATGGGTGGGCACGGCCGCCAAGTTGGGCTCGGACAGTCTCGTGTTCTGGCTCCTTGCCGCGGCGCTCTACTACCTGCCCCAGGCGGCCGTGGTCATCTTCCTGAGCCGCATCATGCCGATCGAAGGCGGCCTCTATCAGTGGACCGCCGCCGCGTTCGGCGAATTCGCCGGCTACCTCGTCGCGTGGAACCTCTGGGCCTACGCCATCCTCGTCCTCGCGGAGTTCGGCGTGGTCATCGCCACGAACCTGTCGTACCTCATTGCCGCCATCGATCCCGCGTTTGCCGTCACGCCCTCCTATACGCTCATCGTGAGCACGGGGATGATTGGCGCGATCACGTTCGTGGCCGTCTACGGGCTGCGCATCGGCAAGTGGGTCCAGAACGTCGGCGGCGCCGCGCAGTTTCTCACCTTCGGCGCGCTCATCGTCGTGCCGTTCGTCGCGCTTCGGCGGGGCACGCTTTCGTCGTTCCGTCCCCTCGCGATGACGATGCCCGCGGTGTCGCTGTTGAGTCTCAATATCTTCGGCAAGATGGCGCTCGGGGCCTTCAGCGGCTTCGAGTACGTGGCCATCCTGGCAGGCGAGTGCCGCAATCCGGCGCGGCTTATCGGGCGGTCGGTGCTCATCGCCGTGCCGATCATCGTTCTTATGTTCGTGCTCGGCACGGGAAGTGTGATCGCGCTCGTGCCGGCGGCCCGGATCGACCTTGTCAGCCCGATTCCTCAGGCGCTGACGGCCGGGTTCCAGGGCATGGGCATCGCGCGGCTGATCGTGCCCATCCTGGTGTTGACGCTCGTCATGCGGCAGGTCGGCAACTCGACCCTGATTTTCGCAGGCACGGCCCGCCTGCCGATGGTGGCCGGCTGGGACGGACTCCTGCCGGCATGGTTCACACGCCTCAGTCCCAGGTTCCGGACTCCCGTCAACTCGATCCTCGTCGTCGGCGCCCTGACGATCGCATTCGTGATGGCTGGTCAGATCGGCGTCGGCCTGCAGGAGGCGTTTCAACTGCTCGAGAACGCCGCGGGCATCTTCTACGCGTTCGCCTATATCGCGCTGTTCGCGATTCCGATCTGGGCGGCCGATCGGCTGCCCGAGCGGCCGCCAACCTGGCTCCGGCTGGCCTCGATGGCGGGCTTCGCGGTGTCGGTCTTGTATTCCGTGCTGTCGGTCTTTCCGATCATCGACGTCCCCAGCTGGCGGACGTTTGCCGCGAAGATCATCGCCGTGCTCGTCGGGGCCAACCTGCTCGGGCTCGTGATCTACGAGGTCGCGCGGCGGCGCGGGGTCAATTCACGACGGCTTCCACCCCCCGCGTAGTGCGATCCGGCCGTCCCAGACGGCCGACGCCCGGTCATTAGCGCCCGCCGATGGGATCCGCCTCGACCGCGATGGTGCCGTGCAGTTCGTGTGAAAGCCCAGGGATTCGTACCGTGACCTGATAAGTGCCGGGCGGCACGAGCGGCGCGACCGGACCGCCGCGACCACGGCCACCACCGCGCCCACCCGCCGGCGGAGCGTTGGGATCGGGCACCGGCGGCTCGCCGCGCAGATCCCAGGACACGTGATTGAGCCCCCTTGCCGTCGGTCCTTGGAGCGTGCGGACGACACGGTAGTAGGAGTCGGCAATCTCGACCTGGACCGCCCCCGAGGCGCCGTCCCGCAGGTAGTAATTGATGCCAGCCGCGAAATCCGGGTTGGGCGCGAAGAACGTCCCCGTGCCAAACCACGCCTGCGGCGAGTGCATGATCATCTCGCGCGCCGGGGCGATGGGCGCGAGCACCGCGTCTTCCTTGAGCGCGGCGGGCGTCAGCGCTTCGATCGGCCCCATGTCATCGAGAATCCAGATGCTCCTTCCATGCGTGCCGAGGACGAGCGCGTTGTCGCGCGCTTGCACGACGGCGTCGTCGGTCCGCACGGGTGGTAAGTTCGTCACGAGCGCCAGGGGTATCCACGATTGGCCGCCGTCGTTGGACAAATGAACGCCGCGCTCGTGCGCGAGGATGAGAACGCTCTGGCTGCGCGGATGCTCGCGGACGCGATTGACGGAGGTCTCAGGAAGTCCGGCGGCGAGCGATCGCCACGTCTGGCCGTAGTCGTCGCTCACGAACACGTACGGCTTGTAGTCGTCGTTGAAATGGCCGTCGAAGGTGCCGTACACGCGGCCCGCGACGTAGCGCGAAGGCAGGAGCGAGCTGACGTAGGTGTGCGCCGGAAGGCCGGTGATGTGCGACGTGATGTTCGTCCACGTCTGGCCCCCGTTCCGGGTGACCTGCACCGTGCCGTCGTCCATGCCGGTGTACAGCACACGGGGGTCGATCGGCGACTCGCCGATCGTCGTCATCGACCCGTAGGGTGACGAGCCGTCATTGAACGACAGGGTCGTCGCCTGCGTGAGGTGCGTGCCCATCATCTCGAGCGTCTTCGGGTCGATCTGGGCCGACAGATCCGGGCTGATCGCCGTCCACGTGGTGCCGCGATCGGGCGAGCGGAAGAGCACCTCGGCACCCGTGTAGATCACGTGCGGGTCGGCGCTCGAGACGAGAATCGGGGTGTCCCAGTTCCAGCGATGAGCGCTCTGGGCCCCCGGGGGCCTGATGGAACGCGCCTCCATCGTGCGGATGTTGACGCGGCTCATGTTGCCGTCCTGGGACTCCGCGTAGGCGTAGTTCGGATCGGTGGGATCGAACTTCACATAGAAACCGTCGCCGCCACCGATGTTCCAGCCGTCGGCAGCCGAGATCCCGTTCCGGTCGCGCGACGCGCTCGCGACGCACCATTCGCCGTTGTCCTGAAGGCCGCCGCAGACGGTGTACGGCGTCTGGTTGTTGACGTCGATCTCGTAGAACTGACCGATTGGCATGTTCATCCGGAAGTCCCAGGTGAGGCCGCGATCCCACGAGATCGACACGCCGCCGTCGCCGCCGACGATGAGGTGATTCGAGTTGTCGGGGTCGACCCAGAGCGCGTGGTCTTCGCCGTGCACCCCGCTCACGCCGCGGTCGGTGAACGTCTTCCCTCCGTCGTCCGAGAAATAGAATCCGCGATTCGAGCCCAACTCGTACACACGATTGCGATCCCGCGGATCGATGCGGATCTGACTGTAGTAGCTGGGCCGGATGTCCTGACTCGACAGGAATTCCCAGCTCTCGCCGCCGTCGAGACTGCGGTAGAGGCCGCCGCCCGGGATGACGGGTGTCGTCGCCACCGGGGGCGTCGGTGCGACGCCCCCGCCGGCGCCTGGCGTGACCGCGCCGGCGCCGCGCCCACCGCGCCCCGGACCACCCGCTCCCGCCGCTTCGACAATCGCCTCCACGAACTTGCCGTCGCCTTTGAAGATGTCGAGGCCGATCCGGCCCTTGTCGCCGGCCGGCAGGCCCTTCGTGACCGGGTGCCAGGTCGCCCCGGCATCCGTCGACCGATAGATGCCGCTCCCCGGACCGCCGCCGTCGAAGCCCCACTCCTTGCGCTGGCGTTGATACATCGACGCCACGAGAATCTTCGGGTTCTGCGGGTCCATCACGATGTCGTTCGCGCCGGTGTTCTCGTCGATGAACAACACCTTCTTCCACGACGATCCGCCGTCGGTCGTCTTGAACACGCCGCGCTCTGGATTCGGACCCCACAGGTGGCCGACGGCCGCGACATAGACGATGTCCGCGTTGATCGGATCGACCACGATGCGGGCGATGTGACGGGTGTCTTTGAGACCCATGTTCACCCACGTCTTGCCCGCGTCGACGGACTTGTAGACGCCATCGCCCCACGACGAACTCTGGCGGTTGTTCGCCTCGCCCGTGCCCGCCCAGACGACGTTTGGACTCGACGAGGCGACGGCGAGGTCGCCAATCGACATCATCCCGTCGACGTGGTCGAACACCGGTGACCAGGACACGCCGCCGTTCACGCTCTTGAAGACGCCGCCGGTGGCGGTGCCGACGTAGATGGCATCCGGTTGGCCCGGCACGCGAGCCACGGCAAAGTCGTCGATACGGCCGCTCGTGTTGACGGGACCGATGCTGCGCCAGGTCAGGCCCGCGAATGGCGAGGGGGCTGGCGTCTGGGCTGCCGCTACGAGGGAGAAGGCCGACGCGACGGCGACGGACGTCGTCAGAATGCGCATGAAACCTCCACGGGTCGAAGTGCCGGAGTATACGATCACCCGTTCACTCAATTCACCCATTCACTCATTCACCCACTCCATTCGCCCACTCACTGATTCACGGCATTGCCCCATTTCAAGCGGCACAAATGCGGTGTATTCTTCGCCCGACGGAGCCCAGCACCCATGTCACGACTCAGGCTTTTTCCCGTTCGCTTCATCGCTGCCGGCGTGGTCGCAGCGAGCGCCGCTTTCGGCTGGTGGACCCTTCGCCTCGACGCCCGCCAGGGTCCGTACGACCCCGGCCTCTATGCCGGCTTGCGCTGGCGAATGCTCGGCCCGTTCCGCGGTGGCCGTACCGACGCCGTGAGCGGTGTGCCCGGCCGGCCCAACGAGTTCTACTTCGGCTCGGTGAACGGGGGCGTGTGGAAGTCGATCGATGCCGGCCGTGTCTGGGTGCCCATCTTCGACGGCCAGACGGTCGCCTCGATTGGTGCCCTCGCCGTCGCGCCGTCCGCGCCGGACACGATCTACGTCGGAACAGGCGAGTCGACGCTGCGCGATTCGACCGGTTACGGCGACGGTATGTACAAGTCCATTGACGCGGGCAAGACGTGGGCCCACATCGGCCTCGAGGACACGCAGCACATCGGCAAGGTCGCCGTCGATCCCAAGAATCCGAACGTCGTGTTCGTGGCGGTGATCGGGCACCTGTACGAGGCGCATCCGTCGCGCGGCGTCTACAAGACGATCGACGGCGGGAAGACATGGACGAAGGCACTCTTCAAGTCCGACGCGATTGGCGCCGTCGACGTCGCCATCGACCCCACCAATTCCAAGGTCGTCTACGCGTCGCTGTGGAATACCCGGCGGCCAACCTGGTACACCTATCAGCCCTCGAACGGGCCGGGCGGCGGCCTCTTCAAGTCGATTGACGGCGGGACGACCTGGACGGAGTTGACGAAGGGACTGCCGCAGTCCTGCATCGGTCGCAGCGGACTCGCGGTGTCGCCATCGAACCCGAAGCGCGTCTACGCGATCGTCGACGACTTCCTGCCTGAGCCGGCGACCACGGGCGCGGGCCCTGTGGCGGCAACCCCTGCGCCTCCGGCAGGCCCGGCAGGCACGACGTGTCCCAGTGTGCCGCCCGCGGGCGGGCGGGGCAATGGCCCGCAGCCGCCTTCCCAGGGCGGCCTGTACCGATCCGATGACGCCGGTGCGACGTGGACCAAGATGTCCCTCGAGCAGACCGCGATCAACGGCCTTGCGGGCCGCGGCTGGTATTTCGAGACCGTGGCCGTCGACCCGAAGAATCCCGACGTCGTCTACGTCTCGAACGTCGGCGTCTACCGATCGAAGGACGGCGGCAAGAACTGGGCAACAGTGCGCGGATCTCCCGGCGGCGACGACTATCACCAGCCCTGGGTGTCGCCCGACGACTCGAACACGATCATCATCGCAAGCGACCAGGGGACGATCATCTCGCGCAATGCCCTCACCGACGACCCGAGGGACATCACGTGGAGTTCTTGGCTGAACCAGCCGATCGCGCAGATCTATCACGTGTCATCCGACTACCGATCGCCGTACTGGGTCACCGGCGCGCAGCAGGACAGCGGGGCGGTCGCCGTTCGCAGCCGCGGAAAGTTTGCGGGCATCTCGATGCGCGACTGGGAGCCGATCGGTGCCGGCGGCGAAAGCGGCATGACCGCCGGCGATCCGCTCCATCCGGGGATCATCTTTGGTGGCACGGGCGCGCGCTGGGACCTCGAAGCCAACGGATCGGCCGGACGCTCCGGAGGGCAGCCGATGCCCCAAGGCGAGTCGGCACGCACGGACTGGACCCAGCCGCTCGTCTTCTCGAAAGCGGATCCGCACGCGCTCTACTACGCGAATCAGTACCTCTTCGAGTCGACCGACGACAGCCAGACGTGGCGACGCATCAGCGGCGACCTGACGCGCCCCGATCCCGGTGTCCCTTCGAATCTCGACGCCGTGGCGGCCAGCGACACCGATCGGAACGGCAAGCGCGGCGTCATCTACAGCATTGCGCCGTCGCCCGTCCTCGTCCCGATGGTCTGGATCGGGACCGACGATGGCGTCATTCAAGTCACGGTCGACGATGGCAAGACGTGGCAGAACGTCACACCCCAGGCCGTGACCGCCTGGAGCCGCATCACCACGGTCGAGGCGTCGCACAGCAACTTCAACGAAGCCTACGCGTCGGTCGATCGGCACCAGCTGAACGATTTCAATCCGCACATCTTCCGCACGCGCGATCTCGGCAAGACGTGGCAGGAGATTACGCGCGGCCTGCCGGCTGGCGTGTACGTCCATGTGGTCAAGGAGGACACGGTCCGGCCAGGCCTGCTCTTCGCTGGCACGGAGCGCAACGTGTGGGTGTCGTTCGATGACGGCGACAATTGGCAGTCACTGCAGCTCAACCTTCCCGTGACCTCCAACCGCGACTTCGAAGTCCATGGCGACGACCTCATCGTAGCGACCCACGGGCGCGGCTTCTGGGTCATCGACGACATCAGCCCGCTCCGTCAGATGAATGAGGCCGCAGCGTCGAAGGGCCAGGCGTTCCTCTTCAAACCGGCCGAAACCGATCTGATGGCGCAGGGCGGCGACAACGGCACGCCGACACAGCACGACGAGGCCCAGACGCCGAATCCGCCGAACGGCGCGGCGATCGACTTCTATCTCAAGACGGCCGCGGCCGGACCAGTCAGCATCGAGGTCATCGATGCCGCCGGGCAGAGCGTGGCCAACTGCACGATCGATCCGAACACGCCGCCGGCGACGCCCGCCATGGACTCCGGCTTCCCGCCGAGCACGACCCTTCTTTGGCGCGCGACGCCCGATCGCATGACGTCGTCGGCCGGAATGCACCGCTGGATCTGGAGTCCGGGCGGCGGGGGCGGTCGGGGTGGTGGCGGCGGCCCGGTCTGTGCCGGCGGCGCCGGCGCAGGGGCCGGTCGCGGCGGCCGCGGTGCTGGCGGGGGCGGCCGCGGAGGCGCGCCTGGCGGCGCAGGCGGCGGCCGTGGCGGCGGTGGCGCCGCGGCGCCGACCGGCACCTTCACGGTACGGCTGAGCGTTGGGGGCGAGACCTACGAGCAGCCGCTCGTCATCAAGAGCGAGCCCCGAGGCCGATAGCGCGTTCCTTCGTCTTACTTCAGCAGTTCGTCAAACGCCTGCTGGAACGTCGCGTACGGCTGCGCGCCGTCAATCATCTTGACGACATGGACGTGCTGGTTCGACAGGTCGCGCCTCCCGAGATAGAACGCCGGCGTGCCGTCTGCGCCGAGTTGCTCGGCAAGCGCGACCGAGGCTCGAATCGCGGCCGTCGTGCGGCCGCTCGCGATGCACGCCTTGAAGGCCGGGACCTCTAAGCCCGCCTCCGTGGCCCGCGCCACGAGCTGGTCGGGCGTGTGGCTGCCCGGCGGGCTGAAGAGCTTCACGTGCAGCGCCCAGAACTTCTGCTGCTCCATGGCACAATGCGCCGCTTCATGCGCGCGAATCGCCATCGGATGATTCGCGTCGACCGGAAAATCCTTGAACACATACCGGATCTTCCCCGTCGCAACGTAGTTCGCCTGGATGAGGGGCAACGTCTGCGTGAAGTACTTGATGCAGAACGGGCACTCGTAGTCGGAGAACTCGATGAGGGTCACGACATCGTCGGCTGGCCCAAGCGCCGGCGCTCCGGTGACGTCGACGTCGGCCGGCGTGAATCCGGTGCGGCTCGTCAGCTGACCCGCCATCCGCTCCTGCTCGCTCCGAAGATTCGCGACCTGCTGCACGAGTTCGCCGATCGACCGTTCCTGGCTGTAGAACACGATCGCGACGACCGTCAGGGCGACGACGCCCACGAGGAGCGCGAGGTGCCCGGCGGTGAGGGGCGCCGGTTCGGCCGAGGGCGTCTTGGGGGCCGGAGGTCTTGGCGCCGGCTCAGCAGGCACGGCGGCCCCTGCCGGCGAGCCGGGCGCGACAGGTGGTGGGGTCGGGGCGTCTGCACGGCCGGGTTCGTTCATGCGTTCCTCTCCTTGGGCTCCTTGGCCTGCGTTTCCGCGTAGCGTTTGAGCGCCGACAGCGAGACCTGCCAGCCCCGGGTGATGATCGCGTAATACCGGAGCCAGCGCGGGGACGATTCGTAGCCGTCCTGCCGCACGTGCAGCTTGCAGCCAGTGCCCTCAGCCGTGCACGTGACCTGCAGGCCCATCGGTCCGATCGGATCGCCCTCCGGGGGCACCCACCAGCAATCGGCGACGAGGAAGTGCTCGCCCTGTTGCACGTCGACGACCGTGCCATGGAGCACGCCGCCAAGAGGGCCCAGGACGTCGTCTCGAAACGGCGTCGGCGTCCATTCAACGGCGTAGACGCCGAGCGGCACGGGCGTCGTCACCGATCGCACGGCCTGCCACCAGGCGCGAATCGCGTCCGGCGAGAAGAAGCAGCGGAAGACCGCGTCCGGCGGCGCCGCGATCGTCAGGTGGTGCTCGAACCGATCGGTCGAGGGCGACGCCAAAGTCTTCATGATGAGTGCGCGGACGGCCCCGACGAGTCAGGACGGGAACCCTTCGGACGCAGCGTCTGAACGTAGCTGACGATCGCCCAGGCCTGTTCCTGGCTGATCTGCTCTGAGAACGCCGGCATTCGCGGCGACGATCGGCCGTTCCAGATTTTGTAGAACACGACGCCGTCTGGATTCTGAGCGGCGTCGTCGGCCTTGGTGAGATCCATGTCGTGAGTGAACTGCGGATTGGCGTCCGGGCCGTCACCCTTGCCCGATACGCCGTGACAGTGCTCGCACTTGGACGTATACAGTTTCTTGCCCGCAGCCATCACGGCGTCGGTCACCGCGCTCGGACGGGTCTCGGCTGCCGCGCCTGGCGGAATGATCCAGCCCGACTGCTGAGCCGTTGTCACGCGAACCATGCCTGCGATCAGCCAGATCGCCATTGGACCGATCCATTTCCACACCTGAGTCATCGAGGCTTCCCTCCGCGGTGCCGTCTCGACGATCATAGCCTTCTCTCAAAGGAGCACTGTGATGACTGACCACCTGCGGCAAGCGCGCGTGACGGCGTATCGGGAGGGTATCCACGCCGTTGAGTCCGCACTTGCCGGCGCGACGGATCGGGAACTCGACGCGCGGCCGGCACCCGGAAAGTGGACGGCGCGCGAGATCGTGCACCATTTGGCTGACAGCGAGATGACCGCCGCCATCCGCCTGCGACGCTTGATCGCCGAGGATCGCCCGAACGTCGGCGCCTACGACGAAAGAATCTACGCCGAGCGCCTCCACTACAACCGCCCGATCGAGTCCTCGTTCCAGGCCTTTCGATTCGCCCGCGAATCCACGGCAGACCTCCTCGACCGCCTGACGCCCGCGGAGTGGTCGCGCGCGGGCGTCCATCCGGAGCATGGGCCGTACTCGGTCGATCATTGGCTCGAGATTTATGCGAAACACGCGCACAACCACGCAGCGCAGATCACGCGCGCGCGTCGCAGCGCAGGCCACGGTCAATAAAGAAGAAACCGCGAGCGAACCGCCAGGAACGTCTCGACCTCCGCCGTCCACGACGCCGCAAGCGCGCGCGCGTCGACGTGCGCCTCGAGGCCGCGGCGCTCTCGTGCCGATCCGCAGAGGATGTCGAACGGCCGATTGACTGCTTCGTATTCGTACGGCGGCTCGCGCCAGGCGAACGCGGCCGGCCCGGCCTGACGACACGCTTCGACCAGCACGAGCCCGGTCTCGACCGGTCGGAACGCCCGCCGGTCGGTCACATGAATCTGCACCCCGCCGCACGCGGCGCGGGCGTGTTTGTGGAACGTCGGCTCGAAGCTCACCGGCCTGAAATGGACGCCATCGAGGCTCCGCGCGTTCAACGCCCGCGCGAATGGCTCCGGGTCGATCCACGGCGCGCCGACGAGTTCGAACGGACGCGTCGTCCCGCGGCCTTCCGACACGTTGGTCCCTTCGAAGAGCACCGTGCCCGGATAGACGATGGCGCTGTCGATCGTCGGCAGGTTCGGCGAGGGCAGGACCCAGGTGAGACCGGTGTCGTCGAAATACTCGCCGCGAGACCAGCCCTGCATCCGGACGATCTCGAGTTTCGCGTGGATCCCGAAGTGCTCGTTGAACAGCCGCGCCAGCTCGCCGATCGTCATGCCGTGGCGCATCGGGATGGGGTATTCGCCGACGAAGGACGCGAACGCCGGATCGAGCACTGGCCCCTCGACGAGGTCACCGCCGATCGGATTCGGCCGATCGCACACGATGACCGGGAGGCCCAGGGCGCTTGCGGCTCGAAGGCACGCCGCCATCGTGTAGATGTAGGTGTAAATCCGCGTGCCGACATCCTGGAGGTCGATGACCAGAGCATCGAGGCCGGCGAGCATCGCCGCGGTGGGTTGGCGCGTCTCGCTGTACAGCGAGTAAATCGGCACCTGTCGCCGACGATCCTCGGCGTGGGGCGATTCGATCATGTTCTCTTGCACGTCGGACCGGAACCCGTGCTGGGGGCCGAACAGGGCGCCGACGCGGATGCCGTGGGCGTCGGCCGCATCGACCACGTGGGTGAGCGCGGCGTTGACCGACGCCGGGTTCGAGACGAGGCCGATCGTCCGGCCGCGCAGGAGGTCCCGATCGAAGAGGACGTCCGTGCCGAGCTTCACGTCCGACTCCCGCCGCCGCGCGCGGCGGCGCTGGCCAGGATCTCGGCAAGGAATCCGGCCTCGAGCGCATCGCCGTAGGTGTTGCACCGCACCACGAACAGGTCGGCGCCACCGACGATCGTCAAGACGAGATCGCGATCCTGCCGGGTCGTGGCCCGCACGCGATGCCACGGCCAGGAGACCACCGACGTCCCGACGAAAATCGCCCGGTGTGACGTCAGGAAGAGCTTGCCCGCGACGCCCGCCGGACCGGCCAGCGAGACGGGCGCGATGAAGTGGCACCGGTCGCGGGCGATGACCCGGTGCTGTGTCGGGATGTCCGGGAGCGTCGTCGTCGCCCGCAACGCCGCGAGTCGCTCGAGACCTTCGAGAAATTCCGCCTGCCGGTCTGCCTCGTCCGGCGAGTCGTCGACCCTTGCCATCGACTGGCGAAGGGCCGCGACGCCCTGCGCGGAAGGCTCGCTGGCGAGTGCGTCGGCTCGAAGCCACCACGACTGATGGGGGCGGTCGTCGCGCGAGCGACCGAAGAGCGACCAGGGCATGGCTAGGTGCGGGCGACCGGCCGGACGCGAGGCGTCAGGGCAGGTAGGTCACGGCAGCCTCGACGACCTCGTGCATGACGCGAAGTGCCAGGCCGCCCGCGACGAGGAGGCTGGCGCTGCCGGCGAGGCGGTGAAGGAGCGCCGGTGGGGGCGGTGGCGGAGGCGCGGGGCCGCCGACCAGCCGACGGACCCGGCGTCCAAGATCCTCGCCGCGATAGAGGGCGCTCGCCGGGAGGCACACGGCCGGCTGGCCCGCCGACAGACGCGCGACGCTCAGCAGGGCCGCCGCGAGGTCGCAGCGGCCGTTGGGGCTGAGCTCGCCGGCCGCGTCATCAGCCGCCTCTTCGGCGGCTTCGTGCCACCAGGCCGTGAGGCGGTTCCCAAAACGCGTGATCGAGAGCGGATCCGGTAGACACGCCATGACGGCGCGTTTCATGTTGTCCCGGTTCTCCAGGTGCCGCCGTTCGTGCGCCACGATGGCTCGAAGTTCGGCCGGCGACGAGTGCGCGAGGACCTGCCGCGCGACCACCACACGTGGCCGCAGGATCCCGACGACGGCCACGACGGGGAACGCGACGTCGATCGCGAAGCTCGGAACGGTGATCCCGGGCAGCGCGATCGGTGTCGCGGTACGCATCCACGTGCGAAGGACGCGATTCGTGGCCACCGTCACGCGCGCCCAGCGCGCCGTCGCGAGGGCGTAGAGCACGACGCCAGCTGCGGCCAACGCCGTCAGCACGACGCCGATGGCCTCCTGTTCGCTCCGCGGCTCGAAGACGACGAACGAGAGAATGCCTTGTGCCATCGCCACGACGGCAATCGCCGCCGGCAGTATGCGGAGCCTGAACAGCACCCGCGCGTAAGCCGCGGGCGAGTCGGAGCGGCGCCGGTTCGCCGCCAGTGCGGCGACGACGGACCCGACCGTACTCGCCAGGGCGAAGGTCGACAACGCCACGACCGCCAGCCGGACGTCGAACGTCACGAACGTCGGCTCTCGATCTCGGCGCGCCGCGCGCGTACGAGGGCTTCCAACTCGTCGAGCAGGTCATGGTCGCGCGCGCTGACGGCGTCGACGAAGAACGACATCAGGGGTGTGAGGGCGGCGTCATCCCCGGCGATGGCCGTGCGAAGAGCGGTCGCGGCGCGCGCCGACTCGAACTCGGGCCGCGAGAGCCGCGGCTCGTACACGAACGCCCGGCCGCGCTTCACGCGGTCGAGCACGCCCTTCCGGAACAACCGGTCGAGCGTCGTCATCAGCGTCGTATACGCGATGTCCGGGAACTCCGGTTGAAGGTCGCGGACGCACGCGGAATCCGGGCGCCGCCAGAGGCTTTCGAGCACGCGCCATTCGAGGGGACCGAACCGGCCTGAGGGTGCAGCATCAGTCATTCGAGTAAACCAGGAGGTCATAAAGGCCGTCGAAAAGTGTAGCCCAATCGCGGACCGTTCGCCGGGTGGCTGGGCCGCGTCCGTCCGCCGACACCATCCGGGGTCTCGGCTCGTCCCGGCTCGTCTTGCGGTATTCTCGCGTTCAGATGCGCCGAATGCGCCCAGCGTGTCGCGTGGCCGCTCTCGGATGTCTCATCGTGTTCGCCGCCGGCCTCGCGGGCACGATCCGCGCGGCGGCGCCGCAGACGGCTGCACCCGCGCCTTCACGGGTCGTCGAGCTCCACATCGACGGCGAAATCGAGCCCGTCATGGCCGAGTACGTCGACGGTGGCATCGACCAGGCCAACCGTGACGGCGCCGCGCTGATTCTCCTCACGATTGATACGCCAGGCGGCCTGGACTCCGCGATGCGCGACATCATTCGCCACATCCTCGATTCGAGCGCGCCCGTCGCGGTATACGTCGCGCCGGCCGGATCGCGCGCGGCATCCGCGGGTTTCTTCATCCTGCTCGCCGCGGACGTCGCGGCCATGGCGCCGGGAACGCACACGGGCGCGGCATCGCCGCTCCTCGCGATTGGCGGTTACCCGGTCACAGCCGACGCGACGCTCAAGGACAAGATCCTCAACGACGCCACGGCGTACCTCCGGAGTTACGCCGGCCGTCGCGCGCGCGCCATGCGCGTGGCGGAAACCGCTGTGACCGAGGCCAGGGCGTTCACTGAGCGCGAAGCCCTCGACGACGGGCTGATTGACGTCGTGGCCTCGTCTCGCGATGCCTTGCTCGCGACGCTCAACGGACGGTCCATCACCCGCTTCGACGGTCACGCGTCGCCGCTGGCACTGTCGGGCCCGAAGGTCGTCGCCATCGAGATGTCGTCGCGACAACGCCTGCTCGACCGGATCATCCAGCCCGACGTGTTCTTCGTGCTGCTCATCGTGGCCGCGCTCGGCCTGTACGCCGAGTTCACGCATCCGGGATTGTTCGCGCCGGGCGTCATTGGGGGCATCGCCCTCGTCCTGGCGCTCTTTGGGCTGCAGCTCCTGCCCATCAACCTGACGGGCCTGCTGCTGATCGTGCTCGCGCTGTCGTTGTTCGTGCTTGAAGGGACCTACCCGAGCCATGGCATCCTCGGCCTTGGCGGCGTGGCCGCCATGCTCTTCGGCGCCGTGATGCTCGTGCGGTCGCCGCTTACCGGCGGCGGCGTGAGCCTGGCCCTGGCCATTGGCGCAACGCTACCGTTCGCCCTGATCGTCATCGCCGTCATGCGGCTCGTGTGGCGTTCGCGAACCTTGGCGCCCCAGACGGGTGTCGAGGCGCTTGCCCGAGAAGTGGGCGACGTGACCGAGCCCATCGGCGGCCCCTCCTCGACGTCGGTGGCATCGGGTACGGTTCTCGTGCGTGGCGAGTTGTGGCGAGCGATGTCGACGCGGAGCATTGCCAAAGGCACCCGCGTCCGCGTAGTGCGGGTTGATGGTCTGACGATCCACGTTGAGCCAATCGACGCGCCAGGCCGCCCGTAGCGCCGCGGATCGCGCGCGAGTGTCAGCGGGATGCCGACGCGCCCCCGTCCTCGGCACCGGGCCGCTCGCGGCCCACGCCGATCCTGGCGGCCAAGCCGCCCAGCAGATCGAGCGGAAGGGGAAACACGATGGTCGTGTTCTGCTCCGTCCCGATCTCGATGAGGGTTTGGAGATAGCGCAGTGTGATGGCCGCCGGCTCCCGGTTGAGGACGGCCGCGGCCTGCGCGAGTTTTTCGGACGCCTGGAATTCGCCTTCCGCCGCGATGATCTTGGCGCGCCGCTCGCGTTCCGCCTCGGCCTGCGCCGCAATGGCCCGTTGCATCTCTTGCGGCAGGTCCACTTGCTTGACTTGAACCTGCGTCACTTTGACGCCCCAGGCCTCTGTGTGTTCGTCGAGGATCGTCTGCAGGCGCGAGTTCAGCTTCTCGCGCTGGGACAGCAGGTCGTCGAGCTCCACCTCGCCCAGCACCGAACGGAGACTGGTCTGGGCAGCCTGCTCGACCGCATAGCGATACTGCTCGACTTCGAGGATCGCCCGCTGGGCGTTGACCACGCGGAAATAGACCACCGCATTGACCTTCAACGATACGTTGTCTCGCGTGATGATGTCCTGAGGCGGCACATCCCAGGTCACGACACGCAGCGACACGCGGATGAGCTTGTCGATGGGCCAGAAAATGAGTACCAGACCCGGTCCCTTTTCCCTCGCGAGCACCCGACCTAGGCGAAACACGACGCCGCGCTCGTATTCGCGGAGAATGTTGAGACACTTGATGATCCAAATCAGGCCGATGACGACGACCAAGAACATCGCCGGGAGGAGGGAATCAGTCATAGGCGGACGATAGCACCTCCGTCAGACAGCGGGCGGTGAAAACGGGACGCGCCTCAGGAGCGCTCCCATCGCGTGGCGTCCTAGCCGTCGGCAATCCGCTCGGCGCCGGTGTAGACGTTGAACCGGCCGTCGCGGACGAAGCCCACGAGCGTGAGACCGGTGACACGCGCCGCTTCAATCGCCATGTCCGACGGTGCGCCGACCGCAATGACCGCGTCGAGGCCGCCGACGGCCGCTTTCTGGACAATCTCAAACGCCACGCGGCCGCTGACGACCAGGAGGGGAGTGTGGTTGATCACGCCCTCCCCCGAGAAGGCTGCGCCGATGACTTTGTCGACCGCGTTATGGCGGCCGATGTCTTCTCGGACGACTCGCAACTGTCCCTGAGCGTCGAACAGCCCCGCGGCGTGGAGTCCCCCGGTCTCGGCAAACACCGCCTGCGCACTCAAGAGCCGGGCCGGCAGGCTCGCGATGAGCGTCGACGGCCAGCACGGCGCCGCTGCGTTGATGTGGGCACGCCGCGCGTGAAGGCGGTCGACCGACAGCCGTCCACAGAGGCCGCAGGCGCTCGTCGGCGTGAGCACACGATGCTGGACGACCTCGTCAATAGCGACGGAGTCGGCCAGCATGACCGTGACCCGAGCCTCTGCGGGAACCGAGGCGTCGGGCTCAGGGAAATCCATCGAGACGATCGCGGCCACGTCCTGGACCACCCGCTCCGTGTAGAGCCATCCGCGAATCAGGTCGGCATCGTCTCCCGGCGTTCGCATGAGCACGCCGAGACGACAGACCGGACCGCCGCCGGCCGACCGCACCTCGACGCTGAGCGGCGCTTCGATCGCGACGAGATCCTGATCAGTCCGCGCAGCGCCATGGTCGACGCGCATGATCGACACAACCGCCGCGCGAGACATCGGACCATTGTATGGGCGACGTCGACCGGCGCGCTGCGCTTGCGGAATCATCGCAGAAGCGCCGCGCGAAGTTGACTCAGGTCCTCGACACAATCCGTCAACATCAGGAGACGCGGGTCTGGTGCGGGAGCACGTCTCGGATCGACGTGTCCAAGTTGAGACGGCGCGCCTCCCCCAACGCGCGACGCCACGCCTTGCGCTCGTAGGCGTCTTACTGTCTACTGTGTCCGCTGTTTCTGGAAGCCAAGGAGGCACGGGGTGGGCATCTACTGGAACAAGGACGCCAAAACCGAGGGTGAGGAGTCGCGTGCACCGGCCAAGCCCAAGGTGGCGGCTCGACCCCGCCCGGGCCCGCCCGTAAGCGGCACCCGCGCCTGGACGTCCACGCATGCCTCCGATGAAGTCGATCAGGTCGATCAGGTCGATCGGAATGATGGGCCTGACAAGCGAGAGAAGCCGGCCACGGGTCCAGCCGTAGCCAAAGGAGCTCGCGAGCCGGGATCAGGCAAGCCGTAGCGGTACTCCCCAGAAGTGTCTTCTTCTGCTACACTGACCGCGTGCGGGGTGACTCCCTCAGGGACCTGTACGCCAAGGCCCTGGCCCTCCTGGGTCTTGGTCTCTTAGGCGCCGCCGGCGCCCTTGTCGATTACTGGCCGGTGCCGAGCGCGCTGCCCGCAGTGGCTTCCGCTCTGGTGCTCCCGGCCGACGCGGGTCTTCCCACGCTCCGCGCCACCGCCCCGGATGACGTTTCGTCCGCCACAGGGATCCGTTCGTCGCGAACGACATCCCGCGCGTCTACGGTGGCCGAAGTCGACCTCGCGATCCCGGACAACAACGGCAATAACGGCAATGACGCGGTTTTCGGCCTGCCGGAAGGGCAGACGGGATCGCTCGAGCCGGCCGCCGCCCTCCCGCCGAGTTTGGGCGTGGACCCGGCAACAATGGCCGCGATGCCGGTTTCAATGGTCGCCCTGTTCCCTCCGGTGATCACGGCGTTTGAAGCGACCTCCGAGAACCCGCTGTCGCCTCAACCTGTGCCTCCGACCCAGAATCGTGACAACAAGTTCACGGGCGCCGCGAAGGCCATTGGCAGGACCGGTGCCAAGCCCATCACCGCGATCGCCAGCGGCTTCGTGAGTCTGGCGAGAGCGGTCGGCCACGTGTTGCAGCCCTAGCATTTGGTCGCGGCCGCACACGCCGGGCGAGTCCGCACCGACCTTCGCTCCTCGACGACTAACTCAACGCCTCAATCACGTCCCAGCGCGTGACGATGAACGTCTCGTCGCTCTTGAAGTCGCGGACGAGCACCGCGCTGTTCTCCGGCGTGATCATCGTCGCGAGCGCGTCGATGCCGGTGGAGATGTCCACGAACGGAAACGCCGGCTGCATCACGCGCTCGATCGCCTGCGCCTTCAGGTCGGGGCGGCGCACGATTTCCTCGTAGAGGTGCGTCTCGCTGACCGACCCGACGACGCGGCCGCCGTCGGTCACCGGGATCTGTGAGAAGTCGTGCCGTATCATGACGCGGATCGCGTCGGCGACGGTGTCGAGGTGGTCGAGCGTCACGAGCGTCGTTCGTTCCCGGGTCGCGACCAGGTCCCGCGCCACGAGGCCGGTCTTCTCGAGAAACCCCTTCTCGCGCATCCACTCGTCGTTGAACATCTTGCCCAGATAGCGCGTGCCGTGGTCGTGGAAGATCACGACCACGACGTCGCGGTCGGTCAGCCGATCGGCCATCTGGACGAGCCCGGCCATGGCGGCGCCGGCGGAGTTGCCGGCAAAAATGCCTTCTTCACGCGCGATGCGCCGCGTCATGATGGCCGCGTCCTTGTCCGTGACCTTCTCGAAGTGATCGATGAGATCGAAGTCGACGTTCTTCGGCAGGAAGTCCTCGCCGATGCCCTCGGTGATGTACGGGTAGATCTCGTTCTTGTCGAAGACGCCGGTCTCTTTGTACTTCTTGAAGACGGACCCATACGTGTCGATGCCCCACACCGAGAGGCGGGGATTCCGTTCCTTGAGAAACCGTCCGGCGCCGCAGATCGTGCCGCCCGTCCCGACGCCGACGACGAGGTGGGTGATCCGCCCATCGGTCTGCTCCCAGATTTCGGGCCCAGTCTGCTCGTAGTGCGCGAGCGAATTCGAGAGATTGTCGTACTGATTCGCCTTCCAGGAGTTCGGGGTCTCGCGCTCCAGGCGCGAGGAAACCGAGTAGTACGACCGCGGATCTTCGGGCGCGACGTTGGTGGGGCAGACGATCACCTCGGCGCCGAAGGCCCGCAACGCGTCGACCTTCTCCTTCGACTGCTTGTCGGTCGTCGTAAAAATGCAGCGATAGCCCTTGACGACGGCCGCGATCGCGAGGCCCATGCCCGTGTTGCCGGACGTGCCCTCGATGATCGTGCCGCCTGGCCGGAGCCGGCCATCGCGCTCGGCGTCTTCGATCATCTTCACCGCCATGCGGTCCTTGATCGAGTTGCCTGGATTGAACGTCTCGACCTTGGCGTACACCTCGGCGTCCGTGACGCTGGCGGTGAGCCGCCGCAGCCGGACCATCGGCGTGTGGCCGATGGCGTCGAGGATCGTGTCGCAGGTCTTCCGCGGAGCCACGCGGCCGATTATAGCCCGCGGTGCCCGTGCTTCGGAGGTGGTTCGCGCGGCACGAACAGTTCGAAACCGGCGCCCTCGTCGACGCGGACGAGATCGAGCGCGCTCAGGGCAAACGCGCGGAGGTCGGGTGAGGCGGTTCGATTGTCGATCACGACGTAGCCAATGCGGGACTCCGCCACGAACGCGCCGGCCGACTCGCGCGCCGCCGATTCGTCGGAGGGCGAAAGCGGGCGATTGGCGCTGAGCGCGACGAGCGCCCTGATCATCGGAATCGCGAGGTACTCGTCGCGATCGCTTTGCGACACCCGCGAGAGATACCCGCCGATGATCTCCTTGTGATGCATCGTCTGGTAGAACTGACTGGCCGGATCGAAGTTGCCGAGTGTCGTCAGGCCGTCGCGAATGCCGAAGGGCAAATCGAGCACCCGCACCGGTCGCGGATCCGCCGCGATCGCGCGGTACACATGAGGCAGCTCGGCCGCGTACAGGGGCCGTGGCGCGGGCAGCAGCTCGAAGGCAAGCAGGAGGCCGGTCGCGGCCAGAATGAGACGCCGCCGGTGGGGCACCCGCGACGTCACCGCGACGAGCGCGCTGGCAAAGATCGCCGAGAGGCCCATCATGACGACCACGTCGAACCGTGAGGGCATGCGTGCGTCGCCGACGAGCGGAACGTACCGCAGAAGCGTCCAGGGCGTCGGCACGGACGTCGTGAGCCCGCCGAGGCGGACGAACGGACCCAGCGTGAGGGACGCGAAGCCAAGCGTGATGGCGGTCCAGAAACGCAACGGCCGAAACCCCGCGCGCCGCCAGGCGAGGAGAATCACCGCGAGGGCGACATACGAGACGGAGGCCACCTGATCGGCGTAGCCACCCGGCTGATGACTGAGCCAATCGGCCGCCGCCGATGGCATGAGCGGATGGGCGGGGTTCGGAATGAGGAGCGCGACGAGATCCACGCCGGGGGCGCTCGATCGCCAGGCGACGGGCGCGCGCGTGAGCCGGCCCCGGGCCACGAGCTGGCCCATCGCGTAGAGCTGCGGGGCGAGCAGGATCGCCGTGACGACGCCCACGGCAGCGATCGGCCGCACGAGGCGCGCCAGTTCGACCATCGGCGGCCAGCGCAAGCGGGGTCGAATGGCGATCCAAACGCGCGCGACGAGCAGCGTGGCGAGCAGGAGCATCGGGGTGTACAGCGAGTGCACGGAAACCGTCGCCCGGCCCACGTGGAAGTCAGAGCCTCCCCCGAATGTGATCCAGATCACGAGCGCCATGAGCCCCGCCATCATCGCGTCGAGACTCCACCGGAGTCGCTGGAGGCGCCAGCGTTCCGGCATGATTTCGACTCGCACGAGGTGGCGCGCGAGGATCGCGACGGCCAGCATGACGCAGTACACCGCGTAATACGGATCACAGCCGGCAGCCCAGGCGAGGACCGCGCCGACGACAACGGCATCCCGAACCCGCCGCCGGGTCCACCAGTCGTCGAAGGCGCAGACAAAGAAGGGCAGCGGTGCCGCCGCGACGAGGCTGTAGTGGACGGCGCCCCGCGCCGCGAGGAACGGGGAGCACATGAACAGAAAGCCCGCGAGCCAGGACTCGCCCGACCGGCCCGTCAGGCGACGCGCGAGAACGTACATGCCCAGGCCAGCGAGCGCGACGTTCAGGAGATAGATCAGGTTGAAGGTCGTGACCGTTCCGAAGATCGGCTGCAACGGCAGCGCCAGGAGATCCGCGAAGACGGTGTAGTTGTGCAGGCTGAGGTCGGTAGGGCCGTTGAGCGGCAGCACCGTCAGGGTCGACATCGGGAGCCAATGGCCAAGGCCGACCTCGTGCCGGAAGACCCAGGTGTTCCAGACATAGACACCCGTGTCCCCGTCGGGAGAGCCCGTCAAGTGGGTGGTCAGGTGCAACGGCAGCGGCCAGGCCTGAAGGGCAGCCACCATGATGTAGCTTGCCGCCACGAGGGCGCCGGTTCGCCAGCGCGGGCGACGCATACTAGTACAGAGTATGCCAATGACCGGGTCCCGAACCAAGTCCCGCCGTCGCTCTGGCGATCCGCTCGGCCGACGGGACCTCCACGCCGACCACCCACTGCCCGCCGACCGGAATCCGCAGGAGCGGGCCGCCGGCGGTCAGACGTTCGAGCGAACTGAGGATCTCGGCCTTCGTGAGAAACGCGCCGAACAGGCTCGCGAGCGTCCGCGGCGCCGCAAACCAGGCGGCGGTGCGCGCGGCCAGACTGAGGCCGCCGTGACCGGTCGGCGGCCGGCCCTGTCGCACGAGTTGATACAGAGCCGGCATGAGCGTCCGGTGAACGAGGACGAGCCGATGGCCGATGACGTTGACCTCAATCCCCTGCGCCGTGCCGAGCCTGGAGCCCTCACGCCTTCACGCCTTCATGCCTTTCTTCTCCAACCCTGCTCGAATCGGCGCCGCTCGTCGTCTGGCATGGGGTAGGTGTGTTGCGCCGTCGGGAACGTCCCCGCTCGAACCTCCGCTACGTAGGCGCGGAGCGCCGTTTCAATCGCGTCGCCAATCCGCGCGTACCGTTTGACGAATCGCGGGACATGGCCGGTCGAGATCCCGAGCAGGTCGTGCCACACGAGCACCTGTCCGTCGCACGAGGCGCCGGCGCCGATCCCGATCGTCGGGATGTCGAGCCCTTCGGTAATGCGCGCCGCGACCGGTGCGGGAACGGCCTCGATGACCACGGCAAAGCAGCCGGCTGCTTCGAGCGCGCCGGCCTCGTCCACGATGCGGTGGGCGGCTTCCGCCGTGCGGCCCTGGGCGCGGTAGCCGCCCAGTTGGGTGACCGACTGCGGCGTCAGGCCAACGTGGCCCATGACCGGCACTCCCGCGTCGCTAATCGCGCGCGCGCGCGACAGGGACGGTCCCGCGCCTTCGATCTTGACGGCGTCAGCGCCGCCGTCCCGCGCCAGACAAATCGCGTTGGCCACCGCCGTCTCATCCGAGACCTGGAAGGATCCGAAAGGCATGTCCGCAACGACGATGCCCCGCCGCACACTGCGAACGACCGCGCGCGTCAGCGTGACCATGTCGTCCATCGTGATCGGGAGCGTCGAGTCGTAGCCGAGGACAGTCATCGCTGCCGAATCGCCGACGAGCACGATGTCGATGCCGGCCTCGTCCGCGAGCCGGCCGCTCGGATAGTCGTACGCGGTGACCGAGGTGATCGGCTGACGCGCGCGCTTCATCTCGCCGAGCGCGCTGAGAGCCAGCTTCCGCGCGTCGACGGATGGGAGGTCAGGCATCGTGCGACCGAGCGTCGACCGCTCCGGCCGCGATCGACGGCTCCAGACCGCCGATCCACGGTTGGTCGAGTGGCACGTTGTCGATGAGCCGCGTGCCTCCGACCGTGACGGCGACGACGAGCGTCGGATGGTCGTCGAGCGTCGCGACCGTGACGTAGTCGATCGGGAGATCGCCGAGCGCGGCGCGCGCGGCGGCCGCCGCGTCCCCTCCCCGAGCATGCGCCGCCACGCCCGCGGTCAACGCGGCCGGGATCGCCAACGCACGTCGGCGCTCCGCGGAGGACAGACGAGCGTTCCGCGACGAGATCGCCAGGCCATCCGGATCCCGGACCGTCGGCACCACACGGACGGTGACATCCAGGTTCGCGTCGCGCACGAGCCGACGCAGGACGACCACTTGCTCGGCGTCCTTCTGGCCAAGAAAAACGTCCGTGGGTTGCACGATCGTCAGGAGCTTCAAGCAGATGGTCGCCACGCCCCGAAAATGTCCCGGCCGATGCGCGCCTTCGAGGCCGCCCGCCGGGTCGTCGACCTCGACCCTGAGCGAAAACCCCGCGGGATACATCTCGTCGACCGCCGGGCAGAAGAGCACGTCGATGCCTGCCTCGTCGGCCAGGCCCGCATCGTCGGCTTCGCGCCGCGGGTAGGTCGCGAGATCAGCCGCGTTGTTGAATTGCCTGGGGTTGACGAAAAGGCTGACGACGACGCTGCGGCATGTCGCCCGCGCCGTGCGAAAGAGCGCGAGGTGGCCGTCGTGCAGCGCGCCCATCGTCGGGACGAACCCGAGCGAGCCGCGGGCCCGGATCGGTGCCAACGCCGCGCGAAGGTCCGCCACGGTGCGGAGAGTCCTCATGGGTGAGTCAACCCCGCCAGCGTCCGATAGAGCGCCTCGAGGTCCGGCAGATCACGGTGCAGGGCCTCCAGGTGGGCGGCGACGGTCGCATGGTCGCCGCGCGCCGCCGGGCCGGTGAGCGCGAAGTCGTTGTCGATGGTGCGCCGCATCAGAGGGATGAGCGCGGCGGGTGGTGCGCCGGCGCGCGCCATCATGCGGGCGGCCGCGCGATAGAGGGTGACGAGATGGCTCGACGCCATCACCGCGCCCGCATGATACACACCGCGCGCCGACTCGGCGAGGTCGAAGGGCTCGAGCGACAGCGTCTCGGCCAGCCAGCGTGCCCGCACGCGGGCCTCGTTGGACTCGCCGGTCGTGGCCGCCCAGGCGCCGTCGAATTGCTCGGGTCCGCGGCTGAGCACGAAGGTCTGAAGGGGATGCACGCCGAACCGGAGCACGTGCGGATCGAGCGCGCTGAGAGGCGTTCCACCGCTGACGTGGGCGATCCAGGGACCAGGCGACAACGACCGGGCGACGTCGGCGATCGCGGCATCGGGCACGCACAGCACGACCAGGTCGGGTGCCGACCCGTGGGCGACGAGGCCTTGGTTCGTCAGCCGCGCGGCGAGAGCGGCGCCGACTCGGCCGCGGCCGACCACCTCGATCGCGCGGAACATCGACTCATTGTAGCTGCCTGGTAGAAGGCCCCGGCCGCAGCGGAGCGGCGAAGACCCCACGGGTACTCCAGGGTCCACGGAGCGGGATAAAATCATGGGTCGACCGCCATGTGGATCGTCCGTCTCGCGCTGAACCGGCCGTACACCTTCGTCGTGATGGCCCTCGCCATCATGCTGATGACGCCGGTGACGATCCTCCGCACGCCGACGGACATTTTTCCCGCGATCGACATTCCCGTCATCAGCCTCATATACACGTTCGCGGG
>Ga0209580_10000286_pt1 | contig 30502 bp, 25 predicted proteins | sample Coa_R1_5_FD_187153 | JGI IMG/M metagenome (GOLD analysis project Ga0209580, IMG submission 187153) | Surface soil microbial communities from Centralia Pennsylvania, which are recovering from an underground coalmine fire - Coalmine... | ecosystem: Environmental > Terrestrial > Soil >... | reverse complement strand
CTTCAACCTCGACCTGGCGGACGATGTGTTCAGCAACTCAGGCGACTATTGGCAGCTCTTGCAAAGTCTGAAGACCAATGGCTCTGTGGAAGGCTACGAAGCCCAATGGAAAACGAGATCCGGAGAAACCATTATTACGCGCCTGAGCGGCAGTGTAGTCACCATAGAGAATGGCCGCAGCGAATGTGAAATGATCGCGGAAAATGTCACCGACCACCGAGCCCTGGAAGAGCAGCTCCGTCAGGCCCAGAAGATGGAAGCCATCGGCCGTCTCGCAGGCGGTATTGCTCATGATTTCAATAACTTGCTCACAATTATTAAAGGACAAAGCGAATTGCTGCTGGACGCGCTGCCTGCCGGCGATGAGGTCCAGAAAGAAGTTCAGGGTGTAATCCGTGCCGCGGATCGGGCTGCCTCCCTGACCCGCCAGTTGCTTGCTTTCAGTCGGAGGCAATTGCTTACCCCAAGAATTCTGGATCTCAACAGCATCATCAGCAACATGCAGAACATGTTAGGACGCCTGCTGGGAGAGGATATCCGCTTGAGCACCACTTTGGAGCCGAATCTGGGTCTGGTAAAAGCGGATCCCAACCAGGTCGAGCAAGTCATTATGAATCTGGCCGTGAACGCTCGCGATGCAATGCCTGCCGGGGGAAACCTGGCGATCAGCACCTCGAGAATGGAAGTGAAAAAGCAATTCCGTCGCGGCGAGATTCGCTTGAAAGCAGGCCGCTACATCATGCTTTCCGTCAAAGATACGGGCGAAGGCATGGATGCAATCACTTGTTCGCGCGCGTTCGAGCCTTTCTTTACCACCAAAGAACAGGGCAAAGGCACCGGCCTGGGTCTTTCCACGGTATACGGGATCGTCAAGCAGAGCGACGGCGAAATCTGGGTAGAGAGCGCGCCCGGCAAGGGCACTACATTCCACATCTGCCTGCCCAAAGTGGCGCAAAAAAGTGAGCCCGTGGCCGAGGACCAACTGAGCGAGAAGGTTGACGGTAAGGAAACCATCCTGATTGTGGAGGACGAAGATGCCGTACGCGAGGTCGCTTCCACCATGCTTGCGCGGCGTGGCTATCAGGTGATTCCGGCATCCGATTCCCGCGAAGCGGAACAGATCTGCCGCACCTTCTCCGGTTCCATCGATCTGCTGCTTACAGATGTCGTGCTGAAAGAAACCGGTGGATTAGAAGTCGCGCAGACCCTGACCAACCTTCGCCCCGGCATGAGGATCATCTACATGTCAGGATACACAGACGACGTAGTCCTCCAGCACGGAATCAGAAATTCACAAGTAGCTTTTCTTCCTAAGCCGTTTACAACCCTCGAACTCGCCAACAAAGTCCGCGAAGTGCTGGATAAAGTTACGGCAAGCTCTGTGCATTAAAGCTTCCAATCCGACAGTCAGGACTATCTCCTTAAATCAGAAGTGGTCTCCCTGCAAAAGTTCTCTGGCGTTTAGGACTTCCGTGGTTTCCTATTGTCTTTGGGGGAATTGTTTCTTATTGCCGGTCAATTGCGATCTTTGATATCCCGTTTCACATCGGGAGATTTGCTTTTGATTTTCAATTACCAGATTACGAACTCACCCAATTACCAAATTGTCCGCGGCATTGCCCGCACCAAAACGAAAACAAAAACTCTCGCAGTTGCTGGCATAACGGCCTAATCCGCCAAATAGCTGATTTCCATCCTCTGAATCTTCAGGCAGGCAATCACCAGCATTGCCAGGCTCAGGCACAGCAGGCCCGGCACCGCGATCCACGCTGGTACCGGCTCTACGATTACGGTAAACAGTGCCATTGCGCCGTCAGGAGGCACAGGGACGGGGCATAACTGCTGGAGATAAAACATCACGCTCAGCTTTTGCAGGAAGGCAGGAAAAACAGGATGGAAGGTTTCCCAAAGCAGCACAAAAACCCCGGGAATAATCGGGTTCTTGATGAACAGGCTCAGGGTAACGAAGATGGCGCCGTACCCGAGGCCGGCGAGCAAGGTAACGCCTAAATAGCCGGCCAACTGGCCCAGACCCGGCCCGTGCAGGACATAGGAAATTCCCTGGGAACCAAAGTGGCCGTACATGAACCCGAATGATAGGAAGACAGAGACGCCGAAGACGATTCCCGCAGTGGCCAGACCGGAGAGGAACTTGCCTACAACCAGCACCTGCCGCCGCACAGGCGCAAGAAAATAGTAGTGCAGGCTCTTCTGGACAATTTCTCCGCGAAACAGCCAGGTAAACAATCCCATGCAGCCGAAAAAAATTACCAGGCGAAGATAGAGAAATTGAAAAATAACGCCGAAGAGTTCCGTATCCCTCTCTAAATTGCAATTCCCTCCGAGAGGGCACTTGAGGGAATAGGCGGCAATCAGCAGTACGGGACCTGCGGACAGCAGGTAAAGCCAGATGGCGCGACGGTGGCGCAAGTTGCGTCCCAATTCAATGCGCAGGACAGCGGCCACTTGTGCTGTCCACAAATGCCAGGGTGCCTCGCGCAGAAATTTCCTCAACTCAGCAATCCGGCTCACACCGTACCTCCACCACTGCCAATCAGATATTGGTAAAGAGAATTCACATCGTCATCGGCCGGGGCAACAGCCTCAAGGTTCAGTTCCTCTTCCAGAACAATGCGGTTCAGCAGCAGGTAAAAACTGTCGGCATCCCGCGTGCGTACCAACAGCCCTTTCTGGTCGTCGCTTAATTTAGCTTCTACCACATGGTCCTGGGAAAAAAGCCGTGAGGCCAGAAGGTTGGGACGGGAGCAGCGCACCAGAATCTGCATGGGATGGTCTTTCATCTCGCCCCGGACGCCATGAATGTCTCCCTCAGCCACCACGTAACCATAGCTCATGAGCACGACCTGGTCGGAAATCTTGTCCACTTCATGCAGCACGTGGCTGGAGATAATCACGTGCATGCCTTCTTTCCCGAGCGCCTGAAAAAGTGCGATGGATTCGGAACGCGCCATGGGATCCAGTCCATTCAAAGGTTCATCCAGCACCAGCACCGTAGGATGATGGGCAAGAGACTGGGCCAGGCGGATTCGCTGCCGCATTCCTTTGCTGTAGGCGGCCACTTTGCGGTTCGCAGCCTCTCCCATGTTGACCCGTTCAATCGCCTCTTGAGTCAATTTGTGGGCATCAGCCCTCGGGATCGCATGCAGCATGAGTGACTGAAAAATAAATTCGTAACCGGTCACGCCCCGGGGGAAGGAATCGAACTGTGTGCAGTAGCCCACATGACGAAACAGTTCTTCCGGATTGTCCGGCGTGGATCCCAAAACAGTAACTTTCCCCTGGCTTGGCCGTACCAGGCCGGTCATCAGGTTCATCAATGTGGTCTTGCCCGATCCGTTGGGGCCCACCAGGCTGGTGATGCCGGATGGTAGAGACAGGTTCACGCGATTGACGCCTAACACCTCGCCATAAAACTTGGAGACATTTTCAAAGATGATTTTTTTGTCCCCCGTCATCCGCGGACCACCTCGCGGGCCTTGAGTCTGCGGTTAAGCAGCAGGACTGAGATCACACATGTCGTCAGGATTGCGGCCCACGCCGACCAAACAGGAACGTCAGTCCGGAACACGCCGATGGAACGGGGATGAATGCGAAACAGATTTGCCCACACAAGCCGGATGGTATAGGAAACATTCAACAATTTTCCCCAGTACGTCTGAAGTGTGAAGTCAATTGCCTCGCCAAAGCCGGGCAGCACAAACATAACCCCTATAACCAGACCCGTGGCGGCGATGCGCCAACGTACGAACACTGATAATGCCAGGGCCAGCAGCGAGATCACGGCAATCCACAGCCAGCTTGACACAAAAATTGCACCAGCGATGAAAAGATTGTCCCAGCCCCAACCGTTGCCGGACAATCCCGCTTGCAGGCCAAACAGCAGCAATCCCGGAATCCAGGTAATACAGGAGAGCAACAATGCCAGCACCGCGATCTTGCCCACAATGTATTCCGTGCGTGAAAGCGGACGGCTGAAGTACAGCTGCAACGCCTGGTTGGCAAAATCCTGCGTAACCATTCCTGGAGCGGCCCACGCTATCAGAATAAAACCCAAAGCGGTCTGCACCTGAAGCATGGTTGCAAACCATGAACTATTGATGCCCCATGATCCATTGACCCGTATTCCCAGCATGGATTGCACGATCGCGCTATTGGCCCCATAGATATAAGCGATACCCACCAGCAGAGGAATAGAGCACAGAAAGAAATAGCCGGTGAACAGCCGGGAACTGAATAGCGAGCTCAAAGAGTAGCGTGTAAGCACTGCAAACCGTGACCATGCGGGCGTCAGCGCTCCCTCATAAACTTTGTACCTGCGTTTATAAACTGCCATTTGCGCTGCCCTTCGTCACTGTTGACTTCCCTTCCATGGCCTTCAGGAAGATATCTTCCAGCGAATCGCGCCGGAAATTCATGCGCCGGATCTGGACCGATTGTTCCGCCGCCAACCGGTACAACTCGCGAACGTGAATTTTCTCCGGCAGCACAATTTTCAGCCTGCCGCCGCCGAAGCTGGCGCACTCGCAGCCCAGGCCGTGAATTGCTTCAAGAAAGCCGTTCTCCCGGTTGACCTCCAATTCCAGAAATTTCAGATTGGCCTTGCGCTCTTCTTCCAGATTGCACAGCGCGGCGATCTTGCCCTCTTTCAGAATCAGCACCTCGTCGCAGCATTCTTCAATGTCATGGAGGAGATGGGAGGAGATCAGAATGCTGACCTCGCCGGTGTCGCGAATTTCACGCACCAACTGCAACATGCGTTGCCGGGCCTGCGGATCCAATCCGTTCGTAGGTTCATCCAGCAGCAGCAAACGCGGACCATGGGCCAATGCCTGGGCCAGTTTGGCAAGTTGTTTCATGCCCAGGGAATACGTGCCCAGCTTGCGATAGCGCGCCTCACCCAGGCCCACGTAAAAAAACGCTTCATGCGCGCGCTCCATGGCTTCATCGCGGGGCAGTCCCGAAATTTCCGCCATGTAGCGGACAAAATGCACTCCGCTCATCTCTGCGATGAAGGCGTCCGTCTCCGGCATGTAGCCAATAGCGGAACGCAGCCGCTTGATGTTTCCGCGAATGTCCTCTCCAAACATCCGCGCTGTACCGGACGCAGGCGGGTAGAACCCCAGCAGCGTATTGATCAGCGTAGATTTTCCTGAACCGTTCGGGCCAAGCAGACCGATGCATCGTCCATGGAGAGCTCCCTTCAGCCGGTTCAAAATGAGCCGGTTTCCCAGCTTGACGTCCAGGTCCTCGAGTTCGATGATCGGAGCTGCTCTCAATTCTCTTCCCGTTAGGTCTTTTGCGGTCTGCATCTCTGGCTTCAATTCCTCATGGGTTGTATTCCATTCATCTGCTTTGACGCCGGAGGATGGCTGAGCTTCAGCAGCGCAGACAGCGCCAGTGTATTCAAATCCAAACCAAAGAAACGGCTATTGCTGGCTACCCTGATGGCGTCCTCTTCTCCGTATGCACATACAATGCTGGGTTTGGTTTCTGCCGCCAATGCCTGCCACGACTGTAACTGGCTGGGCGTCAACTGTTGCGCGATAGGTCCAAGCACCGGAGCCAGATTCTGATAGGCCAGTGCCGAAACATTGGCATAGTGATCTGCCGGCAACAGAGCATGAAATGCTCCAGACTGCGCCAGCGAGTTTCCGCTCTGATGAATCTGGACGGCCTCCATGACCATGGCGCGGCTTGGACCCAGGACCAGATATCCATCAGTGAATGTGTAATCTACTTCGGCGGCCTTTTGGCCATCGCTAAAGTGTAGGGCGTAATACGTAAGCCCATCCTCCTCCTGCTTGTCCAGGGAGAGCACGCGGGTTTGTCCGGCCTTCTCATTCACATCGGCAACAAGTTGTTCGAAAGTCTGTTGCAGACGGACAGGATCGTAAACTTCAGCAATCACCTTCCACGAAGGCACGGGAAGAATCGGGCCATCGAGTGCCACCACCAACTCTCCTCCCAGCGTGTTGGCCAGATCTTCTTTGAATCTGATTTTAGCCTTGACTTCGGCGTCAGCCAGGCCAATGCCGAAGTCTGAATCAGCCGCGCTGGCGATATTCAGAAGATCGTCAAACTCGGCTCCGGCATTCTTGAACACTCCAGCCACCACCGCCCCGGCAGTGGGTGAAACAAAGTCCAGACCGCCCATCGGCGCCGGTGCCGCCAGCCAGGAGGCAATTCCATGGCGTCGTCCGTTAAAAGTCAGCTCCGCGCGGTTCACTGTCTGGCCGGCAACATCTTTGCGTTCCGCAATCAGGTATTTCAGGTCAGCGAAACCTGATTGCTGGAATGCATGGTTGATATTCTGCCGCTTCTCCATTTCCTGAAGGTCTGCTCCAAACAATAGGCCTGCCCCGCTGCTATAGGCTTGCTGCAACCGCATGGCAAAACCGGTGCTGGAAAATCCTCCCCCGTCGTTCAAGTGCGCATTGAAATTCTGCAAAGTGGACAAATCCGGAGAAGCCGCCACAAAGTCAGGACGCACCAGGATCAACATTCCCTCCCTGGAGGCGCTGTGCCTGCTCATAAGTTCCTGCGGATCCAGAATCTCAAGTCCTGGATCACGGTCCTTATGTGGCGCCTGCGCCAGAAGCTGCACAATAAACTCCTTCAAGCCCTGCTTCTGCACCTGGGCAACGACCAGAGGCGATGGATGCCCTGCTGTTATTCCTACAGAGAACACGATCTCGTTTCCAACATATTGCCCAAGATCGTGGAGTTTCTGTAAGAGGTCCTCCAGGTTGGGGCCATTCCGATGGGATTGCGCCTGCTGCCACCACTCACGCAGTACAGCGCTTTCCTGCAACTCCTGCTGGAAGAGTTGGTCGGCCTGCTGAATGGCATCCGCATAGTTTGGCACACCGGCATAGAGCACAGTGGATTGCGGCAGCAACGGCAAAAGCTTGCTCTCATAACGCAGTCCGGGAAGATGAACGTTCTGTTGCACTTTATTCTGCAAATGAACCAGCTCGGCGAGCAAGGCCATATGCTTGTCAGCGTTTTGGCTCCAGGAGATTTCCTGTTGGAGAGGAACCGCGCCGACACTGGCGCTGGTAGAGAGCTGATCGCCGGGATGGAGAATTTGCGTGGTGCCCGACTCTACTACTCTGACTTCGCCCTCAATCACTGAGACCCGGGAGCCTTTCATGCCGCTGTTGACGGAGAAAACAGTTCCGGTCACGGATACCACGCAGTCCCGGTCCGCAACGTACAAATGCCCGGTGCGCCTCTTGGCCGCTTCAACAATAATGTTGCCGCGCTCAAGCTGAATGGTCGTGTTCTGCCGGCGAATGCCAACGGAAAACTGCGCGCGCTCGTTCATTTCCACTAAAGATCCATCGCGCAGTCGGAGCATGGCTCGCGACTCGCTCGGCGTGCGCACGCTCTGCCCTTCTCCTATTTCGTCTCCCACTCGCAGCGGCCTTTCGCCCGTAAGGCTCACCAGGTACAAGGTGCCGTTCACTTGCTCCACGCGAGCGCGGCTTCCACCCGGTACTGCCATTCTGTCCTGAATCACATAGGTAGCGGCGGCCAGCACAATCACTGCCGCGGCCGCCATCATCCACCGGAAATGTTGCGGTTTGGCTTTTGGCAACTCCTGCTTCCACGGCGCCGGCGCTGCAGCGCCTTTGGTTTTTTCCGCCTCCCTGCGGCATGCAGGGCACTCGTGAAGATGGTCCTGTATCAGCAAAACGCGGGCCGGTGAAAGAGTGCCGGACTGCTGCAGGCGCAGGAGGGCCCTCACATCATTGCAACCGCGAATGGAATCAAGCTGCGGATCGCGCCCATTTTGCTCCGACGCCAGTTGCTGCCACACCCGTTCTCCTGCTGCATTCATGCCGTTAATATCGGGCCGCTCCTGACGAATTGCGGCCACTGCCTGCTCTAATTTCTGCTTCGGATTCTCCTGGTAGTCCATTAGCGTGTTCCTCTCATCTTCATGGTTGCCACATAGTCTTTTCTCAGTTGAGCACGCGTCCGATGCAGCGCCACTGCAACCACCGCCGCTGAAGTCTTCATCATGCGGGCGATCTCCTGGTTGCTGTAGTCTTCAATAAAACGCAGGACAAACATCTCCGCCCATCTTGGATTCAGCCGGCTTAGCGCCCCACGTAACCACCCGCGCAGCTCCCGGGTTTCCTGAAGGCTGCTTGCGGAGTCGGTCCCCGCCATCTCTGGCTGGTCCTCCAGCGGCAGATTCTGGCTGTCTTTGCGGGCGCGCAGCAAATCCAAAGCGGCGTTCACGGCGGCCCGGTGCAGGTACGCACGCAGGAAGTGGATTTCCGGCGTCTGCTCCAAGCGAAGCAGCCGTAGAAATACGGTTTGCAGAACATCCTCGGCGTCAGTGGAATTTCCGGTGACTCGATAAGCCGCCCGGAAAACCAGCTCCTTGTGATCGGCGAACACCCGTTCAATCCCGAGCTGGCCCTGCGCGCCCTGGTTCCCGATGATTACATCCATGTTGGCCTGCGTTACCGGCATTATGGCCTGCATCTTGCGGTGCTCCTCTGATCCTATGACGCGGAAGAGAGGGGATTATTAGCGGGAAAACAGAAAATTATCCGGCTTTCCCGCTACCAGGGTATTACGGGTTCATGGGGATGAAAGTTCCTTTTATAAGGACGGCCAGGACTGACACTCAGATACGCTGAGTGGTCCTTGCGAGGCGGAGCCCGATTGGCTGCGCACGACTCCATCTGCGGTTGCGCAATAGCTTTTACCCCCCGAATCAGTATTGGTGGGTGCAGCCAGAATCACATAGTCGCTGCACGCTTTTCCATCGCACACTCCGGTGATGTTGAATTTATAGCCGTTGCCGAAACACCATTTGTCTGGACAACCCAGCTTGGCATCAACGCTACAAGCGTGACTCTCAGATGGAGTATCACAGTTCCCGCCGGGGCCCGGGCCGAGGGTTGCAAGATCGGGGGCGTAATGATCATAGGTAATCTGGTATTGGCTTTCGGCCAGAACCAGTGAGCGCACATTCGCTGCGGCGGCGGATCGAGTGGCTGCCGTTTTCGCCTGAATCAGATTAGGAATGACAATGGCTGCCACGACCAGCGCCGTGGGATCAAATCCGTTGCTCCTGCTCATGATGCGAATCGCATCCTCTGATGCGTAAAGGCTCGTCGCGCTGGGCTTGCCGTGCTGCGTTATCATCTCAAAAAGTTGCGCCTGTTCCGGCGGCACCTGCTGGGACAAGGATCTAAGAATGCGACCGAGATTTTGATAGATGATCCCGGACGCGCCATTTCCCTGCTCGCGTGGCAACAAGTCCTGCAATTCGCTGGATCTGGACAGGGAATTTCCGCTCTGTCGAATTTCAATCGCCTCTTTCACGATGGTTTGGCTGCCACCCACCACCAGGAAGCCATTGGCGAAGGCACAAACAACTTCAACCGGCTTTGGTCCAGTGGGTACGTGAAAGATGTAATAATTCACACCCCCTTCTGTCTCCTGGTCCACCTTCAGGTTCAGAGCCTGATTCGCGCCGGCCATGGTAATCAATTGTTTTAAAGTGCGCTCCATGCCATTGGAATCCGTAAGCTGGGCAATCACCTTCCATGCCGGATTCGGCAGGATGGGGCCATCCACCCCAGCAACAATCTGTCCGGAGAATTTACTGAACAGATCGTTTTTCAAGTTGATCTTGAGCTGTTCTTCTACCTGGGCAATACCTGCGTCGGCCATGGGATTGGCAGATGCGGCGATATCCTTGATAACGTCAAACACCTCCCCAAAATTTTTAAGGTTAAAGGCCCCTACATAGGCGGCATCACGCGAAATAAAATCCAGGCCGGTAAGTGGCGAAGGCGCCGCTAGCAACCCGACAATTCCCTTTCGCGGGCCCAAAAAGCTCAGTTCCGCGTTGGACGATGCTATGCCCCCGGCATACTGTGCTTCACCCACAAGGTATCTGACATCAGCAACACCGGTTTGGTTAAGCACAGCTTCATCTTTTGCGTTTTGGTGCGGACGCAGGCTGAGAAGCTGATGCAGATCCGCCCCAAACACTACCGCTACCCCATTTTGATACTCGCGGGCAATCTTTTCTCCAAAAGGACTGCTGGTGAATTTGGGGCCGCCATGCGTGAGTTGAGCATTAAAGCTCTTCAGGACGGCAAGATTCTCGGATGCAATCACAAGGTCAGGCCGCACCAGCACCAGTAGAGGCTTATGAGAAGGCTGCGCTTTGGCCAATGCAAGCTGTTCAGGCGTATAAACCCTTACCGGTGGTTCGGTCTTGTCGGCATACTGGCCCACGAGCTGCCGCAGGAATGCTGCCAGCCCCGGCTTGCGCGCCTCCGCAATGAACACGGCTGATCCGCCGGTAGATTTAACCGTGCCGGAGACAATGATCTCGTCACCCATGAATTGCGTTAGCTGGTAAACCTTCTCGATCACCTCATCCGCGATCATCCCGGCCATGCCAACTTTGGTCTGCCAGAAATTCTTCAGGACCGCGCTTTCTTGCAGTTCCTGGTGGAAGATCTGGCTGGCCTGATGCAAGGCTTCGCCATAATTGGGAAGAGCGATGAAAAATGAACTTGAGGCGGGAACCAATGGCAGTAACCGGCTCTGGGTACGCGGAGCCGGGAATTGCACTCCCTGCGCCAGTTTTTGCTCCAAGCGTCCGGCTTCCTCCATCAATTCCTTGTAATCATCGGAGGTCTGCTGTGACGACGAAGGGTCCTGATGGTTGCCAGCAGCGTGCGAGCTGTGACTGCTTCGGGTGACTGCATGGAGAGCGGGGTTGTCCTGAACTCCGTAAGCACAGATAGTTACAAAGATCATCGCAACCAAACCGGACCACCGGAAGGTCTGCTGCCAGGGTCTTCCCGGTTTTGAACGCTCTGATTGGTTTGTTAGGTGGTTAAGACTGTGTCCGTAGCGCATTTGGCCTGCACTCTCCTGAATTGTGATGGAAAATTTAAGATACCCTTTTTTTCATCCACTTACGAGTAGAAATACGCCTTAAGGGTGACGAAAGTTCCATTTCCGCCGCCTGAAACCCGCAGCTTTCAACCCTGCATTACTGATTAGCCAACAAGCATCGCCCTTGCTGTCCCGTTTCAATCGCGATTTTCTTGCCATCTCTGCTAAGCGGGAATTGGGGGCATAAGGCCGCAAATGGTTTAGAATTTTTCCTGTTCATGTCAATTGACCTCCCCAGACAGTTCAACGTAGCCACATACTTCCTGGATCGTCATCTGCAGGAAGGGCGCGCTGACAAGACCGCCATCGAGTGCGGAGAAGAGCGGATTACCTATCGGGAGCTGCTGCAGCGGGTGAATCGGATCGGCAATGGATTGAAGAAGCTGGGTGTTCGGCAGGAGGAGCGCGTAGCGCTGCTGTTACTCGATACTCCAGACTTTGCCTGCTGCTTCTTTGGCGCCATCAAGATTGGGGCCGTTGCTATTCCTCTGAATACGATGTTGAAGCCTGCGGAATACCAGTACATGCTGAACGACTCCCGGGCTCGGGTCCTGATTGTGGAGGAATCCCTCTACCCGCAGATTCAGGCCATCGGCAAAGAAAATTTGCGGTATCTGGTGACCATTATTATTGCCGGCCAGCCGGTGACCGATCTCCGATGCCTGGACCATCTGAGAAGCGAAAGCTCCTCCGAACTGGAAGCTGAGCCGACCTGCAAAGACGATCCGGCGTTCTGGCTTTATTCTTCCGGCAGCACCGGTTTTCCTAAAGGCTGCATCCACCTGCACCACGATATGGTGGTTTGCTCCGAACTCTATGCCAAAACCACTCTGGGCGTTAGGGAAAACGATCGCCTCTTCAGCGTAGCCAAGATGTTTTTCGCCTACGGGCTGGGTAACGGGCTGTATTTTTCGCTTGGAGTGGGCGCAACCACCATTCTCTGGCCTGGATCGCCTTCTCCGCCCAATATTTTTGGGATTATCGAGAAGTTCAAACCGACACTGCTCTTCTCCGTGCCTTCGAATTATTCTTCGCTGCTCTCTTATCATCGCGAGACAGGACCGGACTTTGATCTTTCCAGCGTCCGTTACGGAGTTTCAGCCGGCGAGGCGCTGCCCGCGCCCATTTTTCATCGCTTCAAAGAGCGCTTCGGCGTAGAAATCTTGGATGCCATTGGTTCCACTGAGGCACTGCACATGTTCATCGCCAATCGCCCCGGCGCAGTCCGGCCGGGTTCCAGCGGGCAAATTCTCCCCGGCTATGAAGCGCGCATCGTAGACGAATATGACCAGCCCGTGCCCGACGGCCTGATAGGCAACCTCCTCATCAAAGGCGATGCCGTATGCGCCGGCTATTGGAACCAGCACGAAAAGACCAAGGAGACTTTTCAAGGACACTGGCTGCGCACCGGAGACAAATACTATCGCGACCCCGACGGTTATTACTGGTATGTGGGCCGCTCCGACGACATGATGAAGGTGAAGGGCATGTGGGTGAGTCCCGTAGAAATCGAAAGCACGCTTCTGGAACACCCTTCCGTGCAGGAGGCAGCGGTGATCGGCCGGAACGACAACAATCAACTTATAAAACCAGCGGCCTATGTCGTCTTGAAGAATGGCGAACGGAATTCACCGGCATTAACGGAGGAGCTGAAAACATTGCTCGCTGCCAAGCTTGCTCCTCATAAGTGTCCCCAGATTATTGAGTTCATTCCACAGCTTCCCAAAACGGCAACCGGGAAAATCCAGAGATATAAATTGAGGCAAATGGCGGGCGGATCCTAGCTGCAAGAAGCGGACATCTGGTATTTCTTCGTGTCCTGTGGTTGTTTCGCTTTTGACCTCTCCGTGCCTGTGTGGCTCCGTGGAGATGTGATTTTCATTATGCCCTTCGCGCACTAGCGGTCATATTTCGGAATGAGGTCGTTGGAGGCCGTTGGGGCCAGGTTTGACAAACCTCAACAAGGAACTCAAGCCAAAAATACCGGTTCCCAAGTTCGCTGAAGAAAAGTAGGTTCCATGAGCTTCCCGAGCGTTGCAAACGTATGCTGCTGCATCCCTGCCGCCTGATTTGTCAAGTATATTAATGCCCAAATTCTCTGGCGGGGATTCGCGAACAGTCGGGAATAGCTCATCGCTCCATGGACTAAGTTGATTTAGTCTGACTGAGTCAGCGCGAACTCGAAATTCGGATGCCCCAAGGCACCTCCAGCCTGACTCAACTTGTGCCACCCCCCTGGGCTGGCTTATCGGAGAGCGGGGCTGATTCCGAAAACGTCGATCCTTTCAGGGTTTTTACTGTGTTGTGCGCTACTTTATTGGTGGCTCCCAAATTGTCTCCCAGGAACCGAACATTCCCGTCGACGGTGTGGTCGAGCACGACGTGGCCATTCCGTGTGAGCAACTGGATGTGAACCTTCAATTTGGTTGCTCCCGCTATTGTGGTCACTGCCCGTTTCGTTTCGCTGCCCCGAGAGTACTTCTCAACGAGTATCTTCATCACAAGTACTCGGGACACATCGTTGGCATTCCGATCACCGCTACGGAATACATCCTTGAACTGCTTCGACTTGGACAAGTCCCGCAGAAGGTTCTCGTAAATTGCATCTGAGAAACATGGATCGAGGCCTGTGTCGCCAGGATCGACTGTGCCGACCTGCACACTCCAAGGCTCCCCTGCTTCCAGGAATTCCCCTGGTGTATTCGGCATGGGCGCCGGATCTCCCGACGGCGTGACTTGTGCGCCGTGTGCGATCAGGTGGTTTCTTAGAATCTCGCCTTGTCCTTTGGCCAAACGAAATATCGCGCCGTGAAACCCACCAGTGCTATCGAGATATTCAATGGTAAGGGTGTCATACTTCTTGTGCGAGAAGAGGCTTACTATGCGGCCTCCCCCATAGGGGACTGCGGCTTTGCCCAACATCATTGGCACGCCACCTACCTGCTTGTCGTCCTCACCAAGAGAGATTTTCTTAATGGAAGATATGGTCACTTGCGCAGCCGGCCTTCGCTCTCGCTGAAAACGCAGATAGTTGTCATGAATTGAGAGTTCTCCTCCGGCATTGCGCCCCACATCTTCAAATCCTAGAACATGCTTGACATGGATGGATGAGCTTGCAGCTGAATTTTCAGGTTGGCTCTGGTCCTGACCATTGGCAGCCGTGATAAACCACGCCACCAGAATCAGGAGGGCCAACCCGCCCCTGAGCAAAAGAGAGCTCAGGACCGGGGCTGTGGAGGATTTGGGTTGGTTATTCATGATTTCTTCTCTTCGACACAAGAGAAGAGCAATATCGATGCCAAACGCGGATCAACGCATTATCGAGGTTCCTTGATGGGATAGGAGCGGACTCACCGCTGTTATGGTGACCACAATGGGGCAACGCCCTTTGACGGGCAGAAGAATGAAAGGTCCCAAGCGCATATAGGCCCCTCAACCACTATCCTCGTTTCAACGGACTACGACCCGCGTCTTTTTGCGACCCGCCCCTGTTCCTAGCATCAGCACTCAAATGGTGATTGCTAAACGCTCAAAATTGCAGCTTCGCCGCCAACTGAATCGAGCGTGGGCCACCGATCTGGTAGGGAGAGCTAAAGCGGATTCGGCATCTCTGAAACTGTTCTATCTAATTCACGGGTTGCGGGCCAGTTAAGAACCAACTGAGTAAGTCTCGATAAAACCCTTGCGGGGTTCCAGCACCAGAAACTTAAGTCCATCCTGAATGACCGCATATTGATTGACCGTGGGATCGGGTACGAGTCTCGTAGCGAATAACTTTCTGGGGATGCCTATTTTGGAAGGCGAGCCGCGCTCCACGGTCACTGACATCATTTTTCCTTCAAGATCGAAGCTGAGAAGGGACTTTGGTTTCGTTGTACTTGTCCGGAGTTGAGACTATTTGGAGACTTCGCCCGCTGCCTGCGCTGCCGCGATGATGTTTTCCATTACCTCCGTCCTGGCTTCTGCGTATGCGTTCATGTCGGGCCAATCCTTCGCTGCCAGTTCGCGTTTGATCTGGCCGTAGCGGGCTCTGTCCTCGGCGTTCCGCCGCAGCCGGTCCTGGAACGTTAAGTTGCTCTGAATCTCGGGGCAGCCTGGCGAGTAGATGTGGATGTGTACGTCCTTCTCAGGGGTCCGCAACATGCGATGTTCGTTCCAATTCTGCTCCCGGACTCGCAGGCATACCCGGCGCTTCCAACTGAGGCAGATAAACGGATTCGTTCGCGGAATCCGGGATCACGACAAGAAATTCCGGTCCGCGAAAAATCTTGGGCTGCAAAATTACAGCATCTTCGGCATGGCCAGGTATTCGGTCCACGGCATCCTTGAGAATGTTCTAAATATCACTTACTACTCGCCAGCGGGGCCGGAACTGTAGAGAGCAGTTTGTTAATGGCCAGGTCCATAGCCCCATTCATCTGAGCCACAACTCCGGGTATCGATCGATGAGTGACCGTTCCAACTTCGGAAACGGTATTGCTCCAGACCGTCGCGCCGGTCGAGGCCCTGGTGATCTGCGCAGACAGTGCAACCTCCACCTTCACTCCGGCTTCGTAGTCCAATTCCTCCAGCTTTTCCAGCTTTCCACTGAAAACGTAATCAATATCAGGATTCCCGTCATACGTCGCAACCATGGAGAATTGACCGCTGGCGCGCAGATGATCGATGACGGCGCTGGTCACAACCTTACGTGGATCTGCCGCCCAGCGGTGATACTCGTAGAAGCCGATCTCCTGCGCCGTGGTTCGATAAACGATAGGCCCTTGCCGCAGATAACCCGGCGATTGGAATTCTCGTACCGCTATAGAGGTCCGGTTTTCCTGGGCGGGCGGATCCGGCGCAGGCGGCAGATTGAGGGTGTAATACCTGGGATATCTGACCCGGCCGCAGCCGGCCAGAGCGGGTAAGAGGGCCAGTAGGAATGCAAGTGCTATCGAAAGTCTCTTCATGTCGATTCTCCTCTCCATGCGGGTCGCTTATTTCGGGACCCGCCGATCCTCGGGTTGCTTGATGCGGATCAAACTCCAAGGGCGCTGCTTCAATGAATCCGTGAACTGATTGAGGTTGTCGGTCGCTTCGCGCAGATTGTCTACGGTGTCGCTGATCTTATAGTCATTGCTCCGTACCAGGGTTTGCATAGACTGCAGCAGGCCATCGGCATGCTTTATAGCAGCCTGCAATTCAGCCAGATCCTTTTGCAGCGGGTCACGGAGATTTGTCACTGTGCCGTTCACATTTTGAATGGTGTCGTCTGCATGCCGGCTGACCTTCTCTAGTTGGTCTGTGAGGCGGTCAATCTTGGGACGCTCTTCTGCGATTAATTGGTCAATGTTGTCCAGAATGGATCGGACCTTTTGCTGAGTCGGCGGCCCGGAGATAGTATCCAGGTTCGCTAGCAGATGGCGCACGTTGCCGGTAATATCGTTCAGTTCTCCCTGCGCCTGGGTGATCAGGGCATTGGCGCTGTCTGCAACCGTTGCCAGCTTGCCGGCGATCTCATCCAAACTGATACTTTCCTGGGAGGGTATTTTTGAGCCGGGAGGAAGCCGCCTGGCGTCATTGCTTCCGGTTGTGATCGATAGTGCAGCACTGTTCATAATGCTGACGAGACCGAGCTTGGCTATTGATTTCTCATTCAGCGGAGTGCCTTGTTTGACTTCCAGGAGAATCTCGATCTGCGTTGGATCTTCAGCCCACGGCCGTACGGCTGTAACATTGCCTGCATTGATTCCTCCATACAGCACGGATGCGCCAGCCTGAAGCCCGCCGGCATAGCGCAGGTACGTGCGATAGGGCACGGCGCCGCCACCGAACTGTGCGTGTAACAGATAGATCACTGTGAATGCGAGCACCGCGAAGGAGCCCAGGACAAAAACACCGACTTTTGCTTGCGTACTCATGACTTTGCCCCCTGATTTTGCACGTATCGTTCCAAGTAGGCGGCCACTGCCGGCGCATGCACCGGGTTGACCGCTGTGCGGTTGAGGAATTTCGTGACGGCTGGGTGCCGGCTTGCTCGTATCTCCTCTTTTGTACCCACTTCGAGGAGCCGTCCATTGAATAGCATCGCGATCCTGTCTGCGATCCGGAAGGCGCTGGCCAATTCATGGGTGACAACAAGCGCCGTTATCTGAAGAGCATCCTTTAGAAACAGGATGAGTTCGTCCAACTCCCCCGCCACAATGGGGTCAAGGCCTGCCGAAGGCTCATCCAACACCAGGATCTCAGGATCGAGGGCCAGTGCGCGCGCAACTGCCGCTCGTTTTCTCATGCCGCCTGAGAGTTCCCGTGGATGCAGGTCTCCGAATTCCGCCAGTCCCACAACCGCCAGCTTCATCCAGACCATCAGGTCAATAATGGAGGGAGCGAGGGCTGTGTGCTCGCGCAAGTTCAGCGCGATATTGTCTTTAACCGATAGTGAGTTGAACAAGGCGCCGCTTTGAAAAGCCACTCCCAGCGAGCGTCGAGTTTTATTCAATTCTGATTGTGAGCAGTTGGTGATGTCCGTACCGTTGACTGAGATGTTGCCTGATTTGGGCCGCTCAAGGCCAAGAATTTGCCGCAATAACGTGCTCTTTCCGGAGCCGCTGCCTCCCAGCAGCACCATGATTTCGCCCTGCTCGACGTCAAGGTTTACACCGTCGAGGATTCGCCGGCCTTCGTATTCCACTACCAGATCGCGAACGGAAATGATTGACATTACATTTTTCCTATCGAGTAAAAGATTGCAGTGAAAATCGCGTCGGCAACAATGACCAGAAAAGTTGATCGCACGACCGCGGTGGTTGTGGAGCGACCCACTGCATCGCTTCCCCCGCGCACGCGCAATCCTTCCAGACATCCCACCTGAACAATAATCGTGGCAAACGCCAGGCTCTTGATCATCCCCGTGACTATGTCCCGCAACTCGATCGAGGCCAACACGTAATGGAAATAGAGCAGCGGAGCGAGGTGCGTACTGAACAACATGAATAACCCACCGGCAAGAATGCCGAAGAAATTCGAGATGACTGTGAGGCAGGGGACGGCGATCAGGGCCCCTACATACTTTGGCGCCAACACGAACTCTACTGGTTCGAATGCCATTACTTTGAGGGCATCGATCTCTTCCGTCACCCTCATGGTGCCGATCTCGGCTGCAAATGCAGATCCCGAGCGCCCGCTGACAGCGATCGCAGTAATCAGTGGACCCAGTTCCCGTGTGAAGCCGACCGCAACCAGATCTATGACGTAGTGCAAAGCCCCGAACCGCCGCAGCTCAGATGCTCCTTGCATAGCCAGGATGAAGCCCGAGCACATCGCCAGCAGGGCGATCATGGGCAGAGCCTTCACCCCGATGTCGAGCGTCTGGTCAACGGCCGCTCGCCATCTATGCCGGTTTCCAACCAGGGGTAAAGCCACCGGCATCGCACGCAAGGTGGCCCACCACTGGATGTTTAAGCTGCCAAGGTACTCGAGATAATCAAGAGTTTTCTTGCCGGTACTTTCGAAAGCATTGGCCATCAAACCACCTCGCAACCGGAGTCCTTATTTGTTTGGCCGCTCGCGTTAAAGAGAGACGCGATGCCCGTAAATTCAAATAACCGAAGCAGCCCATCGTGTAACCCCTGCAACCTCAGCTCAGTTTTGCCAGCCCGTGCGATCTTTAGCGCTTCGATCAGGGTGGCAATGCCGGAACTGTCAATTTGGGTAACCCCAAACAAGTCGACGCTTACCATCCTGGGAAGCCGGCTCTTCAAGAGCGCGATAAGCCGGTCGCGAAGAGCCGGGGAGGAGTCGATGTCAAAACGACCTGACAGGCAGACCAGAGCACCATCTTTGTTCTCAACAATGTTGATTGCCAGCTTACCGGTGCTTTCGCTGTTGTGGCTGTGCAAGGGAATCGGTTCCTTTCCAACACAATGTTCCGCAGTTCAGATGGTCCCCGGTGTTCTCGCCGCGAGCATTCATCCGGCATCCACATTCAACTGCAAGAACCCACCATTGATTTGGCAAATGCATTGCCAGAACTGGGGACTGGTAATTCCAATGTCCTCAAGTACTTGGGCAGGAGCTGCCCGGATAGTGCCCAGAATCATGACCCGATATGGTCAGCCGACCGAATGCGGGCAAAGCGAGTGGCCGCCGGTCGAACTGCGGAAGGCCAGAGCTTTGCAGGTGCAAGATGCGATGTTTCACTTCCTGGAAACTGACAGACCGGGTCTTCGGTCGGGGTACGCACTCAATTTGGCGGCGCAGTGTCTCGCGGCGCTTGAGGTTCTTGTGTTGTTGTGGCCCTGGGCGCAGGTGGATCATCCCCACCGCGTTGTGCATCGAGGGTATGACCAAGATTGTTAACATCAGTGGCGCTGCTGTCCCTGCGAATGTTGGCTGTGTGAAGCAGGAACCATGGCGACCCTGAACATGATGCGATTCCCACCGGCGACGGGGCCTTGCCTTGGCGCTCGCCCGCGATATACGACGTATTTTGGGGATTGAAATCGGCATTGCCTCTTGTTCGTAAGGAAGCCGTTTAATCCCTAAACCGAAAACCTGTTTAACGGCGATACGACTGCCGATCAGATGGCCTCGCCTGCGCCCGCGAATGTTTCCTGACCGGCGGGCGGATTGTGCCACCCTCCGGGCGGGCTCACGCCCTGAACTTCCTCTGGTCCCCAGTTATTGGGAGCATACTGGTAAATCGGCGCGTTCTTTTTCAACACCGGCCACAATGCGCCACGCTTCTTCGACATAGTCCTCGCGCGCGAAGAGTGTGCTGTCTCCAGCCATCGCGGCGCCCAAAACCCGTTCGTAAGCGTCAACCTCATCGGCGCGTGGAGAGCGGCTGGCCACCGCCTGGTTACAGTTGCAGAACGGCTGCTGAGGAGTCCGGGTTCACGCCATTATTCCTGTGCGTCTTTGGCTTGCTCATCAACATCAGGCATACGGCGCCGATTAATGCCCAAAACAGTGCACGCGCGCGCCGACATAGCGCCAAAGTCAACCCGACCGTGCCGGCAATACCTAATAAATTTGTGATAAGCATATTTCCACCTTCATAGGTCCCGACGTTGCCCGGATTAAACACCCCTGCCAGGTTGATCAACTTGGTTAAACCTTCCAGAACAAATGCGCCAGGTGCTGCGATCCTTAGTCCTATGAAGTGCAGGATCAGGTACACCTCCAATATGGCAAGCGCTTGCCACAGGAAGTTGAGCATCAAGGCTGCACAGAATGCGGCAGGTGCTTGATGGAAAAACTTAATGAGGTTATGTTCGCTTGAATCAATAATGGACTGCTTGGGGCTGATCCACTTATGAAACCGAGGCACGCGCCCAATCGCTCTCACTACATTACCCATCAATTCCCATCCTTTTCCGATGGACACAGCGACCAGTATCAACACTGTCACGAGCGCAGCGGCAAAAATCAATGCGAATAGTCGCCACTGCTGAGAGAGCGGCGCCAGAAACAGGGTGGCAACAATTCCCAATACGCTCACAATCGTGGAGGTCGAGAGGTGAAGTACTCCGTCAATTGCGACCGAAGGAATTGCATTTGCCAGTGGCACCGCAGACCTCAACAGCGATACCCGCATGCCTTCTCCGAGAACCTTCCCCCCAGCTCCGAGTTGACCAAACGCCTCAGAAACCAGGTAGACGCCAAAGCTCCGGCGCCAACGCAGCGCAGAGATGTCGCACGCAAATGTCAATCGCCAGGCCCAGGTCCTGATCAAATAACCTATCCCTCCGAGAACAATGATGACGGCCAGGCCCAGACCGACTTTGTGTACCTGGTTCCAAATGATCTGAGGACCAGCTCTAAGCACCAGGGAGGTGAGCAATGCAAGGCCAAGAAAAGCTGCAAAGAAGCGGAATGAGAATCTGGTTACAGCATTGATACGAGGCATAGAAAACTCCATCGCAGCGGGGCTACACTAGCGCCCGCTTTGTTTTTCGTGTGGATTGAGGTGCTTTCGCCAGATTTGCTCCAATACTGCCGCAGTTTCATCGCGACTGCCGCTCTGGGCAGCTACTGCTTGAGGCACGAGTTGCTGTTTTTTTGACTGGGGGCGGGGCGAACTACGATGCAAGAGTGACTCGGCAAGCCGACGGATGTCTGGGTCCTGGTCGTCCAGAGCCGCCACGAGTTCGTTGTAAGCTTTGCAATTGCGCGAGTTGCGCCACTCCAGATGGCAAACGAACACATACAGAGCATCTCGTTGCACTTTCATCACAGCACCTTCGATTCGGCTCCCGATACAAAGCCGCTTTGTTTGTCTGAAATGCGCAATTGCAGACGCTCGCAGAGGGAGTGGGTGTACACATTCTCCACAGCAAAAGTGGCGCCCAGCCGGCCTAGCCACAACAACACCTGTTCGCCCAAGGAATCGACAAATGTCACCTCCGAAAGATCCACCACGAACGACGGCGCAAGCTTGTAGCGTTCGAGGGTGATCCTTGCGTCGTCGGCATAGGCGCTCACCAGCCTGCCTTGTAGCCGCACCGTCAAGGCGCCATTTCCATCGTGATTGAATTCAACGCGCAGCATTCTCAATCGCCCCGAAACATTGAAAACCGAGGCGCCGGCACGGCCAAACCTGCTACGTGCGTGTTCCACAGTAAACAGGATCGATAGCCACGCTTCACTACGAACTGACGCCCAGCATTTCCCATGATCACAAGGGTTAAGCGCACGTATGTTGCCGAACCCCGACTTGCACTAAGTCATTGCGCAACTTGAAGATTCAAGGATGGGTGCAGCAGGAGCGATGAAAGATACGCCCGTCGAAGGGCAGCGGTGACTACATCAGGTCACAAAATCGGGACTCATCGCTAAGTGTACCCAGCAAGCGCAACATCATCGCGCCGAAGGACCCAGCTAGCCCGATGAGCCTTTCATCGCAGGCTCACCTCAGAACAAGCTAGCAAGACCGGTACTCGGGTTGCAGTCGGGTTAAGTCACTGAAATGCACTTTCCTATACGGGATGCCAGGTGACGTGTTGCTCAACTTTCAGGTTAAGGAAACGCACACGCAGACTGCGTGGCACGTGGGACTGACTGCGCAAGTGTTTGATTTTCACTGGCTCACAATAACCGCCCATCTTGTGACGCCACATTAAAGTCTCTGGACTTGGGCGACGGTCATTCAGCAATTCGATCGTTGAAAAGAAATGCCGCATCACCCTCGATAATCCACCGTGCTCGAACGCGGCCGTTCTCCAACGTCCAATGCAACACCAGATGCGGTGCTCTGGAAGTGACGCAATGCTGTAAGTACATTGCAAGAGCTCTGGAAGACATAGGGTATCTCCTTACTATTTACGCGAATGTGGTCGCGTTCTCGCGTACCAGAGGAGCAAGGCACATGCCAAATCTCATTTTTGGCTAGAGGAATGAAATAAAGCCCGGAAAACAAGCGCAGGCTCGATATAGATTCCGTGGGCAAACGCGATGGGCAATGGAGCGGAAACGACGACTCCGGCGAAGGTACTTTCAGCCGCAGCAGCGTTCTTGGTGAGGTGAGCGCCATGTCTTCTGAGGCTCTGGGGGACAGCGGCACCGGCGAATCTGTACACTTTCTCCCATCAATTGATTCGGCAATTTCTGGATTCGCTACTACGATGCTAGTTCTGGAAGCCTCCTTTGCATCGTGCTGGCAACCCCGGCGTTAACCATCTTTCCCGCTGAACGCGAGCGGGGGTGGACATGGAATCGAACCAACTTGCTCCCGCTGCGCATGGTTTCGCTCCTGGAGTATCTCTTCCCTGGTTACGATCCGCATTCGCCGGCACGAATATGGAAGCTCTTTCCCACAATCAAGGCAGCAGACGTAGTCATATCCTGCAGCGTGGTGGTGCGGCCAAGTTGTGTGGCGATGGATGCAACCAAAGAAGTAAGCAGAAATCCATATCAAAATCGATTTGAGCTTGGCAGCCCACCGCGATCTTGCACAGCTCGGATATTTGCCGTTGCTGGTCATAAGCTTCGCGTGTAGCGAGGGCGAATCGATTGCTTGCCGAATCGCCCTCACTTCACCTCCGCGGGTATAAACCCTTGTTTTGATGGCGCAGTTTCATTTTTCCCGTTGCAACTTCCCTATCAGAACGTAAATACCAGGCCCGCCGATGGCACTGCGGCGTGCGTGAATTTGTCAATCTTGAGTTGGTTGAAATTGAAATCGGGGACCTTGTAAAGGAACCCGCGATACTCCGCACGCAGAACAATGCGCCTCATCAAAGGAATATCGGCGCCGCCCCCGTACACGAAGGTTCCGCGTGTCTGCGTCTGAATCCCTGCGGAGTTCCGCGGATGGAACACCAGGCCCCCGCCGCCGGCCAGGACGAACGTATTCACGCTATGAAAAGTCGGCAGTTTAAACACTGGACTGCCAGTGATCCCATGGATGTAGGTCTGCCTGCGGAAGTCCCCGGACAAACTCGCATATTTCTGCGAATTGCCGGTGAAATCGTAGTCTGCTTCCGCCGCGACCCACCTGTTGATGTTGAAGCGATATCCGGCCAGAAAACCTCCAGAGTTGGTCGATTCGTTCTGGATTCCGGATCCGGTCGTTGTTTTGCCGATGAAGCCACTTCCCTGAATGGTGATCTCCTGCCGGGTCTCTTCCTGTGACCAACACGACAACGAGAGCATCAGGAGCAGATTGATAAACAGCAATAATTTCATTAAGACTTGCCTCCTCATGACTATGAGGAGTAAGGGCACGCGTATTGCCGAACCTGCATCCGGCCTAAATCATTGCACAACAAAAGGATTCGGCGCGGAGTGCATGGGGAAACATGAATACTCCGCCCACCCAAGGGCACCTGTGACTGCATGGGGTCAAGATTGGAAGTCGGGTCTGTAATCGGGCTTGGAAATATGGAGCCGCCGCATTTTGTTCTGCAGGGTGGTACGTTTCAGGCCCAGGCGCTCGGCGGCGCCTCCCTGTCCTGCGATCTTTCCTGATGCAGCTTTGAGAGCATCGATGATCGTATTTCGCTCTACGTCGTGGAACTTCGATCCGAACGTTGACGCTCGAGTCGTGGACTTCCTGAGTTCCGCCGAGGGCACATTCAATTCGGTGCCCTGCGTCAGAATGACGGCGCGTTCAATGAAGTTCTCCAATTCACGAATGTTGCCGGGCCAGGCGGCGCTGGTCAGAGCCTCCATCGAGCGCTTGGGGATGGTCTTGATTTGTTTCTGCATTCGCCGAGCCAGGCGGGAAACAAAATAATGAACCAGAAGCGGGATATCGCCTGGCCGTTCGCGGAGCGGCGGAATCTCAACAGGAAAGACGTTCAGACGATAGAAAAGGTCCTCTCGAAACTGCCCGTTGCGGATCATCGTGGGAATGTCGCGATGCGTCGCTGCGATGATGCGCACGTCCACGTGAAGGGTCTTTGTGCTGCCCAGGCGTTCGAACTCCTGTTCCTGAAGAGCGCGAAGCAGTTTCGGTTGCAGTTCTAGGCTGATGTCGCCAATCTCGTCCAGAAACAGCGTGCCGTGATCGGCCAGTTCGAAGCGGCCCTTTTTCTGCATCAGCGCTCCGGTGAAAGCGCCCTTCTCGTGCCCGAACAATTCGCTTTCGAGAAGGCCAGCAGGGATTGCGGCGCAATTGAGTTTCACAAACGTCCGGCTCCGACGGGGGCTGTTGTTGTGGAGGGCCCGGGCGATCAATTCCTTCCCAGTTCCAGTTTCGCCCTGTAATAAAACCGTGGAACTCGTCGGGGCAACGATGGAGATCTGCTCCAGTACGGCCCGCAGCGCCGGGCTGTTCCCGACAATATCTTCGAAGTTGTGTTCCGAGCGAATCTCCGACTCAAGGTACAGACGCTCTTCTTCCAGGCGGTCCCTCGCCGCCGCGACCCGCCCGTAAGCGATGGCGTTTTCGACCGCAAGCGCAATCTGAGTACTGATCTGGGCCAACAGATCCAGGTCTTCCTGGCTAAAGCTGTTCGGCAGGCGGCTGCCCATGGTAATCACTCCCAACGGACCGGTTGCAGTTGTGAGCGGGGCAATGGCCATGGCTACGATCGATTCAGCTTTGAGAATTTCGGTAATGGGGGCAGCCAGCTTCTCGATCTCTGCCAGCGACCACAGTTCAGGCTTTTGCGTACGAAGCTTCTCCTGGTCACTCGATCTGAGTTCGTGAACCGCGAGCTCTGTCAGGAAGCCTCTGCTGCCCGGAAAATCCCGGAGGGCAAGCTCAAGCTGTTTCGAGTCTTTGTCCATGAGCCAGAATCCGGTGAAATCGTTGCGGAAATAACTGCGGAGGGAAGCCGATGCCGACCGAAACAATTCCATAATGTCCAGCTTAGTGACAAGATGGTTGTTGACTTCAAGCAAGACCCTGAGCCGATCATGTTCTTTCGCGAGCTTTTGCTGATAAAGCTCTGCGCGGTCCCTGGTAAGCGCGATCTCGATGGCCACAGCTACGTGCGAGGCAAGCGAACTCATCAGCTCCAAATCTTCCGCGGAGAATTCGCCGGTCTGCATTCTGATAAATGCCAGGATGCCGTATTTCTTGTGGGAGGTTGAAACTGGAAACCAATATGAGCTTCGCGCACCCACGGCCGGTGCAAATCGAGCAAGTTCAGGAATTGTCAAGAGATCTTGTGCTACATCGGGGACATATCGTGGCTGCTGTTCCTCTATGACCTGCGCGGCCGGGCCCACGCAGGCAACCTGTATTCCGCGTGGAATCGAAGGCGCGTCCGGCGCCCGATCGAATGCGAATAACTCCAGCGTTTTGTCGCCATCCGTAAGCAGGAAGAGATCGGCCCCGTGCAAGGCAGAGATGTTTGCCAGAACCGCCCGCAAGCTGCGCAGGACCGCCTGCACCGTGGGCTCTTCAGCAACGGCGCTGGAAGCATCTAACAGAGTCCGATATCGATCTTCGTTCTTTATCATCACGCGTCCTGTGACGGCTCTTACAGTATAACTTTCTCCGCGACTCGCATCCTCGCAGCTCAGTTGACCGTGGCAGCACCGCCATATTCCTCTAGAATCGCGTCGCAGTCAATAATTTCCAGCGATTCAAGTACAGCGCAGTACGCGGCCTCAACAGCATGGTTACTGACTCCCAGCAGCAGGGCAGCTTCGCCCGTTGGGCGCTGTTCGACGCCACACAAAATGAGTACAACCCGACAGAGAACGTCAAGCCGACGCCGAATAGTGTCGGAGTGGCTGACCACGAATTGGATTGTCTCGGAACCCAGAGGCGCAAGTTGCCCATCAACGTACTCACGGCGATCGTACGCGGAAGCAAGCTGGGCAATCCGTACCCGAAAAAGATCCACGGTGGAGAGGATGGTGGCATCGCGCGTCCAAGTCCAAAAGCAGTCCTGGCCGAGTTGATACTCACTCGCTGCGCATGCGTCGAGCACGCACGCCGATGCCATCATTTCATCGCCGGTCAGAAACTCGGCAAGCCACATCAGTTGCCGACGGTTTTCGTCGAATACTGTCTGGATCTCCTCTGCACTCGCGATCCCTGAACTGATTGCGATACTTCTGCTCGTTGTTATAGCTGCCATTTCGCACTTCCCATTTTCAGTAAAAGCAATATCAGTGCCAAATCGGCAGAATACTCAAGTCCTTGAAAACGTTTGGCTTCCGACATTCCAGCGCACCCGTGTGCCATCTGCTGCCCGAATACGGGCACTCCACGAAAATAACTGGTCACTCCTGGGCAAATCGTTTTGTTTCAATGTCGGCTTTCGATTGTCTCAGGCAGATCACTGCAGGAATCCAGGCAGCAAGTGGCCTCGGTTGTCGGCGTGTACTCTCAGATCAATAAACTTATAGGCGCGCTGTTTGGCACGCAATTTGCACTCGCAAGAATCGATAAATCACCGCTGGTCTCTACCCCCCCTTTAAGGCGGCCCCATTGGGCCGCCTCCCGCCTTTCATCGCAGCGTTACACACGAACTTGTTGCCCGCATCAGGGCACCGCCCGAGTTTAGGCACGATGGATCGCTACTTGATGCCTGCGTGTCTGCTGTTAATTCAATAGCTTCTGCGAGACCTGGAATGGCAGCCGACCTGCAACTCCACTTGAGGCGAATCACGAACTGTGTGGTTCGGAGGCTGCATGAAAAGCGCAGCGCAACAGCAAATCGATTGTGTGCAGAAGAACGACTTCAAGAAGCGTTCCGTCACTGTGTGCAAGTCAAGAATTACGTTGTGAAGTGATCTCGAAATCACTGGAGACAATCATTCATGAACCGATATCTAACGCGACCGTTGAAGATTGTAGTTTGCGCGGCAACCTTGCTGGCGAGCGGTTTTTGCCAACAGCCCAGAAACAAGTCAGAGGCGGAGGTTCGTGGCAGTCACCAGGTTGTATCGCATCTTCCCGAAGATATGCTGGCGCAGCTCAATGGCTCGCTGCAAGAATTGGCCACCAGGGTTTCTCCCGCGGTCGTTCAGATCGAGGTAGTCGGGTTCGGACCAGCGGTCTCGGACGATCGCAAGCAGATGGCACTCATCGTGCGCCAGCACGCCATCGGCGCCGGAGTGATCGTGGACCCTGATGGCTACATCATGACCAATGCCCACGTGGTGGAGGGCGCACAGCGAATTCGTGTAATTCTGTGGCTGCCTCCGACCACTTTGGATGATGTATCCAGTTCCGGGAATGCGCGGGTGCTGAACGCGAGAGTAATTGGGCTGCAAAAGGAAACTGACCTGGCATTGCTGAAGGTTGAAGCCAGTAATCTGCCTACGCTGCCTTTCAGGTTGGATCGTCCTCCCCGTTCGGGAGAACTGGTCTTCGCCATCGGCAGCCCGGAAGGTCTGCAGAACTCTGTGTCTATGGGCGTAATCAGTTCGGCCTGGCGGCAACCCGATCCGGACAATCCGATGGTTTACCTGCAAACTGACGCGCCCATTAATCCCGGCAATAGTGGAGGCCCGTTGGTCGATGTCAGCGGTGCTGTCGTAGGACTGAACACCTTCATCGTGAGCAGCAGCAGAGGCAATGAAGGCCTGGGTTTCGCCATCCCGGCAAGGATCGTAAATTTTGTTTATCAAGGCCTCCGGAAGTACGGCCATGTGCAACGCATTGAAATTGGGGCACTCGCGCAAACCCTTACGCCTACGATTGCCAAGGGCCTCGGGCTAGCGCAAGACTGGGGTGTGGTGATCGCCGACGTCATCCGCGATGGACCGGCAGACGTAGCCGGCATAAGGCCCGAGGACGTGATTTTGGCGGTAGATGGCCACCCCATACTCACCCTTACCGCATTTGCCGCTGCGCTGTACCAGCACCAGCCCGATCAAGTGGTGAAAGTCGAAGTAATGCGCGGATCACAGAAGCTCTCGTTCAATGTTCCCGCGTTCCAGGCGCGCGACCCCATGGATCAACTCGCAGATGCCGCCGATCCCAAGAAGAGCCGTATCGACGGGCTGGGTATTTTGGGGATGGACTTCGATTACCAACTTCGTTCCCTGCTGCCGAGTGTGCGGTTTGGCACGGGCGTAATCGTGATTGGCCAGGCGCCGAGTTTCAACTCCATCGATACCGGCCTGCGGATGGGCGATGTCGTCCACTCGGTGAATCGCACACTTGTTGAATCCGTTGCGCAACTGAAGTCAGCGGTAGCCCAGCTCAAACCAGGCGACGCCGTGGTGTTGCAGATCGAGCGTGGGGGACAGTTGCAATATCTCGCATTCGAGATGGAATAGAGCCAGCTTGAGCAAGACATGCTGCCTGAGATCATCATGGACGTGCGTACCCACTCAGATTGCGTTCGGACTTTATCAGCCGAGAAGGATTTATGCCACGATCAAAAAAATGCATCGGTGCTGCGCTGTTGTTCTTTCTCCTGGCCGGACTGAAGTTAAGCGCAGGCCAGAGCCCGGTTCCTGAATTCGTCATTGCCGTTGCTCCTTCGGTTGTTACCGTTCTGCAGGGCGAGCTAACATCGCTCACGGTCACAATCAACTGCAATACTTCCTCTCTCGATGCCGTAAAGGATTGCAATGCTCACCCGAAATTTGATCTCTACCTCTCCGAATTTCCTGACGGAAGCTATGCTCAGACAGCGGCGGGCCGAATCGGCGCCAACACGATCTTAATAAGCGCCTCTCCGACAGCAACGGTAGGATCGTTCGTGGTTCAGGTAACCGTTGTGGCGGGTAGGACTACTCAGGCCCAAACCTTTGTCTTGAACGTCAGGCAGGCTGCGTCTGTACCGCAGGGAATTCGAGAGACGGCCGTCGCAACAGGCCCTGTGCTTACGTGGGAACACCACGTGCTGATTGCAAAGACTCCGGAAGAGTTGGACCGCAAGGCAAATGATTTAGGACGGGACTCCTGGGAACTGGTGAGCGTAACCACGACGCAAAATGCAGGCATCGCGCAATGGATCGGATTCTTCAAGCGACCCAAGCGCGGTGGAGATGGTGTTCCCCACTGAAGCAGCCAACCCGCGCTCGCCATGGAATAGAAACAGCTGATAAAGAGAAAGCTCCCTGCTGCCAAGCAGCTTGTTTGGACAGGAGCTGCAATCAAGACGATTAACTCAGGCAAAGACAAGAAGAAAATTCAAAAAAATCTGCACAAGGCGATACAGAAACTACTGAAGGACTTTCCACGCGGACGGAAGTAGACGCGGACGAGCGCCCTGGGAAACACTCCATGGCTAACAACAGAAGCCATTCCGATGTATTCATGTCCGGCGTCAAGCGCCATAAGGTTGGTCACTGCCCAAATAAGGGCAGCGCACGGGCTCCGCTGTCCGCGTTGACCGTCTCAGATTCAACAACTTGCGCGTGCGCTGTTTTGGCACCCCATCTGCAATAACAAGCGACGACAGATTGGCGGGCTTGGTGACCCGCCGAGGTTCCAAAGATGACAGCTAAGCATAATTTCCCAGTCTTCATATTAATGTGCGCGCTTACATGCCCGGCCTCACTGGTGGCGCAATCGCAGCCAACATCGGCGCCGGCCACGGAGGCGCCACTGCTTACGTTGGACGATGCAGTATCTCTCGCACTCAGCAACAACCGGTTGGTAAAGAACTCGGCGCTGGAAGTGCAGAAATACGATTTTCGGGTGAACGTGAGCCGCAGCCGGCGGCTGCCGCATTTCCAACTCGACGTTCTTGGTGGTGAACTGTTGCGGCCATTCGATTTCACATTTCCTGCCGGCGTTTTCGGCACTTTTCCGAGCACTGGTCCCATACCAGCAAGGAATAGCGTGATCCGCACACCAGCCAAACTCACGACTTATACAACCGCCAGCATGGATCAACCAATAACGCAGCAGTACAAGATTGGTCTTGGCATCCGCGCAACTGAGCTCGGACGCGAAATCGCGGGTGAAGATCTTCGGGCCGAGCGCCAGAAGATCGCAGCCGAAGTCCGAAATGCATATTTCGATCTCGTGGCTATCCAAGCCGGGGTAGAAGCGGCGCGAGAAGAGGTTGCAACCCTGGAAGAAGCACAACGAGTCACCGCACGCTATCGCGTCCAGCAAACAGTGCTCCGGGCGGACGAATTGGAGATCGATGCGCGGCTGGCAAAAAGCCGCTTTGACCTTTCGGTCACG
>Ga0209580_10000285_pt1 | contig 30562 bp, 27 predicted proteins | sample Coa_R1_5_FD_187153 | JGI IMG/M metagenome (GOLD analysis project Ga0209580, IMG submission 187153) | Surface soil microbial communities from Centralia Pennsylvania, which are recovering from an underground coalmine fire - Coalmine... | ecosystem: Environmental > Terrestrial > Soil >... | reverse complement strand
CGCCGAGGCGATGCCGACGCTGCGCAAGCGCCTGGAAGGGGCGGGCAATGTGATCATCGAATCCAACAGCGTCCTGAAATTCCTGCGGCCCGATCTCTATATCACAATCCTCGATCCCGCCACCGCAGACTTCAAGAAATCCGCACAAGAATTTCTCGACCGTGCTGATGCCGTAATCCTCCACCAATCGGCCAATAGCCCATCGTGGCAATCGGTCTCACTGAAACCGGTCGCGGACTGCCCAGTCTTCCAGATCGAGCCACCGAACTACGTGACTCCGCAGCTAGTGGACTTTGTACGCGCGAAGATAAGCATCACCGTCCCCAACAATTCCTAACGACCACTCCTACCTTGTCATCCTGAGGCCCGCGGGTTTGCGGGCCGAAGGACCTATGCAACCTGCCACAGCATTAATGCTGTCAGCGAGTCCAGATATCCTTCGCTTCGCTCAGGATGACAGAGCCAATGGAGGAGCAACTGAGAACTGGCCACTGAGACCTGAGAACTGCTCTTTGCTATTCTTCCCAGGTGCGCCAAATCCACCCCAGCGCCTGGCTTCTCGCCGCTCTGTCAGCAGTGTTGCAGACAGTGATCTTCCCGTTGCCCGGCGTCTATATCCTTTCGTGGTTTGCCATCGCACCCTTGCTGATTGCGTTGCTGCGCGCACGCCCCGCCGGAGAGCTGGAAGTCGCCGGCTCGGTCCGCCTGCGGCCTGCCACGCCGTGGCAGGGATTTCTGCTGGGCTATCTCTGCGGCATCGTCTGGTACGCTGGAACCTGCTACTGGATCTACGACACCATGCGCCAATACGGCGGCCTGAGCGCGCCCATGGCGCTCATCGCCCTGTTTCTCTTCTGTTGTTATCTCGGCCTGTATCACGGAGTCTTCGGACTGGTCGTGAGCTTGCTTGCCCGCCCGCACGACCATCGTCGGGCCTTGGTGCTGGCTCCATTCCTCTGGGTCGCCATCGAACTGGCGCGAACCCGCATCAGCGGGTATCCCTGGAATCTGCTCGGCATCTCGCAGGTCGATAACGTCGCGCTCTGCCGGATCGCCGGCTTCACGGGCGTGTACGGAATTTCTTTCGAAATCGTGCTGGTCAACGTCGCGATTGCTGCCGCATTTCTGATCCCCCGACCGAAACGCGGCATGATGTTTGCCGCAGCTCTCGCCGCCGCCGCAGTGTTGCAATCGGGCAGGCTCGTCGAAGCTCCACCCGCAAAGGCCGACCACGCAGCCTTGCTGGTGCAGCAGAACATCCCGGTTGCAGCCGATTGGACTCCGGCACAACTCGAGCAAACGGTGCGCGAACTGACTGAACTCACCGTCAAACCCACTACGCGCGGTGCAGGCACAAAGATTGATCTCGTCATCTGGCCTGAATCCCCCGCACCATTTTTCACAAACGATGAGAACTTCCGAGCCAGCATCAGCGATATGGCTCGCAAGACCGGCGCTTGGATCGTCGTCGGTGCGATCGGGAGCGACGCAGTTCATCCCAACGATGAAGGACCGTTGTTCAACTCTGCCGCTCTGATCAGTCCGCAGGGCGACTGGAAGGCGCGGTACGACAAGGTTCACCTCGTCCCCTTCGGCGAATATCTTCCGTTCCCGAGCCTGTTCTCGTTTGCAGGAGGCTTGACCAAGGAAGTCGGCCAATTCGAGCGTGGCAAGTCGCGGCAACCCTTGAACGCCGGCGGCGAGCAACTAGGTATTTTCATCTGCTACGAGTCGATTTTTCCCGATGAAGTCCGCCGGTCCGGCGATCTTGGCGCGCAAGTGTTCGTGAACATTTCCAACGATGGTTGGTATGGCGACAGCGGAGCCTACGCCCAGCATCTGAATCAGACTCGGATGCGCGCCATCGAGAACGATCGCTGGCTGCTCAGCGCCACCGACACCGGCGTCACCGCTTCGATCGATCCCTGGGGACGCATCGCCGCCCGCATTCCTCGCAAAGAGCGAGCCGCTCTCGTCGCGCCGTATGCCCGCACTTCGGTCACCACGTTCTACACCCGCCACGGTGACTGGTTCGCTTTTGTGTGTGCGATAATTTTGATTGGAGCGCTCGTCGAGCGCTTCACATTCGCAAACCGCAAGAAGGCTGACACATCCGCATGAATCAAGAGTTGGAACAGGAATACGAAAAACTGAGCAAGAAAGCCCACGATCTCCGGGAGTATCTTTGACGCGGAGAAGATCCGTCCGCAGCTAGCCGAAATTGAAAAGCAGGCCTCCGACCCGAACTTGTGGTCGAATCCACAGCGCTCGCAGCAAGTCATGCGGGAGAAGAAGCGCCTGGAGCACGTGCTCGCCACCGACGCCGACCTGGCGCGCCGGGCCGACGACATCAACGCGTACTTCGATCTTGGAAAGGAAGGCGAAAACGTCGACGCCGACCTGCAGCGCGAAATCACCTCTCTCCGCGACCTGATCGACAAACTCGAAACCGAGACGCTGCTGTCCGGCGAGAACGACGCCCGCAACGCCATCGTCACAATCCATCCCGGTGCCGGCGGCACCGAGTCGCAGGACTGGGCCGACATGCTCCTGCGCATGTACCTGAGATGGGCTGAGCGGCGAGGCTTTGAGACCGTGCTCTATGACTACCAGCCGGGAGAAGAGGCCGGATTGAAGTCAGCGACGTTTGCTGTCAACGGCGATTATGCCTTCGGCCTGCTGCAGGGCGAGATTGGCGTACATCGTCTGGTCCGCATCTCCCCATTCGATCAGGCCAAGCGCCGGCACACCTCATTCGCCAGTGTGTTCGTGTCCCCCGAAATCGACGACAGCATCGAAATCGTAGTCAAGCCGGAAGACATCCGCATCGATACGTACCGCTCGAGCGGCAAGGGCGGACAGCACGTGAACACCACAGATTCTGCCGTGCGCATCACGCACATTGCCACCGGCCTGGTGGCCAATTGCCAGAACGAGCGCTCGCAGCACAAGAACAAAGAGCGTGCGATGAGCATGCTGCGCTCCAAGCTCTATGAATTCGAAATGGAAAAGAAGCGCGCCGCCACGAAGAAGATCGAAGACTCCAAGCTCGACATCGAGTTCGGATCGCAGATCCGCTCCTACGTGCTGCAGCCGTACCGCATGATCAAAGACCACCGGACGAAAACGGAAGTTGGCGACGTCGATCGCGTGCTCGACGGGGACCTGCAGCCGTTCATCCGCGCGTATTTATTGGCGCGCCGGGGGGAGAAGCAGTGAGGGATCACGGGATATATTCCCGCCCGCACAAAGACTTCTCATCCTGAGGCCCGGGCTCTTAGCGGGCCGAGGGACCTTACGATTCGTCGAGCAGCGCCGCTGCTGATGCGGAGTACATGGGTCCTTCGGGCCGCAAAAATCGCATCCCTCAGGATGACAAAGCTCGAAAGTTGATTCAAAGTAACGTGCACCATGCCGAAATCTCAGCCTCGAAAGCGTGCCATCAAACTCGGCCGGCGTTTCCACCGAGCATTCCTGTTCGCCGCCGAGAAGCACTCCGGCCAAACGCGCAAGGCCTCGACCATCCCGTACATCGCGCATCTAATGGGAGTCGCGTCCCTCGTACTGGAAGCCGGAGGCGACGAAGATCTTGCCATCGCCGCGTTGCTGCACGACGTCGTCGAGGACTGCGGAGGCGCTCCCATGCTCAAGGAAGTCCGCCGCCGCTTTGGCAATCGAGTGGCCGAAGTAGTCGACGGTTGTACAGACGCTTACGAGGTCCCCAAGCCGCCATGGCGTGAGCGAAAAGAGAGCTACATCCGCCGCTTGAAGAAGGAAAGCGCCGACACGCGCCTGGTTTCCGCCGCCGACAAGCTGAACAACGTGCGCTCCATTCTCAGCGACTATCGTGCCGTGGGCGAATCTGTCTGGTCACGGTTCAATGGCGGACGTGAGGGCACTCTTTGGTACTATCGGACATTGCGTGACGAATTTCTAAGGCGCGACGAAAACTGTATCACGCGGGACTTCGATCTTGCGGTGTGTGAATTGGAGTCGCTCACCGGATGCACCTCGACTGGGCATCCTTCGCTTGAGGAATGAATCATGGCGCGCACGATTGATCAAATCCGCGCTTCCAAGCTGCCATCGAACATGATGCAGTTCGCCGCGCGCGGCGCTCTGCAGGTTCCGCCGGCGGAAAATATTGAAATCCTCGTTTACCTCGCCTTGCACAACAAGGTTTTCGGCGAACTGGCCCGCATGACGATTGCCGGATGGGATGAAAAATCCTGTCTGGCGGCCGCTTCCGACCCTCAAACGAATCGCGAGGTGCTGGACTATTTCATTTCGCCGGACAACGTTCGCCCCAAACTGCTCCCCGCGCTGCTCGAGAATCCGTCAGTGTCCGAGGCGCAAATTGTGAAGCTGGCGAGCTCGGCCATGCGCGACACAGTTGAAATCATCCTGAAGAGCAAGCGCGCGTTATCGCTGCCTCAAGTAGTCAATACGCTGTCGTCCAATCCGTACCTGAGAAAAGAAGAGGCGGCCCAGCTCCGGCCTAAACCCTCTGACCCGGTCACCCCGCCGAGTGCTCCGGCTCCCGCGCCAGCGGCAGAAGTTTCAACTGCTGCCCAGCCGAGCCCTGACGCTTCGGTGTCCGAAGCCGTGAGCGCACCAACTTCGTCTTTCGAAGGCGATCACACCGCTGCCGCTGACGGGCATGATGAGGCCGTTACCGTCTACATGAAAGACCATGCCGCCGACATCGCGGCGGAGATCGACAAACCTTTTCAACCAATCGGCGGAGTCGTTGAATTGCTCGGGCAGGATTACTTCCCGGTGGTCGACTCGGCGGAGATTTCCGCGCCGCCAGAACCTGGCTCGCCAGCCAGCAGCACAGCGGCAAAACCAGCGGCCGCAAATCCTGCCGTCAAACTGCCTGTCGAACCGAAGCGCGAGAATACGCTGCAGAAGATCAATCGTCTTGACGTCAAGGGCCGCATCCAGCTCGCGCTCAAAGGCAGCAAAGAAGAGCGCTCGATCCTGATCCGCGATGGGACTAAGGTTGTGGCCTTCGCCGTGCTCGAGGCACCCAAACTCTCCGATGGCGAAGTCGAGAAATTCGCCAGCCAGAAAAATGTTCTCGAGACGGTGTTGCGTCAGATCACGCTCAAACGCCGCTTTATGAAAAATTACATCGTCATCCGCAACTTGTGCGCGAACCCCCGGACCCCGCTCGATCTAGGCCTTGGCCTCATGAAAAATTTGCTGATCCAGGATCTGAAAAATATTTCGGCGAACAAGGAAGTATCAGACACAATTCGCAAGCTGGCATTGAAGATGTACAAGCAGAAACTGGACGAAGCCAACAAGAAATAGATCTGGAGGAATTGTGGCCACGTCGCCCGAATCCGATCCGATTGCCGATCTGCTTCAGCGGTCCAAAACAATCGCAGTGGTCGGACTCTCCTGCAATCCTCTGCGTCCCAGCCACGGTGTGTCCGCCTACATCCAGAGCCACGGATACCGCATCATTCCAGTGAATCCGAACATTACGGAATGCCTGGGCGAGAAGGCATATGCCTCGCTGCTGGATGTGCCGGAGAAGATCGACATCGTGGATATCTTTCGCCGCCGTGAATTTGTCGAGGAGGTTGTCGATCAGGCGATCCAGCTCAAGGTGCCAGCGGTCTGGATGCAGGAAGAGGTTATCCACGAAAAAGCCGCCGCCAAGGCTCGCCAGGCCGGGATTTTCGTGGTGATGGACCGCTGCATCCTGAAGGAACACCGCAGCCGATTCCGGTAAACTCAGCCAACCGCAATAAACACAGCGCTTGCGTCGTCCCGCACACCTGCGCCGTTAGCGAACGACCGGACTTCGTCCACGAGACTCACCGCAGAAGAACCAGATTTGACGGCGTGTTCGGCAAGCCGGCGCGCGCCGTATTCTTCTTCATTCCCGTTTTCGGTTTCCGTGATTCCGTCACTGTAGAAAATCAACTTCGATTCATCGGAAAGCGAAATTAATGTCTCGGAGTAGTCGCCGCAGCCCAGGCCCAAAGGCAAGCCGCGTTCTACTTCCAGGAAGTGCTCGCCGTCTGCATCGATGAAGAGCGGGCGCAAATGTCCGGCATTGGCGAACACGACCGTCCGCGTGGCCGGGTCGAGAACGGCATACACCATGGTCACAAATTTTCCGGCAGGGAAGTCGTCGACCAGCAGTTCGTTCAGCCGGGTCAGCACTTCGCCCGGCGAGCAGCACGCTTCCGCCAGCGACCGCAGCATCCCGCGCGTAGCCGACATCAACAGCGCCGCGGCTGTTCCTTTGCCTGATACATCCGCGAGAACGATGCCCCATCGTCCATCCGGAAATGGAATGAAGTCGTACCAGTCACCGCCGACCGCACGAGCCGGCACACTGAGTCCCGAGATTGCGAACCCGGGAATGTAAGGCGAACTCTTCGGCAATAGCGCCTGCTGAATCGCCCGCGCTTCCTGCGCGTCGCGATCCATGGCTGCACGCTCGGCGCGTTCCATTTGAAATCGCCGCGCATTGTGAATGGCAATCGCGACGTGATCGCAGAGCGCCTGAAGAATTCTCAGTTTCGGACGCGGAAACGCATCCAGGTCCGGGTGAGACGCCGTGAAGACTCCTACCAGCCGGTCGCCCACGCAAAGAGGAATGCCAACCTCAGTGAGAGTGTCGTTTTCGCAACCGATGTAGTACTTGTCCTTGCGAACGTCGGGCGCATAGTGCATCCGCCCCGTGGCGGCGACATGTCCCACGATGCCTTCCTGTCCGATCTTCAGGCGATGCCCCTTGCTGTGCAGCGTGCAGCCACGCACCGAGGCCATGACCATCTCATGCCGCTCTTCATCGTGCAGGAAGACGCTGGCTTCCAGGCATCCAAACCAGGTTGCGACGTCGTTCACAATGCTGTCGATGACTTGATCAAGGTCGAGTATGGAAGTAATAGTCTGCGCGATCTTCTGCACACGCTGGAGCTCTTCGACAAGATCGTCGGGTACAGGCCGAATTACAAATTCGTTGCCGGCGAGACCGGGTATCGCAGCCATAGCGACCTGTCCTTATGGAAGGTTGATCACACGAATAACACTGTTAAAAGATGACCGAGGCAGGCGTTACGATTCTTTCTTTTGCCTGCCAGAATCGCTCGGATTGGCCTGCGAACGCTGGCGTTTGATCTCTTCCATGCGCTCGCGAATACGCTTCTCGATGCCTTCATTTGTTGGCTGGTAGTAGGCGCGCCCGCGCAGATTGTCAGGCAGGCACTGCATATCGGCTACTTTGGATTCAAGGTCGTGGGCGTACTGGTAGCCCTTCCCGTATCCGAGCCCTTTCATCAGACGCGTCGGCGCATTTCGCAGATGCAACGGCACCGGTTCCGCCGCAGTGGCCTCGACATCCCCCTGCACGCTCCCATATGCGGTGTACAGGGCATTCGACTTCGGGGCGACCGACAGATACACGACGGCTTGGGCCAATGCAAGATTTCCCTCCGGCATGCCGATGAAATCGACCGCGTCGCGCGCCGCCATGCACAGCGAGAGCGCATTCGGATCCGCCAGCCCGATATCTTCCACCGCCATCCGCACCACCCGCCGCGCAACATAAAGAGGATCTTCCCCGGCTTCGAGCATGCGTCCCAGCCAGTACAACGCCGCGTCCGGATCGCTGTTGCGCACCGACTTGTGCAGCGCCGAAATCAGGTTGTAATGCTCTTCGCCGGTCTTGTCATAAAGCAGAATTCGCTTCTGCAGCGCGTCGTGAACAATCTCGTCGGTAATCTCCCGCGAGTCGGATTTCGTCAACCCCGCAGCAACTTCCAAAACGTTGTAGGCACTGCGCGCGTCCCCACTGGTGTAGCTGGCAATCTTCTTAAGCACGTCGTCGGAAGCAGTCAGATTCATTTCGCCCAACCCGCGTTCACGATCGGAGAGAGCCCGCCGCAGCAGCAGCACAATCTGCTCCTCCGTGAGCGGCTGCAGAACGTAGACCCGGCAGCGCGAAAGCAGCGCCGAGTTGATTTCAAACGATGGATTCTCGGTAGTCGCTCCAATCAGCCGGATGTTTCCCTTCTCCACATGTGGAAGGAACGCATCCTGCTGCGCCTTGTTGAAGCGATGAATCTCGTCGATGAACACGATCGTGCGCGTCCCGTACTGTCGCGCGCGCTCCGCATCGGCCATGACCTGCTTGATCTCTTTGATCCCGGCCAGCACTGCGGAGAATTCAATGAACTCCGCCTTGGTCATATTGGCGATGATCTTGGCGAGAGTAGTCTTGCCTGTTCCCGGCGGCCCCCAGAAGATGATTGACCCCGCATCATCGCGCTCAATCGAAACCCGCAACGGTTTCCCCGGCCCAATCAGATGCTCCTGCCCCACGTACTCGTCCAAAGTGCGCGGACGTATGCGGTCCGCGAGCGGCCGCGTCGTGTCGGCCGCGCCGGCATTCGGAATGGGCTGAAACAGGCTCATGGAAGCTCTACCCCTCAGCTTAACGCATAAGGGAAGAGATTTCCTTCGTGAACCTTCGTGTCCTTCGTGGTTATCGGGTTTATCTTTAGTCGGCGAAAACTCTCGCCGCGGGCACGAACCGCAGCCCGGGCGCCGCCGGAAGCACTCCGAGTTCCGCAGCGTAGCGATAAAACAGCTGCAGTCCTCCCAGGCACCCCGCATCGAGCTGGTAATGAATATTTTCGGTCAAATAGCTGCGGACATCTGACTCATCCAATCCCACCCGCGGCGCCCACTCATGGGATATTGCGTCAATATTCTCTGGTTTCAACCCATGATCGCGTGACTCCCGAAACACGGCCGCCAGATCGAGCGCAGGATCCGCTTCAGTCAACGCCCCCCCGCGTACCGCCCAGAACGCGAACACAAACGGCTTTCCCGTGTAACGAATCCATTCCTCCGCCAGGTCGAGCGTGTGATACAGCCGGCGGTCGACCTGCAATGCCGGATCTCCAATAATCAATCCGGCATCGCACGTCTCAAGCATCTTCTCAACATCGGGCTCCATCGGCGTGAACGTTCTGCCGCCGCCCAGCCACTTCTCGAACAGAATCTTTGTCAGCGCCACCGAGGTCATCGAGGAGGTATCCAGCGCTACGGTCCGCACCAGTTCGACCGGAATCTGACTAACCAGCAAGATCGATCGCACCGCCCGGCGCGACGCGATGGCAACGTCGGGAAGGATCTGCAGCCCCGGAATTTGTGCATAGGCTGCTGCCGGAATAATCCCGATATCGGCCGTCCCCTCGGCTAACGCGCGAGCGCATGAGGAAGGCAAGGTATAGGAAATCTCGAAGGGGTGGGTTCCATGGTCGAAATCCCACATCAAAGGAGCGGTATTCAGGTAGGAAATGGCGGAAATGCGCAAACGTCTCATTCGGAAGTTTCGAATCGGGACTCTTTCCACAATATTAACAAACGATTGTGACGTCTGAAACGTGACCTTGACAGCCCTCTCCGGCGAATCGCATAGTCCGCTGGGAGGCCTATTTGTGTCCGAAACGGCCATTTCCCCCGCCACGACTCACACCCTGGAATGGCTCGCCTTATCGCTCACCTCCGGCCTCGGCCCGACGAGAGCCCGAAAGCTCGCCGAACATTTCGGATCGTCTGAAGCCGTATTCCGCGCCTCGTTGACTGAACTGGAGAGCAGCGGCATCCAGGCGGTTTCGGCCCAATCCATTTCGACAGGGAAGTCGATGGAATTGGCTCGCGAGGAAATGGCGCGCGCAGCCGACGCCTGCGTTACCGTGGTCTCCGTCGCAGATGCTGCCTATCCCCCGCGCTTGAAAGAGATCTACGATCCCCCCGCTATCCTTTATGTTCGTGGCGACGTCGAGATTCTGACCCAACCCGGCATCGCCATGGTGGGAACTCGACATCCGACTCCTTACGGTTCGGGGATGGCGGAGCGCCTGGCCTGTGATCTCGCCGCCCAGGGCCTGGTCATCATTAGTGGCATGGCCCGCGGTGTCGACACTGCCAGTCATCGCGGCGCGATTTCGGCCAAAGGGAAAACCGTCGTCATATTCGGCACGGGCGTCGATGTTATCTATCCCAAAGAGAACTCGCGCCTTTCGGAACAGATTCTCGCGCTGGGCGGAGCGCTCATTTCCGAATTTCCTCTAGGGACATTTGCTGCGCCGCAGAACTTCCCGATTCAAAACCGCATCCTGAGCGGCATGTCGGTCGGCGTGCTAGTGGTTGAAGCCGCCGAATATTCCGGCACGCGCATCACCGCCCGCCTCGCGCTCGAGCAGAATCGTGACGTTTTCGCCGTGCCCGGCAACGTCACCAACAAGAATTCCTGGGGACCGAACACACTCATCAAACAGGGCGCTAAGCTGGTTGCGACCTGGGAAGACGTGTGGGAGGATCTCCCGACAGAAGTACGACTTGCATTGACCAAGCCTGCGTCCCCTGAATCCCAAGCCACGTCCGCCGCATCTCTATTTCCGGAAGACGGGCTTCCTCCTCACGAAAAGCTCCTCCTGAGCCTGCTGAAAGCTGACGAAGCCACGCACATCGACGAACTCGTCGAGAAGCTGGAATCGCAAATGTCTCCGTCGGAAATCTTCGCCGCCCTGTTCGAGCTTGAGCTCACCGGGAAGGTAAGACAGATGCCGGGGAAGATTTTTGTGAAGAGCTTTTAAGAGCTATCAGCTATCAGCTCTCAGAATTTAGTTTCAGAGGAGGTGGCTATTGCAGAGTTTTAAGAATCTTAAGGTATGGGAGAAGGCACATCGGCTAACTCTCGACGTTTACCGATCAACCAAGCCCTTCCCACGTGAAGAAATCTACGGCTTGACAAGCCAGATGCGGCGGTCGTCCTCGTCGATTGGAGCGAACATTGCCGAGGGTTCATGCCGGAGGGGCGACGATGATTTCGCCCGCTTTTTGCAAATGGCTATGGGTTCCGCGAGTGAATTGGAGTATCACATTCTTCTCGCGCACGATCTCGAAATACTGAAAACGTTGGACTATCAGCGACTTTCCGCGGAGGCGGTCGAGGTAAAACGAATGCTTGCGTCGCTCCTGCAAAAGCTGAGAGCTGAGAGCTGATGGCTGGAAGCTTTCAGCCAGTAACTTGTTACCCGCTTGACATTCGTGCTAGCTTCAAAAAACGCACCAAACAGAACCGAGGATACATTGTCAAAAGGTTTAGTCATTGTCGAATCGCCGGCCAAGGCGAAAACTATCCAGAAATATCTGGGGAAGGGCTTCTCTGTCGAAGCCTCGCTCGGGCACGTCAAGGATCTGCCCAAGAGCACTCTCGGTGTCGATATTAATAATGATTTCGAGACGGATTACATCGTCATTCCCGGCAAAGAAAAAGTTGTCGCCAAGCTGAAAAAGCTGGCGGCCTCGGCGGACTCCATCTATCTCGCGCCTGACCCGGACCGCGAAGGCGAAGCCATCGCCGCTCACCTGGCTTTCGAACTGGATGAGGACGGCGGAAAAAAGAAGAAAGCTGCAAAGAAGACAAAATCAAAGACGGGTGAGCCCGAGGCTCCTCCGCGTATTCAGCGCGTGACCTTCAACGAAATTACCAAGCGAGCCGTGCAGGCGGCCTTCGAACATCCCCGCGCCATCGACCAGAATCTGGTGGACGCGCAGCAGGCCCGCCGTGTGCTCGACCGGCTCGTCGGCTATCAGGTCTCTCCTCTTCTATGGGACAAGGTTCGCCGGGGCCTCTCCGCCGGACGCGTGCAGACCGTCGCCCTTCGCCTGATCGTCGAACGCGAACGCGAAATCAAGGCGTTCGAGAAGAAAGAATATTGGACAATCGACGCTCATCTCGCCGCCAGCAAACCTCCAGCGTTTGACGCCCGCTTTGTGGGTAAGGGCGAGGAGAAGATTGAAGTTACCAATGGCGAAGATGCGGAAAAAATCCGTGCCGCTCTGGAAAAAGCGGCCTGGATCGTCCGCTCCGTCGACAAGAAAGAGCGCCGCCGCAATGCCGCGCCTCCTTTCACGACCAGCAAGCTGCAACAGGATTCTTCCCGCAAGCTGCGTTTCAGCGTGAAGCGGACCATGATGATCGCGCAGCGCCTGTATGAAGGTGTGGAACTCGGCGAAGAAGGTTCTGTCGGCCTCATCACCTACATGCGTACCGACTCGACTCGTGTCGCACCCGAGGCCATTGCCGAGGTTCGCGAGTATGTGGGCAAGGAGTACGGCCAGACCTATCTGCCGGAAACGCCGAACACCTTTAAAGAGAAAAAGGATTCGCAAGGGGCTCACGAAGCCATCCGTCCAACCTCGGCGATGCGCCATCCCGACCAGATCAAGCAGTACTTAAAAGAAGATGAATTCAAAGTCTACAAACTGATCTGGCAGCGATTTGTGGCTTCGCAGATCAATCCTGCAGTATTCGACCAGACCACGGTTGACATTGACGCCAAGAGCGGCACCGATACGTTCTGGTTCCGCGTGACCGGCTCAGTCCTCAAGTTCGATGGCTTCCTCAGAGTCTACGAAGAGTCCAAGGAAGGCAAAGACGAAGAAGACGAGGAGCTGAAGCACAAACTGCCTGCGCTCGAAGCCGGACAAAAACTCACACTCCGCGAACTGAAGCCCGAGCAGCACTTCACCGAACCCCCGCCACGCTTCAACGAGGCCTCACTGGTCAAGGAACTCGAGGAACGCGGCATTGGGCGCCCGTCCACGTACGCCGCGATTCTTACCACCATTCAAGAGCGGCAGTACGTGCAAAAGATCGGTGGCAAGTTCGTTCCCACCGAGATTGGACTCGTCGTCACCGATCTCCTTGTAGAAAACTTCCGCGACATTTTCGATCTTCAATACACCGCCCGTCTGGAAGAGGAACTCGACGAGATCGAAGAAGGTAAAGAGAAGTGGCAAGATGCGATGTCGGACTTCTACAAGAAATTCCAGAAGGATCTCAAATATGCCGAAAAGCATATGGAGAACATCAAGCGGATGGAGAAGCCCACCGACGAGAAGTGCGAAAAGTGTGGCGCGCCGCTGGTGATCAAGTGGGGCAAGCACGGATCCTTCTACGCCTGCAGCACGTACGATAAAGACGATCCGAACACTTGCACCTTCACAAAAGAAAATCCGATCAACCTGCCCGACCTCGACTCCGCGGATATGCAGGAGACCGGCGCCGCGGAAGAATACTGCGAAAACTGCGGACGCGTGATGGTCCTGAAGCGCGGGCGCTTCGGCCAGTTCATGGCCTGCACCGGGTATCCCGACTGCAAGACCACGCGCCGCCTCGATCAGGGCAAGAAAGTTCCCGACATCCCGTTGGACGAGGTCTGCCCCAAGTGCGGCCATAACATGATGATCCGCCACGGTCGTTACGGCGAGTTCACCACCTGCAGCGGATATCCCGAGTGCAAGTACGTCAAGCAGAACTACATCGGCGTGAAGTGTCCGGACTGCAAAGAAGGGGATCTCGTCGAAAAACGCGCGCGCAAGGGCAATACCTTCTACGGATGCTCGAACTATCCGAAGTGCAAATTCACTTCGGCCCACAAGCCGATCGCCGAGAAGTGTCCGAGTTGCGGCAGCGAATATCTGCTCGAGAAAAATCTGAAAGCCGGCCCGGTGATCGCGTGTCCGAACAAAGAGTGCGATTACGAGCGCGCCGCTCCGCCGCCTCCGCCGAATCCTGAGGCCTCAGCGTCAACGAGCGCGTAAACAGCAATGAGGTTGCTTTAGCTCGTGGCTCAAGGCTCGTAGCTATTCGTCGAAATCACAAACCACAAAGAACACGAAGGAACACGAAGTAGTTTCCTTCGTGAACCTTCGTGCTCTTCGTGGTTATCGCATTGTTCACCGCTCATTGCTCACCGCTCACCGCTCCAATTACAATTCAACGATTCGACGGAGGAATGCATGCCTAAGAAACCATCCATCGCCGACGCCCAACTGATTGTCCAACTCTATGACCTTCGGCGTGAGGGCGAAATGCGCAAAGCCCGCAACTGGTGGGCGGGAGAGTTCTTCCCGCAAAGCGCCGACGACTTCCTCAAAGTCGCCTGGGCTATGGGTACGCAGGAAAACGCCTGGCTGCGCCAGGTGGGCGGCTACTGGGGCATGGTCGCATCGTTCGTCAACAACGGCGTCCTGAATGAACAGTTATTTCTAGCGCCGGGATTCAGCGGCGAACTGTTTGTGATCTACGCCAAAATCCATCCTTTCATGAAAGATCTGCGTCAGAAACTCAACGATCCCAATGCCTTCAAAGACGTCGAGACCGCCGTTACCCATACAAAATGGGGCCGTGACCGCCTCCAGTTTATGATCAAGCGCGTCGAAACCATGCGCCAGAAGCGGGCTGAACAGCAAGCCCGTTAGATTCAACTGAGTGTTTTTCGATGACTCAGGCATCTCAAACCACGCGTCTGAAGGATCAGGTTGCCCTTGTGACCGGCGGCGGCAGAGGCATCGGCCGCGCGATTGCCCAATCGCTCGCCGCGGCCGGCGCCGTGGTGGCTGTCACCTCGCGTTCCGCGGACGAACTGAATGAGACGGTTCACCTGATCGAAAAAGATGGCGGTCGGGCCGCAGCCTATCCCGCCGACGTCACCGACGCCGCCCAAATGCAATCCACAGTCACTGCCATCGAAGCATCACTCGGCCCAATCGACGTGCTGGTAAACAATGCCGGATCACCGGGGCCTCTGAAGCCCTTGCTGGAAACCGAGGTCAACGAGTGGTGGTGCGCCATGGAAGTCAACCTTCTCGGTCCCCTCTTGTGCACTCGCCTGGTGTTGCCGGGAATGGTTTCCCGCCGTCGCGGACGAATCATCAACGTCTCCAGCGGCGCCGGAACCAATGCGATTCCGTTCTTCAGCAGTTACGTATGCGGCAAGACAGCCGTGATCCGCTTTACGGAATGCCTGGCCATCGAAACGAAACCGTATGGGATCGCCGTGTTCTCGATCGCTCCCGGTACGGTCAGAACCGCCATGAGCGAATACTCCCTGAACTCACCCGAGGGGAAGAAATGGCTCCCATGGTTCAAACGAATCTTCGATGAAGGCTTGGCCGTGCCCGCCGAGCGCCCTGCTGCACTCGTGCTGGAGTTAGCTTCTGGCCGACTCGACAGCCTTTCCGGAAGGTTTCTATCGATCTACGACGATCTCGATGAGCTCCTGAAAAGCGCCGCGGACCTGGAGCAGAAGAACTTGTATGCATTGAAAGTGGAACGCCTTTCTGCTCCTCCCAATCCAGCTATGGCTTCCATCCTGGCTGCCGCCCGCAAGCCCGAGTAACCGCGCCGTAATTTCTTCCAGCGTCGCCGGCTCTCACCATCTGTTATCCTAATCGGTCGTGCGGATGATCTGGTGGTTCCTGATCCTGGGCGTCAGTACGTTGGTCGTAGTGTGTGTCGCGATTGCTTTATACGTTCATCTCCGACGCCATTTGCAGAAGGTGCACGACGCTCACGACGGAACCCTGAGTAAAACGAACCACCGGGCAGAACACTGATGCTGCACTGGAGAGGCTCATTTATGACAAGGTCGGCTGTTCAAGCTCTGCGTACTCCGCAAGAGCGCACAATCGATACCTTACGACAGGTCGCGCTCGTCGTGGCGGCGAGCTTATTCGTTGCATTGTGCGCCCATATCACCATTCCCCTGTTACCTCTGACTCCCGTGCCTCTGACCGTGCAGAATCTCGCGGTGCTGCTCGTTGGTCTCATGCTGGGAAGCCGGCGAGGATTTGCCGCACTGGTTGTCTACCTCGTCGAAGGCATGTCAGGGCTACCGGTTTTTAATCCCACGGGGCTGGGCGGAGTTACCCAATTGTTCGGAGTTACCGGCGGATTCTTGCTGGCATATCCCCTAGTCGCTTTCGTCGCCGGCTACATCTTCGAACGGGGCTCCGGGACCTTCGCGCGCGCTGCCCTTGCAGGGATCGCCGCCGAGGCCGTGCTCTTCGCCGGAGGGCTGAGCTGGTTGTACGTTTTCACGCATTCCCTGACGAAGGCCGCATATCTGGGCCTTTATTGGTTCGTCGCCGCGGAAGTGATCAAGGTGATGTTGGCCGCCGGAATCGCAGCCCGCTGGCGTCGAGCACAGTGATTTTGTGACTGGGTATGATTTGCGTGTTCGATCGGATTCTTGGGGAGAGCCGCTGGAACGTTCTCCTCAGTCCAGCCGTAAAGCGGCACAAGAATAAAGCCCACGGCGCAAGCCGTGGGAACCGAGTTCGGTTCGTTCGAGAAGCCCCGAAGGGGTCGCAAGAAGCTGTTACGAACGGCTTGCCAGGACGAGGCAGAAAGAGAAGCCTTGGGAAGCGATGAACGGTGATTCTGTTCAACTCTAGCCGCGAAGCGGCGGCATGTGAAAGCCCGACACGGAAGTGCCGGGTGCAGACCCAACGGATAGATCACAAGTCCCGTAGGGACGACACAGCTTTTCTTCGTGCGACGCAGGAGTCCACAACAAAATGACCGCCGTATCCGATACTGAAAAAACAACCAGTTCCGCCACTGATGTCCGCGAAATTACGGTCGCCCACAGCCCCGACTCCGATGACGCGTTCATGTTCTACGCTTTGGCCACGCACAAAATCCGCACCCCGGGCCTGCGTTTTACCCACACGCTTTGCGATATCCAGACGCTCAACCAGAAAGCGAAGGAAGGCGTCTACGATGTCAGCGCGATTTCCTTCCACGCCTATCCCTACGTGCAGGACAAATACGCATTGATGGCCTGTGGAGGCAGTGTCGGCGAGGGATATGGCCCCATGATCGTCTCGCCCCGTCCGTTCTCGCAGAATGAAGTCAAGACCAAGCGCATCGCAGTGCCGGGCACCCTGACCACTGCCTACCTCGCGCTCCACCTGTTCGCTCCCGGCGTCGAGACCGAGGTGGTCCCCTTCGACCAGATCATCCCGCAAGTTTTGGAAGGGAAATACGAAGCGGGCCTGATCATTCATGAAGGGCAGCTGACCTACGACAAGTCAGGCCTGCACCGCATCGTCGATCTCGGCAAGTGGTGGCAGAAGGTTACCGGATTGCCCCTTCCTCTCGGCGGCAACGCGATCCGCCGCGCCCTCGGCCCGCAGCTGATGCCTGCCGTCACGCAGGCTCTGCGCGACAGCATCCAGTATGGACTCGATCATCGCGAAGAAGCCTTGGCGTATGCGATGCAGTTCGCCCGCGATCTCGACACCGCGTCCGCCGATAAGTTCGTCGGCATGTACGTCAACGAGCGCACCCTCGATTACGGTGCAGACGGCCGCGAAGCCGTCCGCCGCCTGCTCGACATGGGCCACAAAGCCGGCATCATCGGCCCCGAAGCGCGCGTAGATTGGGTGTAGGGAGCGATGAGCCATGAGCGATGAGTCTTGAACGACCTCCTCATTTCATATTGGAAAGATACTCTCTTAACAAGGCCCATTGCGGCGGGACTGTGGTTTGCCCACTGCTCACCGCTCATAGCTCATTGCTCGTCTCTCGACGCTCATAGCTCAAGCCTCGCATGTCCCCAACCCTCCTCATCGACGCCGACGACACTCTCTGGGAGAACAACATCTACTTCGAGCGCGCCATCGCCCGTTTCATTTCATTCCTTAACCATCACGAGTTCGCACCCGAGCAAGTCCGCGAGGTACTCAACGACGTCGAGCGCGAATGCATCGTCAAACACGGATACGGCCTCCACAGCTTTGCCCACGCTCTGGTCGATACCTTCGAACGCCTGAGTCCCGTAGCAGTCACTCCCGATCTTCACGAACAAGTCCTCAGCTTCACGCGCATCATCGAGAATCACGACATCGAGTTCCTTCCCGAAGTCCCCGAGACACTGGACTACCTCTCGCAAAGACATCGCCTGATCCTCGTAACGAAAGGCGCACATGCTGAGCAGTCAGGAAAGGTAGACCGCTCAGGAGTGACGAAGTATTTCGCAGCCACAGAAATCGTGGCCGAGAAGAATGCCGAGATCTACGCGCAGATCGCCGCGAAGTACAAATGCCGCCACGATTCCACCTGGATGATCGGCAACAGCCCGAAGTCCGACATCAATCCGGCCTTGGCCGCAGGCCTCCACGCGATCTTCATCCCACACGGCGACACCTGGATTCTCGAGCACGAAGAAGTAAACCCCGCCCCCGCGGGCCAAAAGCTCTTGATCGTCGGCCGCTTCGCCGAACTCCGCGACCACTTTTGAGGAGTGGACAGAAGGGACGGGGGGTCGACTTTCGCCTCATGTGGCGACAGCCGCCTCGGCTGTCCCGCGAAGGCGAAGCCAAGCGGCATCTTCCCCAAAGTCAGCAGCGTAATCTAAACGTGCTGCAAACCCGCGGCCGAGGCCAGCTGCTGAAACATCGGCACAACCCGCATGTCAAACTCCACCGCAATCCTCGACCAATCAACCTGCCGAGGATTCCCCACAACCGTCCGTGCTCCCAACTTCACGCGTAGCCGAGGATTCAACCGCTCCAGTTCCCGCTTTAACTCACCCACAACCACCGACTCGCAAGCAGCGTTATAGACGCCGTGGGTCGGCGACGATGCCTGCAACAACCGCACAAGCATCGTAGCCACATCCTCGACGTGGACCAGCAGCATCCTCTCCGATTCCGCATAAGGAATCTCAATCTCCGCTGATGTCGCTGTCCCGAGGTGCTCGAAGATCTCGCACCTCCAAGCCGACGTCGCCGATCGCGCCCCCGCACCGACAACCCGCCCGATTCGAAGGCTGACGAATTCCAAACCGTACGCCTGCCGGTATGCTTCTCCTAAGTGCTCGACATACAACTTGGCCGCGCCGTACAAATCCTCGGGTGCGGCTCGATCGATCTCCGTCACGACCTGCTCCGCTGGACAAGTCCCATAAACACTAAGAGAGCTTCCGAAGATGAATCGCCGCACGCCAAACTGCCTTGCTACTTCCAGCAGGTTGAGGCTGCCTCCGACATTGACCTGCGTAGCCCGAGCAGGCTCGCGCTGTGCCATGGTCGGCAGAATCGCCGCCAGATGCATGATCGCCGCAATCGGCCGGGCCTGGAACAACGTTTGCAACTGCTCCCGGTCAGTAATGTCAATGCCGATCTCCGGCCCCACTGAAAAATGGGCGGTACCGGCCGCCGCCACTTCTGGCTGATCCAAAGCCAGCACCGAATAACCTGAACGCTGTAAAAGTTTTCGCACGGCGCGTCCGATGAATCCGCGCGCGCCGGTTACCAGCACCGAATTGGAATCAGGCGTCTCCATCTGTCAGCAGGAATCATCTCTGTTACTCTCATCTCAGTTACTATCGCATCAAAGTAACCAACACCGCTCCTCTCGCGCTCGCTATTCTCCGCATGCTACCCTCATTCTGCTCGGCGATCTGGCTCCCACTTCGTCGGTGGCGATTCAGACCAATAATTTAAGGCGGTTGCTGCACACGGTCGAGGCGCTTTCCGAACTCGGGCCGGCCCTGACGGCCGAGCGCGAGTTCTCGGAAACCTCGCGCCTCATGCTGTCTGCTGTCATGGAGGCAGCGGGCGCGCGCGAAGGCGCGCTGTTTTTGTTTAGCGACAAACCCGCCGTTCTGACATCCTCAACCGCCTTAGGATTCGCCCTCATGCCGGATCCCGCGTTCATTCCTCTCCTCCCAAAGCACGTACACGCCCTCACCGCGGCGCGCGGCCCCATCGTTCTCAATTCGTCGACCTACTCGGTTTTCCTGAGTTCGAACGGCAACGTTGCTCCCGAACTTTTCAAGTGCCTCGCCCCATTGAGAGCCGGGGGACGTCTTGCCGGCGTCATCGGTCTTGGCCGCCGTCCCGGCGAGGCTCTCTACGAAGATAGTGAACTCGACGCCCTCGAACTGCTCTGCAGCTACGTCGCGCTCGCGGTTCAGAATCATGCCCTGACGCAGACCATCGCGCAACGCGTCTCCGAGAACTTGCGTCTGATGGCCTCGCTGCACGGCTTCTACGACAATGCGCTCGAAGCGTTCGCCACCGCCATAGACGTCAAGCATGTCAACATTCATGGACACTCCCTGCGGGTTGGCCGATACGCCGCAGCCATCGGAGACGCCATGGGTATGGACCCCAACGACGTTGCCTCCCTGCGCAGCGCTGGGTATCTCCACGATATCGGAAAAGTCGCCGTCGACCGTCGCCTCTTCGGCAAAACCAGCGCGCTCGATGCGGATGAATTCCGCGAGATGGCCGATCACACCACAGTTGGCCACCAGATCGTCCGCAGCGTTACGTTCCCCTGGCCCAGGATTCCTGAGACCGTGCGCTGGCACCACGAGCGTAGTGATGGATCCGGCTACCCCGACAAGCTCACGCAGGAAGAAGTGCCACTGTCGGTTCGCATCATCGGGGTCGCCGACTCATTCGACGCGATGACCAGCGCCCGCCCCTACCGCGCTCCTTTGTCGATCGGAAGCGCACTCAGCGATCTGGTGCGCCTGTCGCCGGAGAAGTTCGATCCCAACATCGTCCAGGCGCTCCTGATTCAGGTACGTCGCGATGCCGTCGGCAGCAGTCGGGTCCCGCTGCTCGAAGGCACGTCAGTCAACATCGCAGCCGCCGACATCGACCACCTGGCGGCGACCCTGCAATATAAAGTCTCCCGCGGCAAAGTCATCTCCATCTAGCCACAAGGGTGCCCCACTCTTGTCCCGCCGTTCTTTGGCCGGACAGGGTGGGGTCTTTGACTCTCGTTCCGCCGGCCATGCTGCCCCGCAAACCCCCTGCTTACAAGCGATTCGAGTCCAACAAGAACTTCCCGCGCCAGCAACTTTTTCCCCCCTTCGGGTTCATAATCAAAGAAGTTTCATCTTTCCGGGGAGTCCCGATGCGACCCAGCCTGACTCGCGTAGCGCTGTTGCTTCTGTGTCTCAGCCTTGCTTGTGCAGTCCCGCAAATGCTTGCCAGGAAGAAAGACCAGCCCGCCGAGTCGGCTTCGAACGAACAGAAGCGCGCGGTGCATGCCCTGAATCGCCTCACCTTCGGCCCTCGTCCTGGCGACGTGCAGCAGGTCATGGCTATGGGTGTCGACCGCTGGATCGACCTCCAACTTCATCCCGAAAAAATCGCCGACAAAGACGTAGATGCCCACCTCGCACCCCTCCACACGTTGCGCATGAGCACGAAAGAAATCCTTGAGGATTTTCCCGATGGTCAAATGGTGAAGCAAGTCGCGGACGGCAGGCACGCCATGCCTTCCGATCCGGCACGCCGCGCGGTGTACCAGGTGCAGGTGGCCCGCCTCGATGAAAAGCAGGAAAGAAAAGAGAGGAAAGCCGCCACCCAGCCCCCTGCTCCGGCCGAGCCTGCGGCTGCGGAAGGCGCGAAGACTGCCGAAGAACTTGCCGCTGCAGCTGCCGCCTCAGCAGATTCCGCCGCACCTGATGCCAACGCGATGAATGGAATGACAACCAACCTCGGCAAGAATGACATGTCATCGAACGCCGCCGACGCTGATGTAGTCAAGCCGAACCCAAGCCCTGCCGATGTAGCCGCAGGCCGCCGCCGCGAAGATCACCTCTATACTGACTTGAAGGTTCAGGGACTCATCGACCTGCCGCCCAACGAGCGTTACAAGAGAGTGCTCGCCATGTCCGCCGACGAACAGGTCGCATTCGCCGATACGCTCAGACGCGGCAAGGGACAGGAATTTCTCGAGGGCCTCGATCCCAGGCAAAAAGAAGTTCTGCAGGCCATGAACAATCCGCCCTCGGTCGTAGTCGAGGAACTCTCGCAGGCCAAGCTGCTGCGTGCGGTATACAGCGAACGCCAACTCGAAGAGGTGATGACCGATTTCTGGTTCAACCACTTCAATGTTTTCATAGGCAAGGGCCCCGAGCGTTTGCTCGTCACCAACTATGAGCAGGCGGTGATCCGTCCGCATGCGCTCGGCAAATTCGAAGACCTGCTAGTCGCTACCGCGAAGAGTCCGGCCATGCAGTTCTACCTCGATAACTGGTTGAGCGTGGGCCCGAACTCCCCGCAGGCTGAGGGCGCGCCGCGGCGGCCCGCTGTCCGGTACGGTCCGTACGGTCGTCCGCGCATGCCTCGCGGACCCAATCCCGGCGGGAAGAAGAACAGTGGCCTGAACGAAAACTACGGCCGCGAGTTGCTCGAACTGCACACGCTCAGCGTGAACGGAGGTTACTCCCAGCGCGATGTCACGGAGGTCGCCAAGGTCTTCACCGGTTGGACCATCGACAAGCCTTTCGCTGGAATGAGCTTCCGCTACGATCCTTACATGCACGAGCCGGGACCGAAGTTTGTCCTGGGACACAGCATCAAACCCAAGGGCGAGGACGAAGGCAGGGAAGTGCTGCACATGCTCGCGACCAGCCCGCAGACTGCGCACTTCATCTCGCTCAAGCTGGCGCAACGTTTCGTATCCGACGATCCGCCCCCCGCTCTGGTCGAGCGCATGGCCAAGACATTTCAGAAGAAGAAGGGCGACATTCGCGAAGTGCTGTCAATGCTTTTCCATTCTCCGGAATTCTGGTCCGACGGAACTTATCGCGCCAAGGTGAAAACCCCGCTGGAGTTTGTCGCTTCGGCCGTTCGCGCCACGGGGGCCAGAGTAGACGATGCGCTACCCCTCGTCCGCCAGTTGAATAACATGGGCATGCCTCTCTACGGAGCCCAGCCGCCCACTGGATACTCCATGAAAGCCGAGACCTGGGTGAGTTCCGCGGCCCTGCTCAACCGCATGAATTTTGCTTTGGCTCTGACCTCAGGCAAGGTCCGTGGCGTAAAGTTGGACGCGGTGCAGCTCGCAGGGGGCCCACCCCCTCTGCCGGATGCAACCGCCACGCTCTCAGCGATGGAAGCCAAGCTTCTGGAATCTGACGTGTCGAAGGAAACCCACGACTCGATCGTGGCGCAAATAACGCCTTCGAAGTCTGAGAATCAGAAGAAGCCGCCGCAGCCCAAGCCCCCGGACGTAAGCACCATGGCGGGATTATTGTTAGGTTCACCAGAGTTTCAAAGGAGATAAGCAATGAGCCGTGAGTGATGCGCGAGTTCTCATCGCTCACAGCTCATCGCTAAACTTTTTATGCCAACTCGTCGCATTTTCCTCCGCAACAGCGCTCTCGTCGTGGTCGGCACGGCCGCGGTGCCAAGTTTCCTCACCCGAGCCGCTTTCGGAGCCACCGAGAACGCCGCCCGTCCCAAGCGCCTGGTCGTCATCTTCCAGCGCGGCGCGGCCGATGGACTCAACATCGTCGTCCCACACGGCGAGCCCCAGTACTACGCCATGCGCCCGAGCATCAACATTCCCAGGAAGTCGGTCCTCGATCTCAACGGCTTCTTCGGCCTGCACCCGTCGCTCGCGCCCTTTCAGCCGTTGTGGCAGCAGCGTCGTCTCGCCATCGTTCATGCCGCGGGATCGCCCGACTCTACCCGTTCGCACTTCGATGCCCAGGACTTCATGGAGACCGGCACGCCCGGCGTGAAAATCACCGAGGACGGATGGCTCAACCGCACACTGCATAGCCTGCCCGCTGCTCCGAGGAATTCTCCGTTCCGCGCAATCGCGCTGGGCCCCTCGCTTCCCCGCATCCTGAGCGGCCCTGAGCCTGCGGTCGCAATGAACAATATCGATGATTTTTCTCTCGGCGGAAAAAATCCCAAGCCTTCACGGGCTGCCACAGCGTTTGAAGCGATGTACGACCACTCGTCTGACAGCGTACTGCACACCACCGGCGAGGAGACTTTCGACGCCGTCAAGATGCTGAAGGCTGCCGACCCCGGCAAGTACGCGCCCGGCGCCAACTATCCCAAGGGACGCTTCGGTGACAGCCTCCGCCAGCTTGCGCAACTGATCAAGGCGAATCTCGGCGTACAAGTCGCTTTCGCCGACATCGGTGGCTGGGATCACCACGTCAACGAGGGCGCTACCGAAGGCCAACTAGCCAATGTGCTCGGAGATTTCTCGCAGGCTCTAACCGCGTTCTGGACCGACCTAGGCGATCTCGGCGAAGACACTGTCATCGTCACGATGTCAGAATTCGGACGCACCGCCCGCGAAAACGGCAACCGCGGCACCGATCACGGCCACGCCAACGTGATGTTCGTCCTGGGCGGCCCCGTCAAGGGAGGCAAAGTCTACGGCCGCTGGCCCGGCCTCGATCAATCGCAACTCTACGAAGGCCGCGACCTCGCCCTGACCACCGACTTCCGCCAAGTAATCGGCGAAGCCGTATCGAGGCATCTCGGCAACCAGAATCTCGCGCAGGTTTTCCCCGCCTACGACAACCAACCCGCAAAATTCCTCAAGTTCCTAGGGTAGCGTCGGCATCCGTGCCGGCTGTGGCGGGGGCGTCTCGCCCCCGCTCCACGGCCGAGCGCGGGAGAAGCCAGTTTCCCGGTCTCATTCGTCGTCCTCGACTCTTGCATTTGGTGAAGCCTGCGGACGGCTTGCCGTCGCGTTACCCGCGTAGGAAGGAATCACGCACGAATTGGAGTCGCAACGCACCTCCGGATACGCGAAAAGCGATTCGTGCCCACGGCCATCGACCGCACTTACGGAAACGAAGAAGCTGTCGCCGGGATTGAGTCCCAGCGCCTGAGTTGAGATCACTTGATCATCTTCTTCTTCCGAAAGCACGACCCGCTGGCGATAGAAGTTTTCGTTGACGGACCGGGCGGCGATGACGAAGTGGTCGACATCATCCGAGCCGGTGAAACTGGGTCTGATGCCTTGCACTGAGTTTCCACTCACCGTAAAGTTCTGCGGAGCGTCCGGAGCACGCGCCAGACTTGCCGCCACAGCACCGATGACCTGCGCAATGCTGGCCGCGTAAGTGGGAGTGATGAACTGAACCTGGTCATTGGGAGAATGCTGGTGGGTCGTGATGAAAGACGTGTCCTTGCAAAACACGGGTATCTGCGCTGGCGGAGGACAGGGCAAAGGTCCGCCACAGCTGTTGTCGACGGGCGAGGGCGAGCACTCGAAAGTCTCCATCAAGCGCACCGCCGGGTACCCGTTATTGATGAAGGACACGTGGTCGCTGGCGCGGCCCGGCCGATCTTCGCGGAGCTTTGGAGCCATGGTTAAGGCTGGAACATAAGCTCCACCCCAGGTTCCAACGTAGCGCATCACGCCCCGCGAGGGTGACGTGTTGTCGGTGGTGCCGTCGGGATCGGTACTAAACCGTTCCCGTGGAATTCCCGTGGAATTCCCGAGGAATAGAGGCGGAAGTTCTGCAGATCGGCGGTTGTGTTGGCGGTGTTGTCCCCGCCGGGTATGTCCGTGTTCAGCATCGCGATTACACTTGGTGCCTGGAAGTAGCGGGTCAGGTTGGCTGCGATCGATCCCGATCCGAACAACCCTTGTTCTTCGCCGGAGAACGCTATAAAAACGATTGTCGCGTCGAAGCGATGACCTTGCCGCTCGCGGGCCCCGCTGAAACTGTGTCCGGCGAGCACCCGCGCCAGTTCCAGGACGACGGCACTTTGAGCGCCGGAGTCGTTGCCGCCCGGCGCATCGGAGGTGTTGTCAAAAACATTCGTCGTGCGCGAATCGTAATGCCCGCCAATAATGACGAGACGATTCGGATTCCTTCCTGGCAGCCAGGCGATCACATTGTAGGTTGGCGTGCTCGGACAGACGGGATGGGTGAACGGGTCAAGCCTGACCTGAAGTCCGGGAATCGCGCTGTATTGACTGAAGAGGAAGTCGCGCGCGGCAGTCACGCCACGTCCCGGTTGCGGTTGGTCGGAACAGGATTGCCGGGTCCCGAAGTTCTGCAGCGTGCTGGCAGTGTTCAGAATACGGTTCGAATCCACATTGCTGATGATGCTGCTGATTTCCGGATCTGTGGTCACGCCAGTGCTGGGGGCAAAGCCTAACAGGCCGAGTGCCAGCGCGACCATGAGCAGCAAACCCATGTTGATACGTGATCGCTTCATTTCAAGTCTCCTTCATGTTCGGACATTACAGTGGTTGGTTGGGGCAGGGCGTGTATCTACGTTCGGGAACCAGCAACGCCTGAATAGTCCAGGCGTCCGCTAAACTTCTGTCCTAATCGCAGGGGCGGGAGCACAACCGCAGGATCATCGTAGTGATACTTTCGGGGATCAATCAGGTAGTTGCCGTATTAATTCATTGGTTAACGCAGAGTTATTAACGCGCAGCCGATCAAAACTCAACATCGCGATCGAGTGCTGTTTTTCTCAAGGCTCGCTAAGGGAAGAAACTGTCCAGTCAACTCCGGCAACACCGCAACTCAAGCTGCGATCGACCCGTCTGTTCTCACGGAGTTCACGGGAGACTCTTTCTCTGCATTCTGTCTTGTGTAATCAACCCACCACTCTGCCGCGAGAAATGTGGTCGTGAATCCCAGCCAGAACGCGATTCCAAAGAACTCGTGAGGCGTCAGCCTGCGCGTAGCGAAAAACGCTCCGACAATGGGCCGGGTGGTCGCCACTCCCAAGCCAACGCCGTAGGCGCGAATCATCCACTCCCGGTGCCGCGATACTTCCTTTCGCCGGATATTCCGGTAAGCCCGCACCAGACAATACAAGAACACGATCGCGAATAGCGTGGTAGCCGCGGTTTCATTGGGCCCGCCAATGTTCATCCGATAGCTCATAATCAAGGCCGAAACGCCGATCACGAGTCCGCACCCGAATAGCGCCCTTCCCATCCAGCGATGCACCTGCAAATGCTTTTCGTGCATGCCGCGCACGAACTGCAAAGGAGCCAGAACCAGAAACAGGCCCCCAGGCAAGATGTGAACTAAGGTCAGCACCAGATGTCGCGCGAAGCCTGCATCGAGAACCGCCGCAGGTGACGAATTTGAGGAAAATACATCCGGCCAGAGCAGGACCAGAGTGCGGCGCGCCACAGCTGCCACCCCAATCACAACCAGCACAATCACTCCGGTCCAGATGAAACGAGTTGCTCGCTTGGATACTGCCATAATGCTGCTCTCAGATATTGATTATACAACCTGTATGGATAAATATGAAACCGCAGGTCCATCGATTTGAGCTCTGCCTCGTGAAGGAAAAGGTGGTCGCGATTATCCAGCAAAACCTGGGAATCTTTGGCGGAGAGCCGTTATCAGGGCTGCGTCCGCCCGTGTGAAAACCATCTCAAGCGGTGAAAACCCGCGACGCCACGCCAGCCAGAACGTGACTGCCAAAAGCACCCCGGTGATCGCCACATTCGGCCACGAATTCAGCCCCCACTGCCCCCGCCACACCAATTGCACTGACGAAGAGAATGGTGCCAGATAGGGAATCGGCCATTGGTAGCCATCCGGTCCGCGCGATCCCGCCATGTCTTCCAACAGATGAAGGTGAAAACTCAACAGAGCAAGCCACGCGGTGCGCCACCGATGCCTTGCGAGGACAAACGACACGACCGCGACCACAAGCGCAAAGGCCAGCGTATGCAGGGAATGATGATAAAGCGTGAACCACAACAAAGGATGTGACGAATTCCGCGTGAGCAGTTCAGGAATGATGCCTAGACCGTCGATGTCCGGCACAACACAGGCCAGCGTCACGAACGCACGATCTTTCCTGTCCAGCTTTGCGAGGTTTGCGACTATCCAGCCCGTGAGGAAATGAGTAATAGGGCTCATGGTCGCCGGCGCTAGATATCGATGAACACTTCCCCGTCCTCAATCTTGATCGGATACGTGTGCAACTTCTGATCTGGATGATCCACCGCAACGCCGGTTTTCGGATCCCATTTCCAGGCGTGCCACGGGCAGACGATTTTTCCGTCTTCCACCATGCCCTGTCCCAGCGAGCCCCCCTGGTGCAGGCACTCGTTGTCCATGGCGCTGAGCTTGTCCCAGACGTTGGCGATGCAGATCATTTTTCCGTTGCAGGGAAAATTTCGTGCTTCGTTGGTGGTGGGGAGATAAGCCTGGGAAATGATCCGGGTGAAGGCCATAGGGTTGAGCTATGAGCAGTGAGCTATGAGTGATCTCGGTTGGCTATGAACCTTTCCGCTTGAACGAGCGTGCACCTCGCGTGAATGGGTTCATATCACCGCTCACGGCTCATTGCTCATAGCTCACTGCTCATAGCTATTTCGGCTGCAGCGTCTGCGCAATCATGATCTGGCGCTTGAAATTCTCCACCATGTTCGGATCAAGCCGAACCTCGGTGGGTTTCTTGGCCAGCGTCATCGTGTCAATCTTGTCCTGCAACTTCAACAGCGCATAAAACAAATTCTCCGGACGCGGCGGGCACCCGGTTACATAAACGTCTACCGGCACAATCTTATCCACGCCCTGCAGCACCGCGTAAGTATTAAACGGACCACCCACAGACGAGCAGGCGCCCATCGAGATTACCCACTTCGGGTCCGGCATCTGATCGTAAATCCGCTTCACCACGGGCGCCATCTTGAGCGTGACCGTGCCCGCGACGATCATCAGATCGCTCTGTCGCGGGCTGGGGCGAAACACCTCTGACCCAAAACGCGCAATATCAAACCGCGCCGTCGACGACGCGATCATCTCGATCGCGCAGCAAGCCAGCCCAAACGTCATCGGCCAAACCGCCGATTTCCGCGCCCAGTTGAAGACGTAGTCGACCGTCGAAATCAGGAAATTCTTCTCAAACTTGTTTTGCAGCCACCCGCTCATGCAGAACCCTCGCAGTCGCGTACACAGGCAGAATAGGGAACGTGGGAACCGCTGTCAAACGGTGGATCTACCGTGTCGGACGTGGATTTCAGAGTGTGCGTGAGAACGGTTCTCCCGGAAAGGAGACCACCATCAACCGGGATGGATCCGCGCGGCGGAACGTTGTACGTCAATCCGACAAAGCAGCGCCGAAGGGGCGAAAGATCATTTCTCCCGCACGATCAGAACGCTTCAATGCGCCGCCCCCGCCGGTCCTCTCCCCACCGACTTCTTCAACGCAAACACAATCGGCACGCACGCAAAACACACCAGCGCCATGTACCGAAAATCATCCACGTATGACCACAGCCGCGACTGCGCGTTCAGCGCATGATCCAGCAATCCATAGGCCTGCTGTGTTGCCGTCGCAGGCGATGCCCCCTGGGCTCCCAAATACTGCTGTATCCCCTCGACTGCCCCTCTCACCTCCGGCCGTCCCGGCGCGAGCGATGCCGCCAATTCATTGCGATGCAGTTGCTCATGCCGGGCCACGATGGTATTCACGATCGAAATCCCGATGCTCCCGCCGATATTGCGCATCAGGTTGTACAGCCCGCTGGCGTTCCCGATCTCTTCGTTCTTCAGGAACGCCATGGCGGTCGTCGACAGCGGCACGAACACGCACCCCGAGCCAAATCCGCTCAGCACAATCGGCCACAGAAGACTCCACTGCCCGATCGAAAGATTGACCTGGCTGAACCAGATACTCGTCACCGCAAACAAGCCAAATCCAAACGCAATCAGCAACCGGTTATCAATCTTCGCCGTCAGGTATCCGATCATCGGCATCGCAAGAATCGCCCCAATGCCTCGCGGACTCACCGCCCATCCCGCCGCCAGCGCTGTGTACCCCATCAGTTCCTGATAAAACAGCGGCAGCAATGTGATCAATCCGTAGATCGCCGCGCCGAAAAGCCCGATCAGCAGACATCCCATGGCGAAGTTGCGGCGTCGGAACACGCGCAAATCCACCAAGGGTTTGTCGTGCCGGAATTCTCGAATCAGAAACGCGATGAAGCTGACCAGCAGGACCGCCGCCGCCCACCGGATCCACGTTGCGCCGAACCAGTCATCTTCCTGCCCTTTATCCAGGATGATCTGGAGGCATCCCAGCCACACCGCAAGCAGTCCCAGTCCCCAGCCGTCGAACTTTCCCGGTCGCGCGTTCTTGATATACGGGGGATCCTCCACAAACCGCGAGATCATGAACACTGCGAACGCTCCCACTGGAATGTTGATGTAAAACGCCCATCGCCATGAATAGGTATCGGTGAGCCATCCGCCCAAGGTGGGCCCCAGCACCGGCGCGACCACAACGCCCAGCGCAAACACAGCCATCGCCATCCCGCGTTTTTGCGGGGGGAACGTTTCCAGCAGAATCGATTGCGACAGAGGCTGCAACGCCCCGCCGCCTGCGCCCTGCAGAGCCCGTGCGAGCAGGATCATTCCCAGGCTCGTCGCCGCTCCACAGGCAAGCGACGACGCGGTGAACAAAAAAATGCAGAACAGCAGGAACCGCTTGCGTCCGAAGCGCAGCGAAAACCACGAGCTCGCCGGCAAGACCACCGCATTGGCCACCAGGTAACTCGTTAGCACCCAGGTCGCTTCATCATTCGTCGCCGACAGACTCCCGGCGATATAGGGCAGCGCGACCGCTGCAATGGAAGTGTCAAGCACCTCCATAAACGTTGCCAGCATCACCGCAAGCGCAATCAACCAGGGATTCACCGTCGGCGCGTTGTGTGTCGTTTGTGCTGGAGTCATTCCTTCCCTGTTTCAAAGGCGAGAACGGGGTGGTTCTTAGAGATGCTCTACCCGTCGTTGAGGTTGAAAAAATGTTTTGGCAGCCGCAAATCAGATTCTTAGTTCGCAATAGAGACGTTTTCGCACGGCGTAGCGCCGCCGTCCCCGGCGGCTGTGGGGGCGGCGTCTCGCCGCCTCATCCGCAAGTCGAAGGTTTCATCAAGTTAAGA
>Ga0209580_10000284_pt1 | contig 30687 bp, 31 predicted proteins | sample Coa_R1_5_FD_187153 | JGI IMG/M metagenome (GOLD analysis project Ga0209580, IMG submission 187153) | Surface soil microbial communities from Centralia Pennsylvania, which are recovering from an underground coalmine fire - Coalmine... | ecosystem: Environmental > Terrestrial > Soil >... | reverse complement strand
GCATGGGGTTAGTTTCGCTGCGGGTGACCCAGCGGCGCTTCTCGTGGGTTTCATGAACCGCCGGATGCGGAACCGCACGTCCGGTGGTGTGGGAGGACGGCGGGAGTAATCCCGCCTCCTACCCGATCCTTTCGTGAACCTTCGTGTCCTTTGTGGTCAAGCCGTTGACTCGACGAGTGTCGCAGAGCCTGCTCGTCTCTGCGGCCTCAGCGGATTTTCTTTGTGCCCTCCGCGATTACATTCTTTTTACCGCCGAGTCGCCGAGAAACATCGCCGAGACCGCAGAAGCTTCGGTTGTGAGATATTGATCAGGGCGCACTTTGGACGCCCCCACCTACCGTGTTCTAGAATCTAAAGTTTGCCTTTCAACATCTCTTCCTACAGAGGACGACCTTGCCCGAAACAATTTATGACGTAGCCATCATCGGCAGCGGACCTGCCGGATACACCGCCGCTATCCGCGCCGGCCAATACGGCCTGAAAACCGCACTCATCGAAAAAGACGGATTTCTCGGAGGCACCTGTCTGCACGTCGGCTGTATCCCGACGAAGGCTCTACTGTTCAACGCTGAACTCTGGGATCACCTGAAAGAAGCGAAGGAATTCGGTATCGAAGGAGTCGATGCCCGCAAGCTCAACTGGGCCGCGATCCAGGATCGCAAGAACAAGATCGTATCCAAACACACCAAGGGTCTCGAATTCCTCATGAAGAAGAACAAAGTCGAGACCATCAAAGGCTACGGCAAGCTGACAGGCCCCGCGCAGAACGGGATTCACACGGTCGAAGTCAGCAACGATGGCAAAGCGAGCAATCTCAAAGCGAGGAATGTCATTCTCGCGACCGGCTCCGAGGCTCGTCTGATTCCTGGTATGGAAGTCAGCGACCGCGTGCTGACCAACATCGAAATCCTCAGCCTGAAGGAAATTCCAGAATCCCTGGTGATCGTTGGAGCCGGTGCAGTCGGCGTGGAATTCGCCTCGATCTACCGCTCGTTCGATTGCGAAGTCACGATCGTCGAGATGCTCCCACGGCTTGTCCCGGTTGAAGATGAGGAAGTGAGCAAAGAGCTAGCTCGGGTCTACCGCAAGCGCGGCATCAACTTCCACACCGGCGCAAAGGTTGACAAGGTTGAGAAGACGAAAACCGGCGTTTCAGTGGCGATCACCGTCGACGGCAAGCAGCAGAAGATTGAGGCGGAAAAGATTCTGATCGCGATCGGCCGCAAACCGCGCACCCAGAACGTCGGGCTCGAACGCACGAAGATCAAGCCCGAGCGTGAATTCATCAAAACCGATTCCTGGATGCAGACCACGGAGCCCGGCGTTTACGCCATCGGCGACATCGTGCTCGGCACGCCACAGTTGGCGCACGTCGGCGCCATGGAAGGCCTGGTCGCCGTCGCCAAGATTGCCGGCAAACCCGCGAAGCCAATCAACCGCGAGCGCATCCCTGGCGCGACGTACTGCCATCCCGAGATCGGCAGCGTAGGCCTCACCGAAACGCAAGCCCGTGAAGCCGGATACAACGTGAAAATCGGCAAGTTCCCCTTCACCGCCAACTCTCGCGCCTCAATCGTCGGTCAACACGAGGGCTTCATCAAGATCGTGAGCGATGCCGACTACGGAGAGATTCTGGGAGTCCACATCATCGGCCCGCAAGCGACAGAGTTGATCGCCGAGGCCGTAGCCGCCATGGAGTTGGAAGCGACGGTGGAAGACCTGATGTGGACCATCCACGCACACCCGACACTGGCGGAAGCGATGCTAGACGCATCAAACAGTGTTTACGGAATCGCGATCAACGCTTGAACGTCACGGCCACGGATAAACACGGATGAACACGGATCAATGCAAATTCGAAGACGCGCGTTGTCGTCCTGAGCGGTTCTTCTGCGCGAAGGACCTATGCATTTCCTCTGTGTTCCTCCATGCCCTCTATGGTGAAAGCTTTTGCTCTTGATCTCACTGATCCAACTCGGCACAGTCGACTACGCCACAGGCTTGGCTCTGCAGCAACAGTTGGTCGCGCTCCGCAAAGAAGAAAAGATAGGCGACGTCCTCCTCCTGCTCGAACATAAGCCGGTAATAACTCTAGGCCGCAATGCGAAAGCCGCGAACGTAGTAGCCTCCCCGGAATTTCTGAAAGACCGCGGCGTCGAACTCTTCGAATGCGACCGCGGCGGCGACGTCACATTTCACGGCCCCGGCCAGATCGTCGGCTATCCGATCTTTGACTTGCACGGATTCGCCAGCCCCGACGGCAAGCGCAAAACGCTCGGCGTAATCGAATTCGTCCGCCGCCTCGAAGATATCCTGATGCGCACCTGCGCCGACTTCGCGATCGCCACGAAGCGAGTAGCAGGGTTTACAGGTGTCTGGACAAATGCCGTGGAGAGCGATGCTCATGTGGGGACGGGCGCATTCGCCCGTCCGCTCGAGCAAAGCTCGACAGAAGCGCTAACCACAAGCAAATACCCCGAAGCCAAGATTGCCGCCATCGGCGTCCACATCTCCCGTTACATCACCTCCCACGGCTTCGCCCTAAACGTGAACACGGACCTGAGCTACTTCAACCTCATCATCCCCTGCGGCATCGCATCGAAACCAGTCACCTCGATGCAAAAAGAACTTGGCAAGCAACCCGACCTCAACGCTGTCTCCGAATCCATCTCCCGCAACTTCGGGGTAGTCTTCCAAAGTCAAATCCTCTGGGTCGACACCCTGGACGCGCTCCTCGGCCGCACGGTGGGCGTCCCCATGAAGCCACCGGCGAGTCTCCGCCAGCTCCGAAACGAAGACGACACCACCTGGGCCTGACACAACGTGGGCCCTGACAAAACTCACTAGGGACAGCCGCCTCGGGTGTCCGCCGAAGCGAAGCGAGGCGCTCTCGGATCCGCCGCGCTGGCACTTTCCCCTATTCTCGCGATACCATCACTAAAAGCGCCTCGCGCGCCGCCTTACATGGGGAACAACAAAAAGAAGTCCAAAGCAAGCACCAACGGCCATCGTCCGCGCAACGGATCGCGACCGACCACTGTTCCAGTGGGAAGAGACCACGTGGCGACGGCCGCCCTCGGCCGTCGGGTCGAGCGAAGCTCGGCAGGCTCGCCCAACCAGAACCTCCGCACTTACGAAATCCCCGACTTCCGTCTGGAGCATCCGCAATTCTCCGTTCGCCAACTGACAGACAAAGACCGGCAGGGCCACGAGCACGTCCGTTACGAAGTCACCGGAGACCTTGACGTTCCCGTCCCGCCCATTCGCGACTCCAAGTATCTCGACAAGCAGCAAGCCATCGAAATCTACCGCTACATGCTGCTCAACCGCAAGATGGAGATCGCACTGGAAAATCTCTACAAGCAGGGCAAGGTCGTCGGCGGCGTCTACTTCGGACTCGGACAGGAAGCCTGCTCGTGCGCCTCTGCCTACGCGCTCGACCAGGACGACTGGTTCGCGCCCATGATCCGCAACCAGGGATCGCTCCTGGTCCGCGGCTTCCGCGCCAGCGACACCATGATGCAGTACATGGCCAAAGCCGATTCACCCACCAGGGGCCGCGACGGTACCTCGCATTTCGGCGACATCGAAAAGCGCAACATGGTCTCGCCGATCTCCATGCTAGGCGATCTCATCCCGGTGATGTCAGGCGTCGCCCTCGGCGCTCGCCTGCAACGACGCAACCTCGCTGTCATGACCTACATCGGCGACGGAGGCCAGTCCACCGGCGTTACCTACGAAGGCATCAACTTCGCCGCGGTTCAGAATCTCGGCCTGGTGCTTTTTGTCGAATCCAACTTGTGGGCGTATTCCACGCCGTCTGAAATGCAGTATCGCTGCAAAGACCTTGCCGAACGTGCCATTGGCTACGGCATCCCCGGCGTGATCATCGACGGCACCGACGCCTGCCAGGTCTATGACGCAGCGCACGAAGCGGTTGAACGCGCCCATCGCGGCGAAGGCCCCACGCTGATCGAAGCCAAGATGATGCGCATGAAAGGCCATGCCATCCACGACGCAGCCGGCTATGTCCCAAAGCCGATGTTTGAATTCTGGAAAAAACGCGATCCGCTCGCCAGATTCGAAAACTATTTGTTGAAAGACAAAAAGTGGCTGACGGCAAGAGAAAATGAAGCCCTGATCGCAGACGTTGAAGAAGTAATCGAAGCAGAGCGCGAGATCGCCGTGAACTCCCCGCTGCCAACACCCGAGTCAGCCGAAGGCGGAGTCTTCTGCGAAGAAGGCTGCCACGAAATCAAACCGAAATACGGAATGCCGAAAGTAAAGAAGGGAACCGGCATCTACAAAGAAACCGAAGCCGCGGTGCATTTGAAATAGCTGTCTCCGTGTTCATCCGCGCAAATCCGTGGCAAAGAAGTTGACTGACTCTATGCAACTCACCTACCTCGAAGCCATCCGCCAGGGAATCTGGGAAGAAATGGAACGCGATCCCACCGTCTTCTGCCTCGGCGAAGACATCGGCATTTATGGCGGCGCCTTCAAAGTCACCGACGGATTCATCGATCGCTTCGGCCCCGAGCGCGTCATCGATACGCCCATCGCCGAGTCCGCCATCGTGGGCGCGGCCTTCGGAGCCTCGCTCACCGGCATGCGCCCCGTCGCGGAATTCCAGTTCATGGACTTCATCGGCTGCGCCTTCAACCAGATCTCCAACATGGTCGCCAAGACGCACTACTTGTGGGGCGCGCCTGCCCCGCTTGTCCTGCGCGGGCCCAGCGGCGGATATGTCCACGGCGGCCCGTTCCACTCGCAGAATCCAGAGATGTGGTTCGTCCACAACCCCGGCCTCAAAGTCATCTGCCCTGCCACGCCCTACGACGCGAAGGGATTAATCAAGGCCGCCATCCGCGACAACAATCCCTGCGTCTTCTTCGAACACAAATATCTTTACCGCCGCATTAAAGAAGAAGTCCCCGCGGAAGATTACGTCGTCCCGATCGGAAAGGCGCGCGTGGCGAGGGAAGGCACAGACCTGAGCATCATTACCTACGCGGCGATGGTGCACACCGCGCTGGAAGCGGCGGAAATTCTGACGAAAGAGGGAATAGACCTCGAAATACTCGACCTGCGCACGGTCTCCCCGCTAGATCGTGAAGCCATTGCGCAAACCGTGAAGAAGACGAATAAAGTGATCGTCCTCCACGAGCACTCCCGCACCGGAGGCCTCGCTGGAGAGATCACAGCTATCATCAACGAGGAAGCCTTCGACGATCTCGACGGCCCAATCGTCCGCATCGCAGGCCTGGATTCCGCGATCCCCTTCTCCCCTCCGCAGGAGCACCACTACCTCCCGAAGGTGGAAGACGTAGTCCGCGAGTCCCGCCGCCTGAAAACGTACTGAAGGTGCCCCATCCTTGTCGCGAATTGTGCGACAGGGTGGGGATTTTGACTTTTACCGATTCTTCTGCGGAGCCACCACAGCGCTGCTCCACCCAAGCACAATAAGTTGAGAGCCGATACTATCTCATTCATGTCCGACAACACTTCGCGGATTTTCCGCCTCGCAACCGCACTCGCCCTGATGGCACTCGCCGCCAACTGCTTCCTCAAATACCTCTGGTGGACCGCCTGCCACAGCGCCTGGGACGGCATCCCCAAACTCGCCGAGCAGTGGAAGCTTGCCGGTTCCAACGCGTCTTTCAATGGCTGGAGTTTCATCGCTCTCGAAGCCGCAACCATCGCGCTTCTTTTCGGCGTGATCCGTTTGTGCTCCATCGAACTGTCAGGTTTCTACAGGAATGGCGTGCGTCTCGCCCTATCGCTCACATTGACAATCGCCGGAACCGGCGCATTCGCCCTGGCTCTCAGCTGGTTCAAGCAAGGGATCCACTAGCAGTCCCGCTAGCCTCCCGACCTGCGCTTCTGCCACAATACCTTCGGAGGCTTCATGAGCAAGTTTCTTCTCGGCATAATCGTCACTCTCCTGGTTCTCATCCTTGGCGGACTCGGCTTCGCCCTGCTCGGTTTCTTTCCCACCGCGGCCAACGTCGAACCTCCGCATTGGGAGCAAAACCTTGCCATGGGCGCTGCAGACGCTTCCATGGAGCGCCATGCTCCGCGGGTCACCAACCCGCTCATGCCCAATGACGATAACCTGATACATGGCATCAAGCTCTACACGATGAATTGCGCTCTTTGCCACGGAACTCTCGATCACAAGCCCTCGACGCTCGCTAATTCGTTCTACCCGCCACCGCCAAATCTTGTTTCTAATCCGCCCGATGATCCCGAGTGGCACATCTTCTACACAATTCGCACTGGAGTCCGTTACACCGGCATGCCTGCCTGGGACAAAACTTTGACCAGTGATGACATGTGGAAGATCACCATGTTCCTGTCTCACATGGACAAACTCCCACCCGCCGTTCAGGAATATTGGAAGACGAGTTTCGGCCCCGGCCCAGAGCCAGAAAAGAAAGAACCATCGAAAAGCGCGGATCACGATCATCACTAGACCAGCACAGTCCGCGTAGAGACAGCCGCTTCGGCTGTCCGGCGAGGGCAAAGTCGAGCCCAAGGCGTAGAGGCGTTCCAAAGCAAGTTTCTCCGCGTCCTCCGCGGCATTTCTCCGCGAACTCTGCGGTGATGTTCTTGGCTTGCAACGCAGACCACCGAGCCCCGCGGGGAACGCTATAATGTTCGTTTGCGCCCGACCTGGTATGGACAACTGTGGGCCTCAAGGAAAGCATCATGCCAACTGACATCATCATGCCGCAGATGGGGGAATCCATCGTAGAAGGCACTATCACCAAGTGGCTCAAGAAGCCTGGCGACAAAGTCCAGCGCGACGAGCCTCTCTTCGAAATCTCGACCGACAAGGTCGACGCCGAAATCCCCGCCCCCGCCTCCGGTGTCCTCCAAGAAATCAAAGTCACCGAGGGTACGACAGTAGGCGTGAACACAGTAGTAGGCACCATCGCGGTCGACGGCGAATCCGCCGCAGCCAAGCCGGCGATTGCTCCCCCAAAGCCCGCCGTATCCGAGAGTAGCGCCGGCGTCCCGCCGGCCGTGGTGGCGTCTCGCCCCCGCATCCCAGCACAGGAAACGCAGCCGCAAGCGTCCGTGCCCGCAGCTCAAGACGCCGAAGAAGAAACCCGCTCTTCCCCTCTAGTCCGCAAGATCGCCCGCGAGCACGGCGTTAGCCTCTCGCAAATCATGGGCACCGGACTCGGCGGCCGCATTACCAAGCAAGACATCATGCAGTTCATCGAAAACCAGGGATCTCAACCCACTCGTGTGGGGACGGCCGCCTCGGCTGTCCCGCGAACCCTGAGCGGAGCGAAGGGGAGCGCCCCCGCACCTCCGGCATTAGAGCCCGGTCCGCCCCCGCGCCCGGCAGCCCCCGCGCCGTATCCGGGCGACCTTGTGCCCATGTCGAACATGCGCAGGCTGATCGCCAAGCACATGATCGAGTCCCGCCGTACTAGTGCGCACGTCCACTGCATGTACGAAGTGGACTTCACCCGCATCGTAAACCTGCGCAACAAACTCAAATCTGGATTCGAGCAGCGCCACGGTGCCCGGCTCACCTTCATGCCTTTCTTCGTACGCGCCGCTGTCATGGCCCTGCAGCAGTGGCCCATTATCAATGCCAACATCGAAGGCGATAACATCCGCTACCACCGCCATATCAACATGGGCATCGCCGTCGCCCTCGATTGGGGACTCATCGTCCCCGTTCTCAAGAACGCTGGAGACCTGAACTTCCTCGGGCTTCAGCGTGGCATCACCGATTTAGGCGAGCGCGCGAGAAACAAGAAGCTGAAACCCGAAGACGTCGAAGGTTCTACTTTCACGATCACGAATCCGGGTCAGTTCGGCGCAGTTTTCGGACTCCCCATCATCAACCAACCCAACTCCGCCATCATGGGCGTAGGCGGAATCACGAAACAGCCAATGGTGATCAGCGATAGAGATGGCACCGACTCCATCGCTATCCGCTCGGTAGTCCACCTCACTCTCGGCTACGACCACCGCCTCATCGATGGCGCAGTGGCCGACCAATTCATGGCGCAGGTAAAGAAGAATCTGGAAACCTGGAGCGAAGAAGTCGGCTGAAGTCACTATGCTGAAGTCACTATAAAGACTTGTGTGGCGACAGCCGCGTCGGCTGTCCGGCGAAGCGAAACGAGTCGCTCCTGCCATGACTTTCTGCCGACGCCATTTTCGTGAAGAATTTAGATATCAAGGTGCACCGACAGACGAAGTCTGGCTACCGTCCTTAGCCCAGGTCGACGCATTTAGACATTCCACGGTTCCATCAATAATCTTAGAGATGCCCTCACGAAATTTCTCCGGATTGACAATCTCTCTCGCTGCCACCGCATCAACGGTAGCCAATGCGTTTTCAAGAAACGACATCGCCGCATCCTTTTTCTCGGATCCCGATTTGCTGCCGAACAGCTGTTCGATCCCGGACACCAAAGCCGGAACAAAAGAGATCCCCCGCAATAATTGATTCAAAAAGTTCATATCTTCTCCTCTAAGACTCGCCCTCATGGGAACAAACTGGATTTCACCCAAGATGAACCCAAACTCAAAACTGACCCCTAACCCCTGAACCCTGTACTTTCACTTCTTCGCGTTCCCCTCCGACTCGCACTGTCATGCGCCTGAATCATTGCCTTGATCTCATTCTGCCCATCGCGTAGTTCGCCTAACTGCACCTCCGTGCGAATCCGCGCCTCCGTGTTGGTGGCCGCGATCTGCTCCAGTCGCTGCACGCGTGTCTTCGTCGCCTCGATTTCCGTATGTTGTCTCGAGGAATTTCGCGCATCCTGGATCCCCGACGTCGCCGACCCCACCCTATATCCGGACGAGTGCGAGTACGCCGTCGTGACCGTGATCGTCCCTGCTCCGCCTCCCGGAGTACAACTCCCCCCCGTCACTGGCGCCGCCTCCGCCGTCTCGGTCCCGGCGACGTACACCATGTATTGCGCGTTCGCGTTGTTCGATGTGTCCATCCCCAACGGACACGGGTTCAGATGGATCGTATTGCTCCCCGCCGTTCCGCGATTGTCCGCCGGCGTCTGGATCCAGTTCCTCGTCGCATATCGTGCGCTCGCCAGATTATTCGTCGAGAACTACGTTCCCGCCGGCTGCACCACGTTCTGGCTCGCTGCTGGCGTCGTCGAAACATTCCCGCTCCCAACTCGCTCGCTGGAACCAGTCCTGTTATCAAGTCCGCTTTGCCCGAGATCCCCGCATCGATGTATTGCTTGGGTGCCGCTTGTAGAGGCGCCGAAGGATTTCCCACCAACGTGATCGGCCCCGTCACCCCTCCAGCCGTCGACAGATAACTCCCCGCGCCTACATTGGTCACCGCTGAATCTACATGCTTTATTCGCAACCTGCCCGGTACTCGCCGGCGCCGGTACGTTCGGAGCGCTGGCGAATGTTTTTGCCCCGCTGATCGTTTCCGAGCCGTTCAAATGCACCACCGAGCCGTCATCCGCCTTCGCCGCCAACGCCGAATTTACGAACTGCATCGATACCGGCTGCGCCGCCAGCCCCGACCCCGGCGTAGTCCGCACCGCCGCCAGGTTCGCTGGAGACGTTGTCGGCACCATCCAGTACTCCGTTTTCACCTGCCCCGGCCCCAGCTTCTACACCACGGTGTAGTACACGCCAGCCGGCATAGCTCCCGCATTCGGCGCCAACGCCACACTGAGTGCCCCATTCGATCCCAGGTTTACGCTGGTCGATCCCGGAGCGATCGCCGTCCCTTCCGCGGTCACAAATGCCGGCCACGTGACGATCAACGTCCCCGCCGCCGGAGTTCCGTCCGCGAGATACACCGTGTCCGAAACGGTGGTTGTATTCGCCCCACTTTGCGGCGCAGCCGGAAGTCCAAAGGCCGGAAGCCAAAGCCCAGCCGTTATCACCGCCGCCCAATACCAATAAAGAAGCCGCCCCATAGGGCGGCGGCCTGCATCACGCATCGTAATCCTCCAAAATCTCTACGTGCTGAACCCACGAAACTACCACGACTCGTGTGGGGACGGACGCATTCGTCCGTCCCCCGAAGCGAAGCGAGGGCAAGGATCCATTAAGGAATCAGCCGTCCCTCCGTGTCCTCGGTGGTGAACTCAGTCACCCGTGATTCAAAAATCTCTCCACACTCTCCACATACACATCCGCGAAATCCGCCACTGGCCTCCGTGCTTCAATCATCTGCACCGCGTCTTCCACGTTCCACCCCATCGATCCCAGCACCGCCAGCGCCATCATCGGCGCCCGATGCACCCCCGCAGCGCAATGAATAAACACCTTCGCCTCCGGCCTCTCCAGCGCCCCCATCGCGAAGTCCACCCCGCGCTGGAACAACTCCGCCGGCTTCTCCGAGAAATCGTCATCCGTCGGATTCCACAACACCTCGACCCCATGCTCCCGGCCCAGCGGCCTGTCATCGAACTCGATCTGCATGTCGATGACGTGGGTGATCCCTTCCCGCGCCACTTTTCCCATATTCTCCGAGTTCCAGATCCCTCCCCCCACCGCGATCCGTTCCGTCAGCCAGGTAATATCCATCCGTCTTTCCGCCCATATCCGTGTAGGGACCGATGCCTTCGTCCGTCCCCCCAAGCGTAGCGAGGGTTCCTTCCGCGGACCAACCCACACCGCAACCAGCTCTCGATCCACCGCTCCCCCAACATTCTAAGGTATGAAATCATCCACGCCGAATTCCACTCCCAAGGGTGCCCCACCCTTGTCGCGTTTTGTGCGACAGTGTGAGGATTTTGACTTCCTCTGTGTTCCTCCGTGCTCTGTGTGGTGAGTCCTGGCTCCGATCATCGAAGCGGTCGGCGAACATCGCTCCCTACTCCACCCCTACCGCGTCCTTCCCATCCCCATCGCTCTCCGAATCCGTCCCCGCGTCCTTTTTGGGCTGGATCACCACCACATCCTCGTCCTCTTCCTTCTGCAACTCATCGTGTACAACCGGAGTCTTCGGAATCTTCAACCGGTCCAGTAGCGTCTCCGCGAGAGAATCTTCGTCCTTGCTCGGCGCGCTCGCTTCTGGCGGCTGCGGATAGATATGCGCCATCTCGAACAAGTACTTCACTGGCGACACCTGCCCTTCATCCCCTCACCGATCCCAGCTTCTGCCAATCTATCAGCCTGCGACTGTCGCTAACCCCCGTCTTTACAAACCTTACAGGGTTTACCCCCTTCCCGACCCCTCATAACCCAGTGCTATACTCCGGCTAATGAAGTTCAAGGCCCTGCAAGACAATCTCCGAAAAATCCTTTGGGATCGCATTGAAGCAGGTGAACTAACCGGACTCCGCCTTGCCCAGCAAACCGGATTCAAACAGGCCCACATCTCCAATTTCCTCAACCGCAAGCGGGGCCTCAGCATCGAGGGCATGGACAAGGTTCTCCAGGTCCAGCACCTCTCCGTCCTCGATCTGCTCGATCCCGCCGAGGTCAACAAGCGCGCCACCGTGGTTCCCCCCAGCGCCGACGATTTCGAAAACGTCATCCTCACCGATTCCTCCACCGCCGCCACCCAGCCCCTCATCCCCAGCATGCACGTGAAGGGTATCTTCAAGTTCAAGAAATCCTTCCTGCACAAACTGAAGCCGGAAACCGAAGGCGCACGTTCCAACTGGCAGCGCTTCGTCCTGATCAAGCTCGATGCCCGCGACGCGCAGGCTATGTCTCCCCGCCTGTCCCCCGGAACCACGCTCCTCATCGACCGCCATTACAACTCACTTAAGCCCTCTCGCAAGGGCGAATTTAATATGTACGCTGTTCTGAAAAACGATAATTGCACGATCCGTTACGTCGAATCCGCCGGAAGGCATCTAATTCTTCGCCCCCACAACCAGTCCGCTCCCCTCGAAGTCCTCCCCATCGCAGAAGAAAAATCCGCCGCAGACTACCTGGTAGGCCGCGTCTGTCAAATCGGCATCGAAGCTTAAGGTTCGTGTAGGGGCGGGCGCCTCGCCCGCCCCGCGAGCAAAGCGACCGTGCTCAATCGCGACAGCTTGGACAGAAATCAAAGCGGAATCTAGCAGAAGGAAAACGCAGAGGGTGCCCCACCCTTGTCGCGTTTTCTGCGACAGGGTGGGGATCTTGACTTCCTGGAGAACATACAACTCGTGTGGCGACGGACGCATTCGTCCGTCTCCCGAAGCAAAGCGAGGGCGACCGATTCAGTCTTCCTCCGCCCTTAGAAGTTGAACTTGAACCCCAACTGCACCTGCCTCGGCCCCACTGAGGTCGAGAGGATCTTCCCGAAGTTCGGATCGTCCACCGACGTGATCGGTGCTTGAAACACCGGATGGTTCAATGCATTCTGGGCTTCGATGCGAACTTCGAAGTTCATCTCCTCGCGTATCAGGAACTGCTTCCCCAATGACAGGTTGGTCGTGAAGTGCCACGGCGACCGTACGCTTCCCAGTGCTCGCGGAGCATTGCCCAGCGTGAAGTCGTCCGGCCGCACGAAAACGGTCGGATCCACAAAATAGTTGTCCACGAAATCCGACCCGTGATTGCGCTTGGGCGTTCCCACGATGTTGGGTCGCTGCGTGCCATACGTGGGAATTGGATTTCCATCGGCAACGTTGAAGGTTAGCGGCCGTCCATCGGCGATACGCCAGATGCCGTTCGTCTTCCATCCGCCGATGAACGTCTCGGCCCACCGCGGCATGTTCCCCAGCAATGCGCGTCCACGCCCAATCGGCAGATCGTAGCTGTAGCTGATTTGAACAACATGGGGGATGTCGAACGTTGAGAGGCTGCGCTCTAGCCATGGCTTATTAGGATCCTGCAAGCCAGAGAAACTTCCCAGCCACGTTACGTTGTCGTCAGCTTGCGAAGCGTTATCAATCGATTTCGACCACGTATAGGTCGCAAGGAACTGCAATCCGTTGGAGAATTTCTTCTCCGCGAGCAACTGCAGTCCGTGATAAATGGAACTGCCAATCAGCTGAGGTTCCGTGGTAACCCCTGTGAACTGCGGATACGGCAGCAGCAACTGAAGATACGGAATCTGTGCGAAGCTGCTCCCGATGGTGCTGTTGGGGTCGGTGATCGATCCGGCAAAAGGATTGTCCACCAAGGTGTTGATGCACGCAATCGTCAGGCTCTGACACGGATTCGCCGCATTCGGATCGCCAACCGGCAAACCCTCCACCCACGGCCCCAGATGATTGATGTAGTTGGACCCGCTGAAGGGAAGGTGCGTTCCTTTCTTTCCAATGTATTCCACGTTGATCAGAATATTGCTCCGCAATTGGCGCTCGAACCCCAGACTCCAACTCTGATCGTACGGCGTCTGGTTCGCGCCCGGACTGCGCAACGGTCCGTTCGCGGTGAAGCCCACATCATTCCTGAGCCCAAGCGCACTTCCCGGGGGCCGAATCAGTCCGTTGACAAAAGGATTCGTCAGGTGCGCGTAGGGACTCGCGTGGTCGACCGGATTTGCGGTGATCACGTTCGTGGTTTGGTTGAAACCCTGACTTCCGTACGGCGCAACACCGGTCACTCCCGACCGGGATTGTCCGTAATAGATCCCATACCCCCCGCGTACCACCATGTTCTGAGTGAACTGGTACGCAAGGCCGAAGCGCGGCTGAAAGTCGTGCCAATCAGTCACATAGTTGGTGCGCTGGCCCGACGAGGCAAAAACTTCGCCGCCCTTTAGGTTCAGAGTCACGGGATTGCCAGTCACCGGATCGTTATACCCGACGCTCCCGCCGTTCAACGGGCTCGTTGCGTTCGGATCAAACCAGTCTTGACGGTTGTAACGATCTGTGCGCGGCTTGGTCACGTCGTAACGCAGGCCGAGGTTCAAGGTCAGCTTCGGAGTCGCCTTCCAGTTGTCTTGCGCAAAAAAGCCGTACTGATAGTTTGTGGTCGCAGGGCGGAACTGGATTTCGTAGTATGAACCGCATCCGTTCCCGCCGCAGCCCTGCGTCATCTGGCCCATCATGAAACTCGCCATGGGATCGCCACCGCAGGAGTCCAAACCGCCTGGACACGCGTAGGAGCCATCTGCATTGAAGGTGAAGAAACCAACAGGTGCGTTGGTTTGTATGTAATTGATCTGGTGAATCCGGCCATCGAACCCAAACTTGAACTCGTGGGACCCACGCACCTTGTCGAGTGTGACCGAGAGTTGTCCGGTGTCCTGCCCCAGTCGGTAATTGCCATAAGGATCGGTGCCGATGTTGGCATAGCCGTCGCTGGCGTACTGATCGATGAAGATCGCTGGGACTCCCTTGAATCCGTTGCTTTGCAAGTACGAGGGAAATCCAAGGGTGCCCAGAGGGTCATTCACGCCGTGAGGATTGTAGGCGTCGATGTGCCAGACTCCGCGCGTGAACCCCAACGTCGTATTCATCAGCAAGCTTGGGCTGAACGTATGCGTGTCGTTAATGGCGAACGTATGCGCGTTGGTCCAACCCGGTCCGCCCTGACATGGATCCGCGAAGTTCTTGAAACAGTCCAGACTCTTGTAGGAGGGACTGTATTGATACGCAAACTTCGCGCTCATCAGATTGTTCTGCGTAAAGCGATGGTCGATCTTGATGTCGAACTGGTCATTGGCACTGCGGTTAGAACCCGAACCGAACCAGTTATTGTAGATACCCCCACTCGGGGCATTTGGCTCTGGAAACAGAGCCATCATCTTCAGCGCCACCGGATCGATCAGATTGCCTGGTACCTGTGAAGCCGGCCCCGGGCTCATGTAGGTTGCAAGATTGTTATTGGGAATAAACGTACTGCGCACGATGCCGCCGGCATTGGCATCGTAAGTTCCGGAGTACGGATCCCAGATCTGCCCGGCCGCGACTGAGCACAAGCCGTTTGCATCGAAGGTTCCTCCTTGTGCTCCGCACACTTCGCCAAAATCGCCCGTGCGCATCGCATCGGTGGGAGCGGATCCGTTCGATGTGCTCAATCCCGTCTGGCGGAAGCCATCGTAATCCACGAAGAAGAAGGTTTTGTTCTTGATGATCGGACCGCCAAAGGTGAATCCATAATTGTTCCGGCGTAGCGGCGGGATGGGGTTGCCATTATGATTGGAGAACCAGTCGTTTGCGTCGAGGCTATTGTCGCGGAAGAATTCGTACCCGCTGCCGTGAAACTTGTTCGACCCCGACCGGGTGATCACGTTGACCACCGACGAACCGGAAAAACCGTACTCAGCGCTGAAGTTCGTCTGCTCCACCTTGAACTCTTCGACCGCCTCCGGCGACGGAAGGTATGTCACCGCCGTTATGCCGCCGTTCGGTTCAGAATTCGTTACCGAGGCGCCATCGGTCAGAATGTCGGCAGTCGATCCTCGGCTGCCGTTGGACACAAAGTTCGTCCCCGTGCAGGTCACGTCGCACTGGTCATCCATTTCGGTAACACCCGGCGCCAGCGAGGTCAACTCCACCACATTCCGGTCGATAAGCGGCAGATCGTTGATGAACCTGCGATTCACCACCTGCCCCGTCTCCGCGTCCTCCGTCTGGATGGTTTGCGCTTGCGCCCCTACCTCCACCCTCTGGCTGATGCCTGCCACCTTCAAGGTCAGGTTCGTCGTCCGGTTCTCGTTAATGTCCACTTTGAACACAGCGCTCGTGACCTTCTGAAATCCCTTCACATCAGCGGAAACCGTGTATGCGCCTGGCGGGATCGAACGAAACAAATACCGCCCGCTGCTGTCCGAAGTTGTTCTGAATTCAAATCCTTTTTGCTGGTCGGTCAGCACCACCGTCGCCCCTTGCACCAGGGCGCCGGTGCTGTCGCTCAATTCTCCGCTGACTGTTCCGAAGTAAGCCTGCGCGCAGACGAGCGAGGGCACAAGAAGCGCGATGGCGAGGAGACACGTGCAAAGCACGAAGTGTGAGGTCTTTCGCGAAAGCGAAACGGATGTTGGCATAGGACCCTCCTAATGTGCGATCGAAACTGACACAGCCACGGAAGACTTGCGGTGGTTATTCGCCGCCATCCTACACAAACCTCGCTTCCCGCGCCACAGCAAAAACGCACGCAAGAAACGATTTAATACAATTATTTTCTTGAATGTCGTTGTCAAGGAGTGCTAATGCTGGGATTCTTTCTTCTCAGTCACTCCGCGCATGAATGTGTGATTTTCACAGCTTGAAAAACACAGACGCCGTTCCGCTTCAAATGCGGGAATTGGTAGCGCCGGCGTCCCGCCCGGGCACCCCGCCGACGAAAAAAAGAAGGAAGGAACTACATCGCGGCCTGCACTGGTTCGACTTGCTCCGATGCATCCGGTTGACTCAGCGGAATGCTCACCACCACTCGCGTCCCATCCTCACCGGAACTGATCTGCAATTCGCCGCCAAACGGACGCAGCCGTTCCCGCATTGCGCGAATTCCGAATCCCGACGCTCCCGACTGCACCGCCGCGAGGTGTTCCCGCGAAATTCCTTTGCCGGAATCTTCGATCTCCATCGTGATCGCTTCCGGCCCGCGCGCGATACGAATCGAAGCTCGCTTGCTTCCGGAATGGCGATGAATGTTGGTCAGCGATTCCTGCACGACGCGGAACACAACCAGTTCCTGTTCGCGCGGCAGCCTCCCGAATTCTTTTGAAATATCGAAGTCAATCGCGATCCCGCTGCGCTCCGACACTCCCTGCACATACCAGCCGATCGCCGACGACAAGCCTGCCTCATCGAGCAGAGGAGGATGCAGCAGGTAAGAAGTCGTCCGCAATTCCTGATGAAGCATCTGCACCAGTTGCTGGCTCTCTTCCACCTGGTGCACAAGCTCCGGCGCTACCTCGCGGACCTTCTTGCTCTGCGCCTGTTCCGCCAGGTTCGCCAGCTCCAGCCCGATCGCGGTGAGGATCTGCCCCGAGCTGTCGTGCAGTTCACGCGCGATCCGGCGGCGCTCGGCGTCCTGCAATTGCATCAGGTGCCCGGAAAGCAATCTCACCTGTTCCGCCGTGCGCGCCATTTCCAGGTTACGTTTCTGCAACTCCAGCGTCCGCGCCTGCACCACGCGGTCCAGATTTTCCGCCAGTTCCCGATGCCGGGCTTCGCTGGCGCGCAGCGCGAGTTCGGTTGCTTTGCGCTCCGTGACATCCCGCACCGTTCCGGAGCAGCCCACAAATTTCCTCGCCGAGCCGTCGAATTCGAATTCCGCCGCCGCGTACATTTCCACCCAACGCGCCGACCCGTCGGGCAGCACAATCCTGTATTCCCCGAAATGCGTCCTCGGCTCCGCGTTGTTGAAGTCGGCTTCAAACTCCGCCGACATGCGCGCCATATCGTCCGGATGGATGTGTTTCAGGATTTCCCGGGTTGGAAGGGAATTCGCCGTGATCCCGAAAATTGTTTTGAAGGTGTCATCCCAGCTGCCGGCATTCGCTGTGGCGTCATAGCGCCACCACGCCATCTGCGCAGCGTCCAGCGCCAGCTGGCGCTGTTGCCACAACTTCTCCCGCTCGGCTTGCGCTTGTTTGCTTTCGGTCAGATCGAACGTCGCACCCGTTATCCCGACGATGTGTCCGTAGCCATCCCGTTGCGGATCGATTCTGATGTGATAGTGGCAGGGTCTGCCGTTTAGCAAGACCGTCATCTCACCCTGATAACTCACGCCTGTGCGCAAGACTTCGGCCTTGATTTCCTCCGTCATTGTCCAGTCTTCCGGGCGCTCCAACAGGTCCCTGTCGCGCTTGCCGAGAATTTCAACAATGCTGTGGATACCCCGCGGATTGTGCACCCACCGGTAGCGCAGATCGAGTCCCTGGTTGAAAACCGTGATCGGCGTTCCCCGCAGGGCGACCCTGAAACGTTCGCTCGTAGACCGCAGCCGCTCTTCGATGACCTTGCGATCGGTGATGTCGAGGAATGCCCCGACCGCCCCGCGTACATTTCCATCTTCGTCGAACAGCGGAACCGCGTGCCCGAACTCGTAAGTGGAACTGCCGTCTTCAAAACGAATTTCCAATTCTTTATTGCGGACTGGCTTTCCTGTCATGGCTGCCTCTTGCAGAGGCAATTCTTCCGCAGCGAGTTCGTACCCGTTTTCGAAGACGCGGAAGTCCGGACGCTCTTCCGGAGGCGCAGACTGCGACAAGTTCGAGCTGTGCGGTATCCGCAGCAGTTCATAGGCAGCGCGGTTGCTCGTGATTCTTTCGCATTTGCGATCGTGTGAAAAAAAGACCGCGGCCGGCACGGCATCAAAAATTGCCATCATGGTGTCGGTATGCACCTTGGCCTCGCCACGCGCCAGTTTCAGATCTTCTTCCGTCTGCTTGAGCCGCGTGACGTCCATGGCCGCGCCACTCATCCGAACGGGTTTCCCGGCGGCGTCAAAGTACGCCCGCCCCCGCGACACGACCCAGTGGATGCTGCCGTCGGGCCATACAGCGCGCATCTCGATGCTGTAATCCTGATTCTGCGACAGGCTCATTTGCACGGCTTGATCGACTGGCTCGCGGTCTTCGGGATGGAGCACGCTCAGGAAGCGCTCATACGTCATCTCAGTGCCGGCAGGGAGGCCGAACATGTCGAGACAACGATCCGACCACACCAACTGCCCGCTGCCTACGTCCCAGTCCCACGTGCCCATCCCCGCAGATTCGAGGATGAATAATAGGCGCTCTTCGCGGGCGCGAAGTTCTTCACCCAGACGCTGTGCCGCGTCCTTGGCGCCAGGCCCGTTGTGTCCGGACACTCTGCCATTCGAAGGAGTGGCTTCCGTCCTCCGCCGCTTGCGATTACGGACCTTGGATTCGGATTTGCGCACTCAGCTGGAACTCCAAGCCGAGTCTATTTCCGCCTTATCGCAGCAACACTACAGTGTTCCCTGTATCCGGTGGTAGGAAGGGCAAAGGGAACCAAGCGGGAAGTAAGCGGCGGAAGTAAGCAAGGGGAAATAAGCGGAGTGCCCCACCCTTGTCGCGTTTGGTGCGACAGGGTGGGGATTTTGACTTTTCAATCCAGCGAACTTCAGTGTGAGATTTTCAACCTAACCCACCTCAGTGCACCTTCCCCGTAGCCAGGGTCACCGTAACCTGATCGTATTGCGATTTCTTCTGGCTAGTCGGATCTACCTGATACATGATCACCGTCAGCGTCGTCGCAGTTTTCTTGTCCGCCGCCCCAGCGACTTTCACCAGAAGATAGCCATATCCCTGCAGCGACTTTACGAACGTGTGATCGCCACTGACTTGCCCGGTAGCCGGGATGATCACCTGGTCGTTGATGCCGCCTGTTCCCGCGACGATGTAGGGAATTTGTAATCCCGCGTGCGCGGCAGGCTGGCGTGTGTAGCGCTGGTAGCTGTGCGCATGCCCGGAGAGAAACAGATCGGGCATGATGCCGGCCTGCTGGCAGATGCCGTCAATATCGGCCAGCATCTGCGTACTGCCTGAGTGTCCTCCCGAACTGAACGGCGGATGATGGGTCGCAAACACCAGCGCCTTTCGCGGACCGTTTTTGCGCTGTTGTGCGAGCGTCTTCAGCGTCGCGAGCAGCCACGTCTTCTGCGCCTGCCCCGGGATCGTTCCCGAGATGAATCCCGGATTCTCCGCCGCATTCGAATACAGGCCGACAATCTGCACATACGGAGCATCCAGCAGCCAGTACACCGCGGGCTGGTTCATTGTCTGCCGAAAAATTGTTCCCGCGATCGGCGGAACGGTCTGCGACGGCGCGCAGAAGTTCGCCTGGAACGCCTTGCAGGTGGTCGGATCTGTCTTGGGAAATGTTTCGCCATCGTGATTCCCCGGGATCGCAATGATCTTGCCCGGGTAGTGAACATACGGCTCATAGAACTCCTGGCGATAGCCGACATCTTTGTTTGGGCCGTAGATTACATCTCCCAGATGAAAGAAGAACGCCGGGGAACTGGCGGGAGTGCTGATGTTGAAGTCGGTGGCCATGGCTTCGGCGACCGCTCCCTGCGGCGAGTTCGCGCTTTTTCCCGTGTCCCCAACCGCGTGAAAGCTGATAGAGCCCGAATTGGCAACATCCGTCTCCCCTTGCGCTCCAATCACATCCGCAAGAACCATGGTGGGCCTTCGCTTCGCCGCGGGAATGGGCTGCAGATTGCCTTGAATGTAATTGAGAAGCTGTTTGCCGACACCCGGCACTGGCGTCCGAGCCTCCGGCGGCGTGGTGGTGAAAAAGGGATGCGCAAAGCGAAGGATGGGAGCCTTCCGGGCTGAGGTCTTGGTCGTTGTCTCGGTTTTCGCCATCGTTTTCTCGTCGTCAACGTTCTTGCGAACGAACTTGTTGGCCTTAGAAACGAAATCTCACTTCAAATCCTGCAAGTCAGCCTGCAATTGCTGCAGGTTGAAGCCTTGCGGTGTCTGCTTTTTCTTCGTCAGATAATCGGGGCTGAGGATCGCGTACGCTTCCTCGCAGTATGCCTCCCAGAACGACCACGTCATGTTCTGCAGAGCGCCCCAGGTCACGCACGTGACCCCGCGCGAGTCATAGGCCACGACCGGGATGGCGTGTCCTCCCCACGATCCCTTGGCTCCGTCGCCGGTGGCGCCTCCCGGGGGCACCGACCACGGCTGGTTATTCTGCACCTGCGCCTTCGCGCTAATCGGCAACTGCAGCCCGATGTAGCAGCCCTGAAAGACGTAGACCGAATCCATGATGTGATTGTGGTTGGCGGGCTCGAGCGCGACGTAGGCTCCGATCTTATGTCCGGCGATGCCGGTTTGCCGCCAGTAGTTCAGGACATCAATCTCAACCGCGCCGTTGTCATTCGCACCGGTCGAAGGGTTGTAGCCGGTGATGGCTGAGTACGCGGCGACGATCTGCTTGTCGCTGGGCGTGACCATCTTCCTCCCGGCGTTGGCAGTCCATTCCATGATCAGGTGGCCTGCGGCCGCGCAGGTGCAATCGCCGATCTGGTCGTTGTCCATCATCCCCCAGGTCTTTACTTTGCTGGTAAGGTCGAAGCTGGCAGGAGGCGTCGGCAGTGCTGGCGTAACGTAAGAAGCCATCAGTAGCGTGCGCGGATCATGCCGCGCGACCTGCTTTCCCAGCTTCAGTTTCTTGGGATCGATGCGCGTGGGATCGTTACGCAACGCGACGTCCTTGCGCGAGTCGGGAACGTTGAAATCGACCTTCCGTAAAGCCATGCGAGATTCTCCTTTTTAGAGACACGCCTGATGGCTTGCACTAAGCGGACGCGGCCAGCGTGTTTATACGTGCCGATGAACTGGGACCGGAACTAGAGGGGAAGAAATCCGGCGAATCTTAGACCGAGACGGAAGCAAGATCAAGGAAGAAGCAGAGTTGTTACGAAAACCGGACAAGCCAGTTATTGCAAAACGCTTGTCATCCTGAAGCCTGGGTTTTTTTGCGGGCGAAGGATCTGCTGCACCTGCCGCCAGTAGCGACGCTGCCAGCAAGTACACGGATCCTTCGCGGCAAACGACGCCGCTCAGGATGACAAACTGGGGAGGTCGGCTTCGGAGCGATCGCTTCACGGTACTAACGCCCCGTACACCATTTCCCGCATCGCGCGCCGATAATGTCCTGCGGGCACAAACGGCATCTGTAACATCATCACGGCATACAGCTTTTCCTGCGGATCGATCCAGAAGTACGTTCCAGCGGCGCCCGCCCAGAACGCGTCGCCCACAGACCCTGACACTGGCGTGTGCCCGACGTCCGTGCGTACGGCGAATCCCAAGCCGAAGCTCTGGCCGAGTTCTGGGAGCGGAGAAAGATCCTGCGTCGCCGCGAGCATTCCCACGCGCGCAGCACTTGGCGGGATTTGATCCGATGTCATCACTGCCAGCGTCTTCGGCGAGAGCAGGCGCACGCCATTCAGTTCGCCGCCATTCAGCAGCATCTGGCAAAAACGCGCGTAATCGGACGCCGTAGAGAGCAGTCCGCCTCCGCCTGAGAAGAACTTCACCTTCTCCCTGGTGAAATCCCCAACTTCCCCAAACTGCGGACGCTTGCCCGTTGCGGTTTCCACCTGCGGTTCGACGACGCGTGGAGCCTGCGAGGCCGTCAGATAAAACGCAGTGTCGGGCATGCCGAGCGGCTTGGTTATTTTCTCCTCGAGGAAGCGGTCGAACGGCATCCCGGAAACTACTTCCACGATGCGTCCGAGCACGTCAATCGACATGCCATACTCCCAGACCGTTCCGGGTTGGTGCGCCAGCGGCAGCTTCGAAATCTTGGTGACGAATTCCGCCAGAGTCTGGCCGGGGTCGAACAGGTTTGCCTTGTTGTAGGCCTGATGCACCAGCTTGCTTCCGAACGGGCCGTAGACCAGACCTGACGTGTGGCGCAACAAATCCTGCACGGTGATGGGACGGTCCGGAGCTTCGAGCGACAGTGTGGGCTTCCCGGTAGCGGGGTCCGTCTTCTCGACTCCGACTTTAACGTCTTTGAACTCGGGAAGATATTGCGCGACGGGCGCCATCACGTCGATCTTGCCTTCCTCCACGAGCATCATCACGGCGACCGATGCCACTGGCTTCGTCATCGAAAAGATTCGGAAGATGGCGTCGGCCTTCATCGCAATCTTCTTCTCCCGGTCCTGATAGCCAATCGCCTGGCGATAGACGATCTTGCCGTTGCGCGCGACCTCGAGCGCTGCTCCCGGGATTGCGCCCTGATCCACCTCCGACTGGAAAAACTGCGTAATGCGTGCCAGTCGCTCGGAAGAGAATCCTGCTTCTTCGGGCCGGCTGATTTTGCTCAGGTCTTGGGCGGAAACCGAAACTGCGAGCGAGAGGAAAATGCAGATTGCTGAAAGCCGCCTGCGATTCATCGATAGGTCCTCGTGGAGTGCGGCAGCATTCTACCGCGATAACAGGCGAGCCTGCCGTGACCGGCCGCACAAAACAACCGCGTCGGTTGCAAGGAACTTATAGCGCAGAAACCGTACGGTAGTGCCATTGCGGGCACGATTCAACAGCGTGCGAATTCGGGAATTCGATTCTCTCGAACCTGCCGATTCTTTCGCCGCCCCCGCCCAGTTAGGTGCACACTATTCCGTTGGAGGTACCTTCATGCCCGAACTCCGCCAGAATTTCATGACTAAAGAGTGGGTGGTGATTGCCACCGAACGCGCCAAGCGTCCCGATCAGATGGCCGTGCATCGCGAATCCAAACCGGCTGTTTCGTTTTCCGAGAAATGCCCGTTTTGCCCGGGCCACGAAAGCCAGACGCCGCCCGAGATCCTGCGCCTGCCCGACGGAGACGGATGGAAAGCGCGCGTGGTGCCTAACAAATTTGCGGCACTCTCGCCCGACGTCCTACCCGAGCGCACCATCCATCGTTCCCGCCGCTCGATGGGCGGTTTCGGAGAGCACGACGTCATCGTGGAGACACCCGATCACTCCCTGGCGATGGCGATGATGCCCGATTCGCAGGTGGCTGACATCCTGCGCATTTATAAGATCCGTCATGACCAGCTCAGCCTGGATCCGCGCATTGCCCAGGTCACCATCTTCAAGAATCACGGAACGGATGCGGGCACCAGCCTGGAGCATCCGCACTCGCAATTGATCGCTACGCCTGTCATCTCCTACCAGGTGCGGCAGCGTTTTCAGGAGGCGATGCAGCACTTCGACGATTTCGGATGCTGCATGTTTTGCCAGATCATCGAGGAAGAACTCCAGGAGCAGAAGCGCATAGTGCTGACCAGCGAACACTTCGTCGCGGTCGAACTGTTTGCCTCTCCCGCCCCGTTTTGCACGCACATCTATCCGCGGCGGCATATGGCCAGCTTCAGCGATGTGAGCGCGAAAGAGATCGTAGACCTCGGCCGCGTGCTGCGGACGGTTCTGGCCAAGCTCTACGTGGGGCTGCAGAATCCCGATTTCAACTTCACCGTCCGCACCGCGCCCGCCGAGTGCGTCGGCGTCCGTTACTTCCACTGGTACATGAGCGTGATTCCGCGTCTTACCCGCACCGCAGGATTTGAACTCGGTTCCGGCATGTTCATCAACACCGTGATCCCCGAAGAGGCGGCCGACTTCCTGCGCAACGTGAAGGTTGAAGCCGCAGTGGGCGTGAGCTGAGGGTTTTGTTTAAGAAACACATTGACCCGAAGAAGCGCCAATGGACTATTCTGACGCGAAGCGTGCCAAGTCCACATCCGAACTGAATGTTGTAGTCCGGAGTCTTGACGACGATTCCATCAGGCTTGTGTACACGAACGTAGTCGATCTCCACAACTTCGTTGGCGCTGGTGTAGGTAACATCCAGAACGGCAAAGGTTTTGAGGCCGGCGTCAGCCAGGAACTCTCACGCTGGCGGAGACCTCCTTCGTGGCTGTTCCATCGGCCTCAGTGACAACGCGGGTTACGACCCGCTCGATGACGTAAGCTTCTTTGGAAAAATCAGACAGAGCGGTCAGGTGTTTCTCACTCCCCTTTGTTCAGCCCCTTTTCCTGGGCATGAGTCAACGAGAGCGAAACCCCAGACAACAGCAGCGCGGAGAACCACTGTCTTGCGGACATCTTGATATCGACTACAATCGCGAAGTTACTTCTTCCCCCCGACCGCTCCCAGGCACCTGCCGTAAAGTTCGAGTAGCTTGTCGGCATAATCCTCGGGCTTGGCCGCCGATCCGCTGCCCGTGAATCCTACGCCGGTCGAGGTCGTGCGTCCGTAGCCGGTGGTCATGGCGACAAACTTCATCAGATCGAGTGCGATGTCTTCGTTGCGGCGGGCAGCGCCCGAACCCGTGGCGGGTGCTTCTTCCATGATTCCTTCTCCTCTTCCGGAAATGACGGGGATCTCGTCGTCTTCGTCGAAGTCCTGCAGCTTACGAATGATTGCGCGATTCATGACGACGGTTGGATGACTCTCGTAGCGATGATAGCAGAGCGGCAGACCACGGACCTCCCACGGCGAACCTCTAGGGGCGTCTCACTGTTCGGAGATTCGTAACAGCTCCTTCGCGTTGACCTATGCAACTCCCGCAGTGCCGATGCTGTCGAAAAGAACTGCACAGGCCCTTCGCACCAACAAAGCGGCGTTCAGGAAGACAGACGCATTAGAGATGGGGATCTGTGAGCCGTCTTCCACAATCGCATCATCAGCCACACCGATCCGATGAAAAGCAATGGCGAGGAATAAAATCCTGGCGCCGGTCGCGCGACCGGCACGCTCGCGACCGTGTGCCCCAGGATCGTCACCGCGGTGTGCCCGACTCCGTTGAAGAACATGACCAACGCGTAGAACCATGCCAGAGGACGCAGCCATCGCGCATTGCGCGCGGCGAGGGGAGTCAGCGCAAAACAAAGCGCCACACCGGCGATCAGTGCGACCAGCCATTCGCGAAAGCCGAACGTCGGCATAGGGAACCATCCAAGGCGTGCCCGCATGGCGGTCACCGTTGGGTTGTAAATATCGAGGAATCCCGACGTGGCTTCGTCGAGGACATGCAGCGCGAAGGCGACTGTTAGTGCGAACCAAGGTCGTCCAAACCCGGACGACTCCGGGGACGTGGCTTGCATCATGGCGCCCACCTCTGGCGATCATTATGCGCCACTCTCGGTCATCCCAGGATTGTCATCCTGAACCGCGGGTTTGGCGGCGAAGGATCGGTGCACTCGCTGACGGCGCCAATGCTGGCGGCAGACAGCAGATCCTTCAGCCCGCACAAAACGCGGTCCCCAGGATGACAATGCTATGGAAAATTTCCAAGACTAGTGTTTCACTTCGCTCATCAGCGCCAGCAGATTGTCTTCCGTGTCGCGGAAGAACGTCATCCACAGATCGTGATCCGCCATGCGTGCGATCATATGCGGCTCGTCTTCGAAGCGCACGTTCTTCGCTTTCATCCCAGCGTGTGCGGCTTTGATGTCGGGCACCGCGAAGTACAGGATCGAACTGGCGTGATCGAATTCCAGCTTCTCCGGACGGTCCAGCATCAATCGCACTCCGCCACAATCGAAGAACGCCAGTCCCGGCGGCGCTTTGAACAGCAGCTTCAATCCCAGCACCTTCTCATAGAACTCCGCGGCGCGCTCCACATCATACGTCCTGATCTGGATCTGCCCCAACCTCGTGATTCCTGGCCCTTCACTCATGGTCTTGACCTCGTCGGTTAAATTAGTTAGCATAGCTAACTATATTCACAAATGAATGTCAAGTACTTTGGTTGGAAAATTTGATCTGAGAGGGTAGAAAGGACTTTAACCGCCGAGATCGCTGAGAAAAGCGGCGGAGGTCGCAGAGAAAGGCACTATAAGAAAGTAGACTCCATGCCGCGGCCCTCTCCGATCAGCGATCAACAATCATCCATGAACAATGCCGTTCTCACGGTCGCCGATCGTCTGCACTCGTCCGCCATTCATCTGCTGCGCCGGGTCCGCAAGCAGGACATCGCCACGGGCGAGGGACCCGCACGTCTGTCCGCATTATCAGTGCTGGTCTTCGGCGGGCCCAAGACGCTGAAGGAACTTGCTGCCGCCGAGCAGGTCAAGCCGCCGACCATGAGCCGCATCGTCTCCGGCCTGGCGCGCAGCCGCCTGGTCGAGATTACCGCAGATCCCGAAGACGCGCGTCGCCTGCGCATCGTGGCCACGCCGAAAGGCACGCGCTTGCTGCAGAAAGGACGTGAGATGCGCATCGTCTACCTCGCGGCGCAGCTTGAGCGACTCACTCCCGACGAGCTTTCCCAACTGGGCGATGCTGTGGAAATCCTCAGCAAGTTGCTCCAGAATTGGGGCTAATTTCGGCCTTGCGGTAACCATTCGGTCGAGTACCATGGGCACATGCATTAGAGGACGCGCGGTCTCATACTGATAGGTCTTCAGCGTCTAACGGCGTGCAATTTCGTAGGTAACAGAGCTTCGATAATTTTCCGGGATTCCCCTCCGGTCGGCCTTCAGTACAAATTTTGGTTACGAAGATGAACCTGTCTCGTTCACGCATCATCGTGGCGGTCGCGGTCCTTTTGTGGCTGGCCCACGTGGCGGTGTGCGTCTCACTCGGCGCCAATAGTCCGGGGCCTTTTCTCTCTGACCTGATTCAGCTGGTGCTTGGCGTGTTGGTGATCGGCTCGATGCTGCTGGCCGCAGATCGCTCCGAGGGCATGGCGCGGGCCTTTTGGCGGCTGGGTGTCGCGGCCTACGGACTTTGGGCGATCGCGCAAGGGCTTGGCGTCTACAACGATCTTGCGCGCACTCCGGTCGTCACCTGGGTCGCCAATCTTTTGTTCTGCTTCTGGTTTGCTCCTCTGGCGATGGCGTTGTTCCTCGATCCCGGGCACGAAACCGGGCGCATCGATGCGATCCTTGTACTCGATTTCGTGCAGGCGATGCTGATCTGCGTCGCCGCCTACGTGTATTTCTTTTACCTGCCCAAGTCCGACACCGTACTGTCGCATGAGGTGTGGGCGCCGTATTTCGGAGGGTATGCGCTGGTCGCGCTGGCGTTCGTCTTGCGAGCGATCTTCGCCCACTCGCGCGATGTCCGCGTGCTCTTCGGATCGATGGGACTATTTCTCTCGCTCTCGGGATGCGTCGATGCCCTCTACTACTACGGCCCCGGCGAGACCCTGAAGACCGGGCAGTGGTTCGATTTGCTTTGGAGCATTCTGCTGGTGGTCCCGATGGTCATCGCGACCGCGTGGAAGCAGGCTGAAGCTCCAGTGATTCCGCTGGAACCGCCCCACCGTGAAAAGCGGATTTACGCCGAGGTCTCGTACCTGCTCTACCCTGTGCTGGTGCTGATCATGTCCCTGCGCATCGCGCAACAGCGCCTGATGCTGGCGGCTTCGGTGGTACTGCTGTCGTTCGTCACTTCGAGCGCGCGGATGCTGGTGACGCAGAGCCGTATGATGCGCGCGAAAGAGGCGCTGCGCCGCGAGGCCTCGCGTGACAGCCTGACCAGCTTGTGGAATCACAAGGCGATCCTGGAGATTCTGGAGCGCGAACTGCTTCGCTCCGAGCGCGATCATCAGCCTGTCGGCGTAATCATGGTCGATGTCGACCACTTCAAGAAGGTGAATGACAGCCGCGGACACGCGGCCGGCGACGCCGTCCTGCGCATCATCGCCAGTGGCGTTGCCGCGATGGTCCGGCCGTATGACTCCGTCGGCCGCTACGGCGGAGAGGAATTCCTGATCATCGCTCCCGGCTGCGGACTGGGAGAAACCTGGGAACTGGCTGAGCGCGTCCGCACACACGTCGCCAGTTGCAGCATCATGGCGGGAGGCGCACCCGTCCAGGTCACGCTGAGCCTGGGAGTCGCCACGGGAGAATCCTCCGTCGATCTCGAAAAAGCTCTGGGCGGCGCCGATGCCGCACTCTACCGCGCCAAAGCGGCCGGCCGAAATCGCGTGGAGCCCAGCCTGGGCCGCGCCGCAGGCGCCGGGCAAGGCAGCGTGCCAACAGCCGAGCGCGACTTCTGGATCTGATCGCGCAATTTTTCTTCACTGCTACTGCTACTGCTCGTTCAGTACGATTGCCGGACCCACTTGCATTGCACGTCGTGCGGGCACGATGCATGCCGCGAGCGCAACCACCGCAAACAAGATTGCGACCAGACCAAAACCGACGGCTCGAGGGGAGCGACCCCATAGATCTCGTTCTGAACAACCGAGCGCAATGAAGTCGAGCATTGCCATTATCACCGTCGTGAAAGAAGCGTCCGTGCAACAACGAAATCCCCATCGTCTCCAGGTATCCGGGCGTAACCGAAAGACGAGTGGGAGAAACGACCAATTCGCCCGGGTTCATGGCATAGCCTTCGGCCAAGATCACGCTGTTATCGTGGAACCGGGCTTAACCGAAATCCGGCGAATGTCTAACGGAGAATGGACCAAGACCCCGGCGGAGCAACTTCGTCAGACTCGTGAGGTGAAGCTGAGCAACGAAACCAAGCTCTCCGGTTCGGCGGAATTTGCTGTCGTATTCAAACCTGAGGTAGAGTCGACGGAATATCTGAGCGGGAGCGACGATCTCGAAAAGTTGTCCGAGCGAATGATGACGGCCCATTATCCGTTAGAGCTTCCGCCGGACGGCGCGGCAATTCTTGTGGTGCGCGTTAACGTCAAGTGCCAGGCATCGTCGGCTTGCATCGCATCGCTGGTCAATCCTGCGCCGGCTCCGCAATTTCCCGGCATCGCCAACTGAACCTGGCTGCGGATATCTGTTCGCATGTCCGTCCTCGGTTGCGATTCGTGGTTCGGCCGCGGAAACACAAAACCGCGTCCTTGCGGGCGCGGTTTCAATTTGTCGCGAGCGGGAGGCGCTCGCGGCCAGGGTAGCTCTTAACGCCGCTTCTTGCCTTTCTTCTTGGCTGGCTTTTTCGCGGCCTTCTGGGCTTTCTTCTTGGGAGCCTTTTTCGCCGCTTTTTTCTTGGCTGGCTTTTTCTTGGGCGCGGGTTTCTTCTTGGCGGCCTTCTTCTTTTTCGCAGGCGCTTTCTTGGCTCCGCCTCCACCGCCAGAGGGCGGTGCCGGCTTAGGAGCAGGAGGCGCGGGGGCCGGCTCGGGCTCAGACTCGATTGACTCGGCTGCCGGCATTCCGGGCTCTTCTTCCTCCTCCTCTTCTTCCTCGAAATCTTCTTCTAGCGACTCGCTATACGCGCCGCTATCGCCAAATTCTTCTTCTTCGTCACGTCCATAGAGCGTGGGGTCGTAAAACGTCATTGCTCCTCCTCATTCAGTGGCGGCCGGGTGCGGATACGCCCTGGCTGCGGGCACGAGAGAATTAAATGACAACAAAAACTTTTGCTGTAACGGCGCCGGATTATAGCACGACATTCGGTGAGGACTGCAAGGACTCTAGACACCCACCCGCACACTACTCGCGACCGCGCTCCAAGAGCCTTTTTTTGTGTACCGATCGAACGGTATAGGGATGAACTGGTTTGAGCGGGGCTTGCATGGTTGGACTGGGGTAGAACCTTAGGGTTAGTAGGGTATCCAACACTCAGGCAGGTTCGTTGCATCCTAGGGGCTGCACGCATCTTGCCAGCCAGGATTCCTACGCAATGCCAGCCCGCCGACTCGAAGACCGAATCCGTGGACTCTGCGCCCGGGCGCTGTATGAACGGGACCCCCAATGGAGCGCTACCCTGATTCAACTGCAGCTTGCCATCCAGGAACACTCGCTCCGCATCGCGAATGCCTGTACGGGATCGGTCGTGTCGGGCAAGCCTTTGATCATCGAACGACGCCAGGCCTGACTAACTTCCATTCGTCCTATGTTATAGAAACAAAGCGGTTTAAGCAGAACGGGCGAAGCGCAGTGCTTTCGCCCGTGCCAGTCTAAGCTATCTTCCCAGATTCTTACTTCTACTTTAGGGTCTTTACATAATCAGCCACGGCCTTGGCGTCCTCGGCCGAGACCCCGGGGATGGCTTTCTTGTGCGGGGCCTTCTTGGCGTCGTTGCCCTTGGCCAGCAGATCAGTGATCTGGTCGGCAGTTAAGGTGGCGCCCTTCACGGCAGGACCGACCTTGCCCTGACCCTCGGGGCCATGGCAGGCGGCGCACTTCGCCTTGTAGGTGGCGGCACCGTCAGTGGCGAAGGCCGGGACCGCGATCGAGATCGCCAGCGTGCAGATAACAAGCAGAACAATGAATTTTGTAAGTCTCATGAGATTGTTCCTCCAGTGATGAGTACAGAGATAATCAACAGCAATAGTCCAACGAACCGAAAATTGTACCTCCCGCGGTCAAACGCCTGATGTGATTTCGCTCACGTCAGTTTGGGGCCGTGGCGGAACCCACTTTCTGAT